>Ga0214923_10007317_pt1 | contig 12075 bp, 10 predicted proteins | sample LL1510_MetaG_FD_177993 | JGI IMG/M metagenome (GOLD analysis project Ga0214923, IMG submission 177993) | Freshwater microbial communities from Lake Lanier, Atlanta, Georgia, United States - LL-1510 | ecosystem: Environmental > Aquatic > Freshwater > Lake | place: USA: Georgia | collected... | reverse complement strand
GAGAACTCTCTGCCTTACCCACTTCAGAGACTTCGGCTCTCGCTTGAGTAGTCTCAATTCGCGGGGGGATCTGAACTCCACTATTAGGATCTTGGATATCCGCAAACAGATTTTGATGACCTTCTGAAGTATCAGTTAAATCGTTGCCGCTAGATTTCGAATCAGATGTTACAGCTTGTAGCTGATTAGTCTTATTATGAACAACTTGAGTAGGAACATCTTCCAATCTATCCCAAGCTATTTGAGACTCTGGGGCCGAGATTCGATGAGCTATCTTTCTCGAAGCCAGCCTAAGAGTCTTCAGACTTTCTTTTAAATCGGTGAAGTCCATCTTCTGAAACTCACTTTCCTTAACATATAGAGGCCGCTCGAGTTCAAAAGGAAAATTGGGGTCCATTACAGGCTGCCATTGAAAACTGGACACTAGAGGATCTGCAGGGAGCACTACTTCCTGGGGAGTCTCCTGGAACGAATGAAGAGCTATCTCATCTAGCGGGCTCGGGTTATCTAAAGCATCCTGGCTACTCACTCCCCCGCTTAATAGGTCCTCTTCAATCCACGGAGGAGCCACTTTGGGTTTCACACGTCGTTTTGCTACCACCGATTTCTTGGGAGCTTTGGATATTCGTTTAACTGGCTTAAAAGTTTTGAGTTGGCTAACTGGCACAAGCTCGACATGATTCTCTTTCACTTCAACTACCGAGTTGCCTAGTTTAGCAAAGTTATGAAGGCAATTTAATTTAGGTTGGGTTGTGACTTCGACCCTTAAAGGAACTGCTGGAATATTTTCTTTCGGTTGAGAGTTTTCTAATGTTGCTGTTTTAATTTTATGAATTGATCCTTGAGGTCTTTTCCTATTAGAGTGCGATCTCTGGCGGGGGCCTTGAAACTGTGTCATCACCAAAGCACAAAAAACGGCAGTCACCGCAATTGCCTTTGGAAAAGACAGCTTGATTTTATTTCGCCTAGACACGCATTCACATCCCTGTGATTTGTCTTCTTATGTTGAATTTGTAGGAATTCTGGCTGGAGAGGCACCAGTTTCTGGAAGAGGGCTCTTCTCCTTCAGTATACGAATCGGCAAATTTTTTTCAAGGCTTTAGGCAAAATAAAGTATTGATTTTACTGAGTATTCTGGTTATCCTCCAATTGTGCCTAAGAGTAATCAAGAACATGTTCAACTTTGGATATCTAAATGGCTAGCCAAAGCGGGAGTACTCACAGATTTTACCGCTTCATTGTTGTTGGGTGACGGCTCGAGTCGTTCTTTTTATCGCGTAACGACTCCGACCAAGAATTACATTTTAATTTCGGATCCTGAATGGACTCAAACACAGGACTATCCCACTCATCAGGCCTATTTAGAAAAGCTAGGAATCCCAGTCCCCGAGTTTTATTGTGCCGATTCTAAGCAGGGGATTTTGCTCATGCAGGACCTTGGTGATGAACTTCTCCAGGTTAGATTGGGAAATAACCCAAACGAAATGCTTCATTGGTTATTAAAAGCAACTGCTCTTTTAGCCGATCTTCACGGAAAAACTTTTCCCACGGCCGCCGACATTCCCGCAGCAAAACGAAGTTTTGATGAAAAAAAATACTTCGCTGAGCTGCAATTTACTTTTGAGTATTTACACCAAAAACTACTAAATCAGTCTTCTATTTCTTCAACCCAAGAAAAAGAGATTCAAAACTTTTGCAGTTCAATTTCTCGATTCTCTCCCTGTGTTTTTTCCCATCGAGATTATCATTGCAGAAACTTGCTTGTTTATAACGAGGCCCTCGTCATGATCGATTTCCAAGATGCAAGACTCGGAGCGCCCCATTACGATCTAGCTAGTTTGATCTATGATGCTTATCAGCCTTTAAATGATTCTCAGCGGGTAACACTTATTGAGACATACAAAAGCCAAATCTTAAAATACCCGATCTTTGAAAAGATAAACTGGAACTCTTTTGAAACAGATTTAAAAAGGATTGCATTTCAACGCACTTTAAAGGCTGCTGGCTCTTTTGCTTCTTTTTTTATACGATATGGCAAGACGACTCATTGGCCTTATCTGCTTCCAGCGTTAAACTCTGCACTTCAACTCCAAGAAAATGGATTTGGAGTAGGTCCTCAAGTTATTGATATCGAAAAATGGATAGCTCTGATCTCCCAGTTAAAGATACAATAGCGAAATGTCTGAGCAGATAAAGAAAGCCATGGTTCTTTCAGCTGGTTTGGGCACTCGATTAAGTCCCATCACTCAACAACTTCCCAAGCCCTTAGTTTCGGTACTCAATATTCCTAATATTCTGCATGTCTTATATATTCTTAAAAAGGCCGGAATAGAAAAAGTGATCATGAATCTTCACTACCTTCCCGAAAAAATGGAAATGTTTTTCAATACGAACCGTTTTATGGGTTTAAAATTTCAGTTTACCCGTGAAAACCCAATTCAAGGAACTGGGGGCGGAGTAAAAAATGCTGAGCCTTTCTTAAAAAACAGCAACTTCATTTTAGCCAACTGTGATTTCGTCACTGACATTGATATCAAACATTACATGACGTCTCATCTGAGTCGACGTGCGCTAGCGTCGATGTTGTTGATTCAAGATGAAAGCAAAGCGCATCTTTACTCTCAAGTAGGTATTGGCACTGAATCTAGACTGGTTAGCCTTCCAAAACTAAAAACCCAAATCCCACAACAAGTCGGTATTTTTACCGGGATACATATTTTGCATAGCGAGGTTTTAAGTTTTTTAGAAGCAAAGCCCTGTGGTATTAACGATGTTCTTTATCCTAAGCTCATGAGGGAACATCCCGAAAGGGTCTTGGGTTTTATCGACTCACAGGCCTTTTGGTACGATACCGGAGACATTCCTGCTTTTCACCAAACTTCGTTACTCTTGCTCAATCGGCTTACTCAAAGAGATCCCTTCATTCTTGAGCTTTTAAGGTCATTGGAGATGCCTTATGAAGAAGTGTTGCCAGATATCTGGGTTGAGTCCGGCCACCAGCTTCCGAAAGATTTGAAGATTCAGGGTCCAGCATTGATTGGAAAAAACAGCGTCTTCGGGAAAAGTTGCAAGGTTGGGCCCTCCGTCATCATTGGAGAAAATTCTGTTTTAGAAGAGTCTGTTGAAGTATCCGATTCAGTAGTTCTCCCTGGAGCAAGAGTTGCTACTAGATCTAAATTGTCCAGGATAATCCAATTTGAGAATCAATCTTTGAGTGCAAATGCTCAGGTCTAAACAGACATTTTAGAAATCATTTGCACTCGATTTTAAATTTACTACCTCAACCTAGATGGAATCGATCCTCTCCCTGATGGATTCAAGCTCATTCTTCCTTGAACTCCACCCCGAGCATTGCCTCTAAATCTAGACGGCAACAATCTGGGACCGGCACTCGCAGCTCCGCGACTATATCTCATGCCGCCAAAATTTTGGAATGCTTGGCCAATCGTTCCTGCGCCATTAATGTTTTGAACTCCATTACCCATATATGGATACCGGCTCATCATCATCTGCTGAAACATTTGGTTTTGTTGCTGCATAGTTTGTAACAAGGCCGCGGTTGTGGGATCTGGCTGTGGTGCAACCGGTGGCCTAGGCACATCGTCGTTAAATCGACTTGGAGTATAAGGCATTATTGGAGGCTGTGGCCCACCACTATTCATGAGCGGGTTGAACGGCATCGGTGGTGGCATTTGCAACGGCTGCATTTGTTGAAGCGGCTGCTGTTGTGCTTGAGGAACACTCACTGAGGGACTCAATTGAGGTCCTTGTTCACTTCGATCAGAGTTCCCACGAGAAACGTTCGGCCGTTGTGCTGAATTTAAAGCACCTTGCAGAGCTCTAATGGTCTGATCATTATTTAAATTGTTTTGAGCTAGCTGTTGTCTTAGAAACTCATCAGATAGCTCCCGCTCTCTATCTCGCTCATCCTGAACTCTTCTTAGAGAATCAATAAGCTCCCTCAACTGGTTATTTGCAAATGAGGGATCAGCTGTTTGACCGCCAACACCAGCCTGACCACCGCCTACTTGAGTTCCAGCTCCACCAGTCGCTGGATTTATCACTGGAGGTGCTGGTTGTCCGGTTTGACCACTGTCGGTAGTGGTCGAACCTGTTGCTCCACCTGCTTCCTGGTCTAACTTACACATTTTAGCTTCAGTGCCAGCATCTTTAATAGCCTTGCGGACGTTATCCGAGGTTACTTTATCCTCATCTACAATCGTTTTATCCCAGCTTCCACCTTGCAAAAGCTTAGCGACTGCCACTAATTGGTCGTTAAGGTCTTTATCTGCTTTTTCGAATTCTTTGATATGGTCTTTGAACTTTGTTCCTTTGTCTTCCAATGCTTTTTGAATGCGCACAACAAAGGTATTAAGTTCTTTTTCATTCAAAGTCCCCTTGCTATCAAACTTACCCACAGCTTTTTGATCCATAAGATAAGTGACAAACTCATTGACTGACTTTAAAAGCTCTACAGAAACCTTATCATCGCCACCAGATTCTCCGCATTGAAGTAATTTTTCCGCATAACCCTTAATGCCTTCCATTTGTTTTTTCAGATCTAAAATTTTCGCACTATCTAATGTAATAGACTTTAAATCTTTATCGGCTTCTATTTTGAGGTTGTAGACAATTGTTGCCCCATCTTTTTGTTCCTCAAGAATTTTTATGAGCTCCTGAAACTGCTCAGAAACTTTTAGCTTGTCCGCCGTAGGGCGAGAACCCCCAGCACTGGGACTTGCAGCACTTCCAGTATTTTTACCATCGTGTGGTTCAACTTTAACATCTGGATCAGCAGCCCTTAGACTTGTTGTTAAACAAGAAAATATAATTAGCCCCGCTAACCCGATTTGATACCTTTTCATCTTCAACCCCGCTTTCACAAGTACAAAAACATTGAGTCAGACCCTAAGGCCTCAACTCTCTCCTCCACAAAAAACACCTATGGAACTTCTTGCTGAGTAAGTTGCAATGGGTGTTCCATCGGGCCATCAGTGCGAGAAAAAACGAATTTGGTTTTGTATTCCAAAAGAGTGGTTTTTTTTGTCTGTTAGTTTTTTTTACGTTTATTCAGTTGGATCTTGTTAATGGCCTGAAACCACAGCTGTTTTTGAGCAGGGCTGTAACTCGGTTATTGGGTGTCAGATGTTTTGACACTGCTCCAAGGAATATTTGTATACGCTGGTTTCCCTTTGAAATTTAAAAGAAATTCTATCCCGTAAGCTAAATAGAGGTTAACGGGCCGACGAGAAATCGACGTCAGAAATTGTTACTTTTTTATACCGATGGTTTAGATAACTCAATTAAGAGCCGTTAGGACACTCCGGAAAAGAGTCGTTTTGTCTCGTGAATTCAAGGGGTTGAGTTAATATCAAGATCCGGGTATCATCATTGACGACCCTACACCCTTGTGTCATAAACAGAGGCCTATTATGGATACGAACGAAAAAAACGAGACGAAAACTAGCACTCCCGGCTCTACTAGCTTCATGTTTCATAATAGCCCGGCGATGCAGGAACTTCTTTTAAAGCCCATATCAAAAGAAAATCCTATAGTTAATGATGTCAAGATTCGAAGACTCTATCTTCAGGCATCGTCTCAACAGTGGTATGCCCCACAAAAGCTTAATTTTGATCTTCCTGTAGATCCTGAAGCAGAAACAAGAAAAGCTTGGGCAAGAATTTCCGAAGTTTTTTACACCCTGGAAAAAATGGGCCTTAATGTCATTGCGAACATGATGCCTAAGGCAGCTGGAAAATTAAAAAGTGATGAAGTCGTAAATTATTTAGCGGTTCTGTGCCACGATGAGGCTCGCCATGTATTTGTCATTGAGAGCTACTTAAAAAAGCTAGGGGCCCCTCCAGTTTACGATTACAAATATCATGTCCTAGGACAGGCTGCGTCCCTAGGATTTTACAGGGTTGAAAACTGGATGTTCTCGACTCTTTTTTCCGAAAATTTTGCCTCGGCTTTCCTAAGAAGAGCCAAAGCGTCTCCGAGAATTGATCCGTTTGGTGCAGAGATGTGTAAGTACTTAATGATCGATGAGAGCCGACACTTACATTTTCTCCACATCGTTCTGCCCGATGTGATGGATCGGTTGTCGATCATGGGAAAAACCTACGTTAAAGCCAGTCAGTATTTCATCATGAAGTTCAGCGAAGTCATTTCTCGAAGTTTAGATGCGGATGCAGCCTATGTTGGAATTAATCGCCGAGATTTACTGGAAGAAATTTTTGAGAACGTAGAAAAGGCCTATGAAGGGTTTGGAGTTACAAGACAATTCTTAAGATTCCCCAAAATTACAGACAGAGGATTGGCCACAGCTACTATTTCTTACCCCTCTGTGAGCTAGGTGTTTTATGGCAGACCGAGAAGATCGTTACGAAGATAATGTCCCCGGTAAATGGTACGTGGATAAAAAATGTATTTTGTGCTCCGTTTGCTCTGAAGCAGCCCCAAAAAATTTCAAAGAGGCTCCGAGCGGAGACCATGACTTTGTCTTCAAGCAGCCTGAAAACCCCGAAGAAGAGATGCAGTGTGAAGAGGCGATGGTGGCCTGTCCCGTAGAAGCTATTGGGAACGATGGCTGAGTCTCCGTCTGTCCTAGTCGCCATGAATGGCTTTAAAGGCAGCCTTTCAAACCTAGAAGCCTGTCAGAGCGTATCAAAATCCTTAACTGAACTGGAAATTAATCACTCCATAATACCAATTGGAGACGGTGGAAATGGTACAGGCGTATCTTTGAAATCTGCCCTCGGCGGTGAATTTGTCTCGATTGACTCTATCGATCCTAGGGCCAGGGCCATCAAAGCGCCGGTGCTTTGCTTTCCCAACTCAATCAATCCTCATCGCATCTACATCGATAGCAGCTCAGTATGCGGATATACACTGATTCCCGACAAAGAAAAAAAGGCATTAGAAGCTTCAAGCCGCGGGCTGGGTGTTTTGCTAAAAAAAGTAGTTCAACGGTGGAATTCAACTCTTAAGGAATTGTGGATTGGTCTCGGAGATTCTGCCATTTCCGATATGGGCATAGGGATGCTCTCGGAGCTAGGGGTGGTTTTCGTTGATTCTAAAAAACAAGATCTTTTGCCAACGACAGAAAACCTTTCACAAATCGCTGATTTTTGGAAGCCAAAGACCCACTGTGAAAATATTTCATTTACTATTCTGTGCGATGTTACAAATCCAATCTGTGGTCCGCAAGGAAGTGCCGTGACCTTTTCACCGCAAAAAGGGGCTTCTAAAGATGAGGTTATCCTGATCTCAAAAGGCATGAATAATTTTGCCTCGAGAATCGAACACAAGCTTCACCGATCGCTTAAATATATTCCAATGACAGGATCCGCTGGGGGGTTATCAGCCGCTTTTCTTTCATTTTTTAATGCAAATCTTGTCCCGGGCTGTGAGTTTCTACTTAAGGAAATTGGTTTTGATGAAAAACTTAAAAACCACGATTTAGTGATCACGGGGGAGGGAAGGACTGATTTGCAAACCCTAAAGAGAAAAGCGCCAGCGGTGATAGCTCAACATGCAAAAAGCCTAAATAAAAAATGCGTGTTCATTTCAGGGGCACTAGGTGAGGGGTCAGATCAAATTGCTGCTGAACTAAAACTCTCAGGGCTCTACGAGTGCGGTAAAGAGCCGTCTGCTTCAGAAGCTCTATCGCAAAAAACTAAAGAAATTTATCCATCTTTAAAAATTAAAAGTTGAAAAGGAAATTACTCGCTAGTGCCGGTCTTCTTCTCGGCATCATCACCAAGATCGCTGTACATAACGGATCTGACAGTCCACTCTTTGGTTTTTTGATCGACTTCGGTAGGTTGAACCATAAAAATAGTTTCCCAAGGACAAATCTTTGCACAAGCTTCACACCCAATGCATCGGTCCTGATCCACTTCAACGACTCTCATGAAGTCGGGATGCTCAACACCGGGAACTTGTTCAATACAATCCACTGGGCAGACAGGAATGCAGGCATGACATCCGGTACAACCGCGCTGATCGATCACCGCATGGGAACGCGGTGGCTTTTTTCGGTCGGCTTTACCTTCGGCTGGATTTCCTTGCTTCTTTTCCATAGGCAGTTCTTATCTTATCAGAAGGGTTTTAGGCAAGCTATCCTATAACTTCTCCCACTTAACCATCTGCTCTTCCAACTCCTTAATATCCCAACCATAAAACCCACATGGAGCGGAGATCCAGAAGTTGGGTTCTTGGGCCAATCTTTCCGGGTAGCTACAACCTTCAGCCGTCAGCACCCCATAAGCAAGGTTTTTTTTCTGGGTTTTGAGGAGTCCCAGCCACATATTTTCCTCGACTTGAGCCATGGGCTTTTTAGAAAAATCAAACGAGAAGAAATCTAACAAGTTCACATGATCCGGAAAGAGCTCTGGCCGTTCAGAGGCGCAACTATGAATACCCACCTTGGCATTACCGGCAATATCTTTGATCGATTGCAAAAAAGCAGTGTAGCCATCCGCCATATAGCCTGTTTCTTTTGACCAAAAAGGTTCATCTAATTGCAACCAAAGTTCCCCTTGAAAAGCCGCTTCATGAAGCTGTTTTCTTAATCCCTTCCAAAAAGAGACCCAAAGCGGTGCAATTTCAGTGAACTTAGTACTCATGGCTCTAGATAACGTGTAAGGCCCTGCGATCTGAATTTTAAATCTTGGGCTATCGACAAATTCATTCTGAAAAAGCTCTAAACAACTTGAAGCCTTATCATCCCAAAACCCGAGTTCGATTCCTCTAAGAACTTGTCCCACCATATCCTCCATAGGATTGGCCTCGGGTAACTGAGGGAGAAAAGGAAGGTGGGATGAGTGCTTTTTAACGAATTTAATCGCATCACTCGCGTTTTGATGGGGCAAACTTCCGATGTGAAACAAAGCAGGCTTTCTCATGAATTATTCTGCAAGAGTTTTTTCTAGCTTCGCCGTTTTCAGCTTTTTAGGATCGGCCACGATATCTGCAGGGAGACGATTAAATTGTTTTGAAAAATGTCTTACCAACGCTTTTTTCACTATTTCTAGAGAAGGGCATTTTTCCTTGAGTTCCTCTTTCATCGAGGTCATGACATTTGCATTAAACCCACAGGGGTCTATCTTGGCAAATCCAGAAAGGTCATTTTCCACATTTAGGGCTGCACCATGAAAAGTAATCCAAGACGAAATCGCAATTCCAATACTTGCAATCTTCTTTTCTTTTCCGGCGATCCAAACCCCTGTAGCCCCTTTTCTTCGCTCTGCTGAAACTCCAAACTCATTTAGAGTCTGAATGATGGTCTCTTCCAACCTTCTTAAATGCAAATGGGCATCCTTTTCCCCTTCACGAAGAGTCAACAGCGGATAACAAACAAGCTGCCCCGGATTGTGAAAGGTTGCCTCGCCCCCTCGTTCAATCGCAAACGCATTTTTTAAGTTCCAAGGAATAGAGCCTTTGCTTTTTCTTCCAAAAGTATAAACATCGGGATGCTGAACTAGAACTAACCGATCAGGATAATAATCGTTTTTCTTTTTCTGATGAACGACATCAAGCTGGGTGTAATACGATTGGTTATAATCGCAAACTCCTTGATCATCGATTTCAAAAAAAGCTACCGGCACATTATCCTCGTTTGGGCTTATAAATATGAATCGCTTTGTAGAAGGCCGCCTCAACCGCTTCGGGCATTACCTCAGGCAGTGTCGGATGCGTATGTATCGTTCTAACCAAATCTTCAACAGTAGCTCCCATTTCAATAGCTAGAGCGGCTTCAGCAATTAGGTTAGAAGCTTCAGGACCCACAATATGAACGCCAAGAATAGCTTCTGTTTTTTCATCGATAACAATCTTGGCCATTCCTTCAGATTCATTCATTGCTAATGCTTTTCCAGAAGCTGCAAATGGGAATCTGCCCACTTTGACTTTAAAGCCTTTCTCAGTGGCCTCTTTTTCACTAAGCCCTGCAACAGCGATCTCAGGATCACAGAACACAGCCCACGGAACAGTTTTATAATCCTTAAAAGCGTTTTTGCCAGCAATCGTGTCGGCGACAAGAAGACCATCCATAGTCGCTCGATGAGCTAACTGCGGAGCTCCAGCTACATCTCCAATAGCATAGAGGTTTGGAATGTTAGTTAAGCTCTGGTTGTTAGTCAGAATATTTCCTCTGGGGTCCATCTTGACTCCCAGTTTTTCTAGCCCCATGTTATCTGAGTTGGGTTTTCTACCCACAGAAACTAAGATTACATCAGCAGGAAGAACTTGTTTGGCTTTATCTTTAGTTTCGATTTCAAGATTCAACTTTTTGGCTTTTAGGGGTTCTTTTTCTTTAATCCCAAGCGCTTTCGCACCCGTGTGTACTATAATTCCAAAATGTTTCATCTTCTTTTGGACCATAGTGACCAGTTCACTATCGACCGTGGATAAAAGCTGGTCAAAAGCTTCCACGATAGTAACTTTGGAACCCAGCTTGGCATAGACGGTTCCAATCTCAATTCCAATAAAGCCTCCACCCACGACCACCATCTCCTTGGGCAACTCTCTTAATGAGAGGGCTTCTGTAGAACTCACAATGTTTTTGCCGTTAAACGGAAGGGTGGGAATCTGCGCGACTCGAGAACCGGTCGCAATTACAAAGTTGTTGGCTGTGATTGTCTCAGTTCCTGACTGACTTACCACTTCAAGCGTTTTCTTGTCTTTAAAAGAGGCCGTCCCTTTGATGATCTCAACGCCATTGGCTTTTAAAAGTCCTTGAACGCCTGTTGTGAGCTTTTTGACTACTCCCTGTTTCCAATCTTGCATCTTCCCGAGATCACAATCGACACCTTTGGCAGTAATTCCAATTTCGTCAGCTTCATTTTTCATTTTCCAATATTGGGAGCTGCCGTAGATCAAAGCTTTTGAGGGAATACACCCTACGTTGAGACACACGCCTCCAAAATTTTCCTTTTCAATAATGGCCGTCTTTTTACCTAATTGAGCTAGACGAATGGCCGTCGGATACCCGCCAGGCCCCGCACCAATCACAACAGCATCGAAAGATTTCATGCGAACACCAACCTTGAAGGCTCCGACAAGAAATAGATCAAGCGGTTCATGAATCTTGCGGCATCCGCACCATCAACAACTCTGTGATCGACCGACATGGATAGGAACATCACATCGCCAATCACGATCTGATCATTTTTCACGACCGGTCGTTTGCGAATAGCATTGACTCCAAGAATCGCCACTTCGGGGTGATTAATCACCGGCGTCGCCAACACTCCTCCGATGGAACCCGCATTAGTGACCGTAAAGGTGCCACCCTTCATATCATCGAGGGCTATTTTTCCGGTTCGTGCTTTTTCAGAGAGAAGCGCGATTTCAGTCGCCAATTCCCACAAGCTTTTTCTGTCAGCTCCTTTGACTACCGGAACCATCAAGCCGTTCGGTGTGTCTGTTGCGATTCCAATGTTATAATCTCCCTTAAGAATGATCTCCTGCTTTTCATCATCGAGAGATGAATTGAGATAAGGAAATTCCATTAGTGCAGGGATCAAAGCTTTAATGATAAAGGGAAGATACGTAAGTTTAATTCCACGCTTCTGAGCTTCCTCCTGAGCCGCGGCTCTTAATTTCACCACAGCCGACATATCAACTTCTTCCACATAGGTGAAGTGAGCTGCTGTATGTTTTGAGTAGGACATCGATTCCGCAATTTTTTTTCTGACACCTTTCAAAGGAACAACTTGCAGAGCCCCTCGAGGAATCGCAGGCACTTTTGTTTGTACGGGGGCTGCGGGAACAGCTGCGACTGTAGCATGAGAAGATCTTGGAACCGCTGCTTGATGTCCCTCGTGAGCCAACTGCACATCCATTTTAGTCACACGCCCTTGAAGGCCAGTGCCTTTCACATTTCGAAGATCTACACCTAGATCTCTAGCCAGTTTTCTCGTCGCTGGAGTTGCAAGAATATTATAGGGGAGGGGCTCTTCGCTTGCCACAACTGGCTCAACAACTCGCTCGGCAGGCTTTGAAATTGTGGGAGAAGGGATTGGCGCTGCAGATTTCGTTTCAACTTTTTCAGTGGGCTTTGCAGCTGC
>Ga0214923_10007315_pt1 | contig 12077 bp, 11 predicted proteins | sample LL1510_MetaG_FD_177993 | JGI IMG/M metagenome (GOLD analysis project Ga0214923, IMG submission 177993) | Freshwater microbial communities from Lake Lanier, Atlanta, Georgia, United States - LL-1510 | ecosystem: Environmental > Aquatic > Freshwater > Lake | place: USA: Georgia | collected... | reverse complement strand
TAAGTGGTCAACTTGAGCGGATTTCCCAGTTTTTATCCAAATAGTCGAGAAAACTTCGAGTCATATGCCAATATTTATCTAGTTGGAATTGACATCATCTGTTAGCAAAAGACATTATTTCATGATTTTACTATTGGCATAACAATTGGCACAATAGTGAACCTTCGAATTAAACAGAATTTATTTCGTCCTTGGAATAATTCACTGACAATTTGACGCAAAAAAAATAAATAATTTATGAGTGAACTTTTTGATGCCGCATTTTTAAATGTACACGCAATGGATTCAGATGCAGAATTTATTCCTTTGATCACTGCCGAGGAAGAGGAAAATATCAATAAACAAAAATTCCCGACAGAATTACCAATTTTACCACTTCGGAACAATGTTCTCTTTCCCGGAGTAGTAATTCCAATAACTGTTGGTCGCGACAAATCGATTAAATTGATTCAAGAGGCCAATAAAGGCAATAAAATAATCGGTGTGGTATCACAGCGCGACCAAGATCAGGAATCACCAGAATTCAACGATCTTCATGAAATTGGAACGGTTGCTCAAATTATTCGTTTACTAAAAATGCCGGATGGCAGCTCGACTGTTATTATCCAAGGAAAAAGAAGGTTTCGAATTACCACCCCTCTTCAAACTGAACCTTACATGAGGGCTACAGTTGAAATATTAAAGGAAACTCCAGTTGATAAAAAGGACAAAGAACTTGATGTAATGTTCAAAACAATTAAGGACTTAGCATTGCAAATAATTCGTGATAGTCCTAATATTCCATCAGAAGCACAATTTGCCATCGGCAACATTGACAGCCCGACATTTTTAGTGAATTTTATTTCTTCAAACATGAACGCTGATGTTTCTAAAAAACAGCAAATGCTCGAAGAAATGGACATGAAAAAAAGGGTACTCATGGTCTTGGAGCACCTTACGATGGAAGTGCAACTGTTAGAAATGCGAAATGAAATTCAAAATAAGGTCAAAAAAGATTTGGATAAACAACAGCGCGAGTATTTCCTGCATCAGCAAATGCGGACAATTCAAGACGAATTAGGGGACAATCCACAAACCCAAGACGTTCGCGAATTAGAAGAAAGGGCAAAAAGCAAAAAATGGTCTGAAACTGTCGAAAAATCATTTAAAAAAGAATTGGAGAAATTACAACGTATGAATCCGCAAGGCGCAGAATATACCGTTCAATTGAATTACCTTGACTTACTTCTTGATTTGCCTTGGTCTGATTTCACGAAGGATAACCTCGACCTCAACAGGGCGAAAAAAATTCTTGAACGCGATCACTTCGGATTAGAAAAAGTCAAAGAACGCATTTTGGAATATTTGGCAGTTCTAAAACTTAAAGGCAATATGAAATCTCCTATCTTGTGTTTTTACGGGCCTCCAGGAGTTGGAAAAACATCTTTAGGAAAATCAATTGCCGAAGCACTCGGGAGAAAATATGTACGCATGTCGCTTGGTGGCGTTCATGACGAGGCTGAAATTCGTGGTCATAGAAAGACGTACATCGGAGCGATGCCAGGTAGAATTATGCAAAACTTAAAAAAAGCTAGTTCGGCGAATCCTGTTTTTGTACTAGACGAAATTGATAAATTAGGAAGAAGTAATCACGGAGATCCTTCCTCTGCCCTTTTGGAAGTTTTAGATCCAGAGCAAAATCATGCCTTTTATGACAATTACGTAGAATCGGAATTTGACTTATCTAAAGTAATGTTCATTGCCACAGCCAATAGTCTTAATGAAATTCAAGGACCATTGAGGGATCGAATGGAAATAATAGAGGTAAATGGTTATACAATAGAAGAGAAAATTGAAATTGCGAGACGACATTTACTTCCAAAACAAATTCAAGAGCACGGTATAAGTGCAAAAAACATCTCCCTTGATAAAAAGACAATTGAGTCTTTGATAGAAGAATACACTAACGAGTCCGGTGTTCGTGGTTTAGACAAAGTTGTAGCCAAATTGGTTAGAAATCGTGCCAGACAAATTGCGATGGAAGAGGCATATGAAGAAAAAATTACCTCAGCAGATTTGTTCACCTACCTCGGAGCTGGAAGAAAAAGAACCAAATACGACAATAATGAAGTCGCAGGAGTGGTTACAGGTTTAGCATGGACAAGTGTTGGAGGAGATATTCTTTTTATAGAATCATCTCTTACAAATGGTAAAGGAAAATTAACGCTTACAGGAAATCTTGGTGAGGTAATGAAGGAATCGGCAATAATAGCCCTTGAGTTTTTAAAAGCCAATTCAGAATTTCTTCACCTAAATCAGGAATTATTTGACACACATAATGCCCATGTCCATGTCCCTGAAGGTGCAACACCCAAGGATGGACCAAGCGCAGGTATCACCATGTTGACTGCTTTAGCCTCCTTATTTACACAGCGTAAAGTAAAGAAAAACTTAGCCATGACTGGAGAAATTACTCTTCGAGGCGATGTGCTTCCCGTTGGTGGAATTAAGGAAAAGATTTTGGCTGCGAAGCGAGCAGGAATTAATGAGATTATTATGTGTTCAAAAAACAAGCAAGATGTAGATGACATCAATCCTGATTACTTAAAGGGATTGAAAATTCATTATGTTGAAAAAATGAAGGAAGTGTTAAATCTTTCGCTCACTAAGGAATTGGTTAAAAATCCTGTTGTGTTAAAGTGAAACTTTCCTACCTTTGAAAGGTGAAGTATAAATTCTACATTCTTTTAAGTCTCGTTTTACTTTATGTACTTCAGAGTTTTGTATCATCTCCACAAAAGGTGGAGTGGGGATTTTTTGGCCATAAAAGAATCAACAGAATTGCAGTTTTCACCTTACCGCCTGAAATGTTTGGCTTCTACAAAGAACACATAGAATTTGTTACCGAACATGCCGTCGACCCGGACAAAAGAAGGTACGCTGTAGAGGGTGAAGCACAATGCCACTATATTGATTTAGATCACTATTACAAACCTGGAGAAAATCCTTTTCAAATAATGCCGCGTAAATGGAAAGATGCGGTTTCGAAATTCACCGAAGACACCCTTCAAACCTATGGAATTGTCCCATGGCATATTTCCGTTATGAAAAGTAAGCTACAACGAGCATTTGAAACAAAGAATGTAGACTTAATATTAAAATATTCCGCAGATATTGGACATTACATTGCAGATGCACATGTACCGCTCCATACAACGGAAAATTACAATGGTCAACTTACAGGTCAAAAAGGCATTCACGGATTATGGGAAAGTCGTCTCGTAGAAATTAATGCTGAAAATTACGATTATTTCGTCGGAAAAGCGACTTATGTTAAAAGCGTATTAGACTACACATGGGAAGCCGTAGAGGACTCACATAATGCTTTAGATTCTGTTTTACGAATGGAAAAAGAAATAACGCGAACATTTCCGTCAGACCGAAAATATGCATTCGAGCAACGCGGAAACACAACAGTTCAGGTTTATTCTAAAGAGTTCTGTAGTGCTTATCATGTACAGTTAAATGGAATGGTAGAACGAAGACTTCGTGCAGCGGTAATTGCTGTCGGTTCCATTTGGTATACCGCATGGGTAGATGCAGGGCAACCAGATTTAAGATCTTTGCAAAACAAGCCTCCGACCCAAGAATTATTAAAAGAATTTCAGGCTTTGGAAGAGCATTTTCACAACGACCAACATAAAGGTAGAATTTGCGAATAATGCGAGTAGATATTTTAACCGTCGTTCCTCAACTTTTGTCTTCGCCATTTTCGGCTTCTATCATGCAACGCGCACAAGACAAAAGACATGTAGAAATTTACGTGCACAACATACGTGACTATTCAACTTCAAAACATAAAAATGTGGATGATTACCAATATGGCGGAGGAGCCGGTATGGTAATGAGCATTGAACCCATTTCGGCATGCATTGAGAAGCTAAAATCGCAACGTCATTACGACGAAATCATTTATATGACTCCTGACGGAGAAATACTAGAACAGAAGCTTTGCAACTCCTTATCTCTTTACGAAAATATCCTCATTTTATGTGGTCATTACAAAGGAATCGACGAGCGAATAAGAGAACATTACATTACCAAAGAAATTTCCATTGGTTCTTATGTACTTTCGGGTGGTGAACTCGCAGCAGCTGTACTTGTAGATGCAATTGTACGACTGATTCCCGGAGTTCTTAATGATGAATCTTCAGCTCTTTCGGATAGTTTTCAGGACAATCTCCTCTCTCCTCCCGTATACACGCGACCACCAGAATTCAATGGTTGGAAAGTACCCGATATATTGCTATCAGGTAATACGAAAGAAATTGAAAAATGGAGAGAAGAACAAGCATTTTTACGAACTAAAGAAAGAAGACCAGATTTATTGGATGAATAAAGTAATCCTTACATTTTTGATTCAAACCACTTTGAATTATTAACTTTGTCCAAACTTTTTTTTAAATGATTCAACTTTCAGAACGACTTTTAGCCATGGAGGAATCGGCAACGATAGCAATGGCGAAGAAAAGCAGGGAACTAAAATCGCAAGGATTAGATGTAATTTCTCTTTCTTTAGGTGAACCAGACTTTTTTACGCCAGGTTTTATTAAAGATGCCGCAAAAAAAGCTTTGGACGACAATTACACCATGTATACGCCTGTTGCCGGATATGACGATTTAAGAGAAAGTATTTCTTTAAAATTCAAGCGAGACAATAACCTGGACTATAAGAAAGACCAAATAATTGTATCGACGGGTGCAAAACAGTCTATTGCAAATGTTGTTCTGAGCCTTATAAATCCTGGTGACGAAGTCATTATCCCTGCACCCTATTGGGTTTCCTATTTGGAAATTGTAAAAGTTGCAGAGGGTGTACCTGTAGTTATTAATGCAGGAATTGATAAAGATTTTAAAATCTCCGGAGACGATTTAGAAAAAGTGATTACACCGAAAACAAAAATGTTAATGTTTTCTACACCATGTAATCCAACCGGATCGGTTTACACAAAGGATGAATTGGCAGATTTAGCAAGGGTTTTAAAAAAATACCCACATATAATTGCTCTAAGCGATGAAATATATGAACACATCAATTTTATTGGTAAACACGAAAGTTTAGCCCAATTCCCGGAAATATACGAACAGGTTGTAACTGTCAATGGCGTCTCAAAAGCATGGGCCATGACAGGCTGGAGATTAGGATACATTGGTGCTCCCAAAGCCATTGCTCAAGCTTGCGACAAGGTTCAAGGTCAATTCACATCGGCAACCTGCTCCATCACACAAAAAGCAACCATAGCAGCCATGCAAGCGGATCCTGTCGTTTTGACCGAAATGATTTCGGCATTCAAGAAACGAAAAGACCTCGTACTTTCTCTGTTAAGCCAGATTCCAGGAATTCGCATAAACAATCCTGGAGGGGCTTTTTACGTTTTTCCGGATTGCTCATCTTTCTTTGGCAAAAGTTTCAATGGAACTGTTATCTCAAATTCAGATCAATTGTGTATGTATCTATTAGAACATGGACTTGTTGCATTGGTTGGTGGTGAGGCCTTTGGCGATCCTAACTGCTTTAGAATTTCATACGCAGCATCGGAAGAAACACTCACAAAAGCGATGAATCGCATTAAGGAAGCCTTAGCGAAATTATCATAATGCAGCTGCAAACTATTTTTGAAAAATTTAAAGGTCAACGTGTTTTAGTCGTTGGAGATATAATGCTAGATGCCTATATCATAGGAAATGTTTCTAGAATAAGTCCAGAAGCTCCTGTTCCCGTTTTAGATAAAAAAACTTCGGATTTTCGACTAGGAGGAGCTGGAAATGTTGCACTTAACCTTGTAGCCTTAGGCGCAAAACCAATAATTGCATCTGTTATAGGAAATGACGCTGCAGGTAAGCAAATTTTGAGTCTGCTTGAAGAAGCCAAGGTCGAGTCTACTTGTATAGTTGTTGACAATAATCGTCAAACAACTGTCAAAACGAGAGTTATTGCTAATAACCAGCAAGTTATTCGAATTGACGAGGAACAAACAGATGACATCAGTGATGAATTGTCTTCTGAATTAACTAATTTAATTGAGAAGGAGTCAGAAACTGGAATTTCTGCAATTATATTTGAGGATTATAATAAGGGAGTTTTAACCGAAAATCTAATAAACTCTTTAGTGAAATTGGCAAGTGAGAAAAACATCATTACAACAGTAGATCCGAAGAAAAAGAACTTTTTAGCATATACTGGTGTTACATTATTTAAACCTAACTTAAAGGAATTGAAAGAAGGATTGAATATTTCAATTGACTCTAGTAAAACAGAATCTATTCGAATAGCAGCAAATCGTTTGCAAAAAGAATTGAACAGCAGTATTTGTTTTGTCACCTTGTCGGAACACGGTGTTTACATTCAAGATACTACAGAATATAAACATATTGATGCACATAGAAGGAATATTTCGGATGTTTCGGGCGCAGGAGACTCAGTTATTGCTACTGCTACCTTATGTTTAGCAGCAGAAGCGAGTATCTCACAAATAGCTGAAATATCGAATATTGCCGGTGGTTTAGCTTGTGAAAAGTCAGGTGTATCCACTGTTTCTTTGGAAGAATTACAAAAAGAATGTTTTCGACTTCTATTATAACTATAGCATGACCGTAAAACCCTACAACACAGATAAATCGAAAAAAGAAGAAGTCGCACAAATGTTCAACAACATTTCAGCTCGTTATGACTTTTTAAATCATTTTTTATCACTTGGAATAGATCATCTTTGGAGAAGAAAAGCCGTAAAACAATTGTCAAGTTTAAAACCTCAAGTTTTATTAGACATTGCCACTGGGACCGGAGATTTCGCGATTGCAGCGATGAAATTAAAACCAAAAGAAATTATTGGATTGGATATTTCTTCGGGCATGTTAGAGGTTGGTAGAGTAAAAATGAAAAAGAAAAAACTTGACGCTGTCATAAAAATGCACCTAGGCGATTCGGAACAAATACCTTTCGAGGACAATCATTTTGATGCGATAACGGTTGGTTTTGGTGTGCGAAATTTTGAAAACCTAGAAAAGGGTTTATCGGAAATGTTGCGTGTGCTCAAACCTAATGGTAAAGCTGTAATTCTAGAGTTTTCGAAACCAAAGAAATTTCCTGTCAAGCAATCATTTCAACTTTACTCTAAATACTTTATACCTTTTTTCGGCAAGCGCATTTCCAAAGATGAAAAAGCCTATGCCTATTTACCAGAAAGCGTTGCTGCTTTTCCTGAAGGAGTAGAATTCGAAAACATTCTAAAAAAAGTCGGATTTAATCAAATATCGTCTTTATTGGTTTCTGGAGGAATTGCCACCATTTATATGGGCAGTAAATCAGTGCAACATTCTTCTTAAGGTTTCGTTCTAATAAGTATGAAATTTCGTTTTTTGGTTTTGGTTCTGATAATAGCTGGTCAAGTTCATAGCCAGAAATATTTTCAAGAACGTTACAGAAAATTCGATAAAAGATTTTTCCATTTTGGGTTCATGCTTGGAGGCAACACCAGTAATTTCAGTCTATTTGCACAGGATTCCAATTTCATGAAATATGGAATTAAATCCCTAATTGCAAAATCAACGCCCGGTGGCCAATTAGGAATATTAACAACAGTAAAATTGGGTACTCCCATGTTTAAGTTTCGTTTTTTACCCTCACTTTCGTTTCAAGAACGCGTGTTACAATACACCAGAATAAATCCAGACCCTTCAAAAACATTCGATCTTGTGGATGAAGAACGCGTAAACTCAACAAGTTTGGATTTCCCTATGATGTTTTTATTTCGAACAAAACGACTGAATAACTTTGTGGCATATAGTTTAATAGGCGCACAATATTCTATTGATTTACAATCACAAGAAGGTAAAGCTCAATCTTTTATTGATCCCTATGTAAAAATTAAAAAAGAAGATTGGCAAGGTCAAATTGGAGGTGGACTAGAATTTTTTGCTCATTACTTTAAGTTCGCTGTAGAGCTAAAATATTCACACGGATTTTCAAATACTTTTATTTTTGAACCTACTAATTCAGTTTCTCAGCCAATTCAACGCCTATACAACAAAGGATGGTGGTTCTCTATAATTTTTGAGGGATGATTACTGATCTTTCTATAAAATGCACTCCTGAAGAAGCGAAAAATGAACTTTTTTTGAGGGATTACATTTCTCAAAGTCTGAAAATATCTTCTGATAAATTTTACTTTCGATGGAAGAAACGCAGTCTTGATGCGCGATCAAAAAACATTAAAATACAAGGTTCCCTTCAAGTTGCAATAAACGAGCAACTGCCTAATCGCATCAGAGAATTTCAATTCAATGACTTTCACGATGCAAAACAAATCGTACACATCATCGGCGCTGGACCTGCAGGATTATTTGCCGCACTAGAATGTTTGCTAAAAGGAATTAAACCTGTTCTTTTTGAGCGCGGTAAAAACGTAAGAGAAAGAAGAAGAGATTTGGCAAAATTGAACAAAGACGGTGTTCTGAACTCGGAATCAAATTATTGTTTTGGAGAAGGTGGAGCAGGAACCTACTCCGATGGTAAATTATACACGCGAAGTAAGAAACGAGGTGAGGTCGATAAAATATTAGAAATGTTGGTTTACTTCGGAGCGTCTGAAGATATTTTGGTTGACTCGCATCCACATGTCGGAACTAATAAATTACCGCAAATTATAACGGCTATTCGAGAAAAAATAATTGCCTGCGGAGGCGAAATTCATTTTGAATCAAAACTCACCGATCTTCATTTGGAAGGAAATCAGATTAAAAACATTGAAATTAATAAATCAGAAAAGTATCCCGTTAAATACATAATTCTTGCAACGGGTCATTCAGCTCGCGATATTTTCGAATTATTGCACCGAAAAAAAATTGAAATTCAAGCTAAACCTTTCGCTTTAGGTGTTCGAGTTGAACATACCCAGCAATTAATTGACCAACTTCAATACCACGGTAGATTAAACGATGATTATCTTCCTCCCGCATCGTACAGTTTAGTGACACAAGTCGAAGACCGGGGAGTATATTCTTTTTGCATGTGCCCAGGTGGAATTATTGCTCCATGTGCAACTGAACAAAATGAAGTTGTAACCAATGGTTGGTCGCCATCCAAAAGGAATAATCCCTACTCAAATTCGGGAATTGTGGTGAGCGTTTTTCCTGAAGACTTTCGCGGAAAGGAGAGAGACCCTTTTGTCTGTCTGGACTTTCAAAAGGAAATAGAACACAAATCTTGGGAGTTAGCAGGTAGAAACCAAAAAATTCCAGCGCAAAGGTTGCTAGATTTTATCAAGAAAAAGAAATCCGTTGATTTTCCGAGATCCTCATACCATCCTGGAATTGAGAGCATTGAAATGGATGAAATTTTTCCAAAATTTATAGTTGAGAGATTACGAAAAGGGTTTATTGATTTTGAAAAAAAAATGCCAGGATTCTTAACGAATGATGCAATAATTCATGCGCCTGAAACGCGCACTTCCTCCCCTATTTCTATACCCAGAAATCCAGAAACATTACAACATGTTCAAATCGGTAATCTTTACCCATGTGCCGAAGGGGCGGGATATGCAGGCGGAATAGTCTCTGCGGCAATTGATGGGATGAAATGTATTGATGTGTTATTCTTGGCCATTAATATTTAATTTTACGAAATGAAACGTGTAGTTGTTGGTCTTTCTGGTGGTGTAGATTCAAGTGTGGCAGCATATTTATTACTCCAACAAGGATATGAAGTTATTGGAATGTTCATGCGCAATTGGCACGATGAAACCGTTACACTTTCAGACGATTGCCCTTGGATTGATGATTCAAACGATGCACTTTTAATCGCTCAACAACTCGGAATACCTTTTCAAGTAATCGATTTGAGTAACGAATATAAAGAGCGTATCGTGGATTACATGTTCAGAGAATATGAGGCTGGTAGAACACCAAATCCCGACGTATTGTGTAACCGTGAAATTAAATTCGACGTTTTTCTCAAAGCAGCTTTAGACCTTGGAGCCGATTATGTCGCCACTGGACATTATTGTCGTAAAAAAGTAGATCAGAACGGAAATGTTGGGTTGTATGCTGGGATGGATAAAAATAAAGATCAATCGTATTTTTTATGCCAATTGAACGAAAATCAATTAGCGAAAGTACTATTTCCAATTGGTGATTTAGATAAATCAGATGTTAGAAACATTGCCTTAGAACAAGGTTTAATTACTGCAGAAAAAAAAGACTCTCAAGGCTTGTGTTTTGTTGGTAAAATTTCACTACCTATTTTTCTTCAGCAAAAATTAGCTTCAAAAAAAGGTGATATTATCGAAATACCTGAGAATCACCTTAGATTATTGGATTATCATTCGATGAAAATAACCAATGACAACCTGGAGGAATTGTGTAAACCTTTCGTATTTAATCCCGAAGAAGGGAAAAAAGTTGGAGAACACCAAGGAGCCCATTATTACACTATTGGACAAAGAAAAGGATTGCATATTGGAGGTAGACCTCAACCAAGTTTTGTGATTGGCACGGATACAGATAAAAACATTATCTACACAGGTCAAACTGATCAACATCCCGGCTTAAACAGAATTGCCCTCAAATTGGAAAAAGGGCAAATGAATTGGGTGAATAGTTCAAAAGAAATTTTAGAAGATGGACAAGTAGAAGTTCTTGCCCGAATTCGATACCGTCAACCCCTTCAAAAAGCGAAACTCATTCGAAAATCGAATGAGTTTTACTTACTATTTAATCAACCACAAAAAGGGATAACACCCGGTCAATTCGCTGCTTGGTATCAGGCTGACGAGTTGATAGGATCTTCTGTTATTTTATCCTAGTTCATCGCTGCACTAAAAAAAACTGTGTTGCGATTATCTTCCATTAATTCGGCGTTTTTCAATTTATCCATTAATGCCGCAACCTCAAATACGCTTAAGTTACTTTTAGTTCCTAATTCTCTGTGTTTCGAAAGTTTCAAGGCTGCATTTCTCGTCACTTTATTTCTCAATGAATTCATATATATTGTCATGTTGTTTGTTTTTGAGCTGTTACGGAACTATGTCTTTAAAGGTTTCATAATATTTCATAATTAGGAATTATAATTCTGTTATTCAAACAGTTAACACCCTTTAATTAAACGTACTATGATTAGAATTTTTAGTCTATTCTTTTGAAAATCATTACGTATCTTTGTGTTCATGTTTCGAAATTTAATTTCCGTAATCGGAATCGTTCATCTTTTACTACTTGTTTCTTGCAAAGAAGAATCACCTGAAATCGGGCAAAATGAAAAAGAAACACAAGAAATGATGTTATCCGAAATCCCAGACAGTTTAAAAAAAGATTTTTCCACTTATTTAAGCCTTACAATGCAGGGAACCTTTCAAATTCTTCCAAACGAAAAATATACTTCATCGTTAATTGAAACGGACTTTGACGGTGATGGCATAATGGATAAAATAATTTCCGTAAATCGATTAGAAAGAGCAAATCTGGATTTAAAGAATGACGACAACCCCTCGAAAATGTTAGAGATGGGTCAGATGGGTAATTACAATCATGTGTTACTTTTCAACGGTCGAGATAGTCTTTTCTATTCTCCATTAACGATTCCATCCTCCCCATATCTTCCATTGAAGATTGAAAGTATACGTTTAAAAAATGACATAAACAGTGAAATTCAAATCGATTATAGAATTCGAAACGCTTGCTACAGATCGATCTATACTGTTCAACGAAATCAGGCAAAATTAATCTTTCAATGGAAACTCTTTGATGGCCTAGGGACCAATCAATCTGAGGCTTATGTAATAGAAGTTGGTATTGCTGGAAAAACCTCTGAATACAAAGATTTAAATATTTACAAAGCAGAACTTGAATCCTTACCAAATAATAAGGAAGCCAATACCTATATTCCAAAAATCACAAAAACTGGTGAAATTTTTACCACTTTCTTTTACTTGGATAAGGAAAATAAATATTTTACTTTGCCAAAAAACTAATTAAGTTCATCCATGAATAAAATTTGCCCAAGCGAGTGCTCCTCTATTCTCAATCAGGGAAATGCTATCATT
>Ga0214923_10007314_pt1 | contig 12077 bp, 5 predicted proteins | sample LL1510_MetaG_FD_177993 | JGI IMG/M metagenome (GOLD analysis project Ga0214923, IMG submission 177993) | Freshwater microbial communities from Lake Lanier, Atlanta, Georgia, United States - LL-1510 | ecosystem: Environmental > Aquatic > Freshwater > Lake | place: USA: Georgia | collected 2015-10-15 | reverse complement strand
CGATATTCGAACAAATAGGTCACCAAAACATACACCAATATAGCCAACACAATCGACATCAGCCAAATAGGGATAACGGTTTTGTTTTTATACCCGATACCAAAGCGACGAAAACTTAGGTCTTTGTTATAAATAATAGAAGGGCGAAATGCGTTTATAATACCGAAAAAAATAAGGAAAATAAAAACGGCGATAATACTTAATGCCTCTCGCGATATATACTGGTTAAACATCCTAAATTATAAGTATATAATTATTATAGATATTTCGCCATTTTATCGCCATTCTTTTGCGCGGACCCTCGCGGACCCTCGCGACCCCTAATTCGCAACTTTTCTAAACCAATTTATGGTTCGCTTTGTCTAAAAATACCTCGCGACTAATGTTGCGAATTATTTTTTTCTCACACTTCTCATCGTTTTCTATCGGCTCGCAAACATTTCGCACCATAGTGAGGTACTCAAGCTGCGTTGCCTCTGTGTCAAACCAGTCGGGATTCTCATCCACCCATACACTTATCATGTTGCGCTCCTTGTTCGCAATCTTGACAATCGTATTCTTTATCTTATCATGGTTATCGTCTTTCTCCCACTTCTCGCAATCCTTTATATACATTGTTTCGCGTTTTGTATCCGTACAATGTATCGGTCGCTTATATACATCCAACTTTCTAAGACCTCTTATCATCACATTCGTAATACCTTCCACCAACCCTTTATTCTTTGTATACATCAGGTCGTCCAATGTTATCTTCAAAGACTGAATGAAGTCGCTTATATTCAGAGCATCTTTGCACTTCTCATTCAAAAATATGTTCAAATTGAAATTATTCGTATTATTTACAATATTATTTACAATATTTTTCTCCTTGGATAAGCTCACAAGCTGCTCCTGCAGTTTCCCATTCTGCTCGATAAGCTTCATTATCATTTCGTTGCTTACCACTCCACCACACGAGACCATCTTATCGTGTTCGGTTGACAGCGAGTCTGCCTCTTTTATTACCTTACAAGTCTTCTTATGGTAACACAAACTTGAAGCGAACTTATATGAGGAGCCGCACACACATTTAAACGATTTATCGTCTTGAACTTTTCGAACTTTTTTGTTAGTATTTGTTAGTATTCCGTGTTTCAGTGTCAAAAGATGACGCTCATATTGACTCTTCCTTATGGTAGTATAGTAACAGTCCGAACAAGAAAATTTTTCGGAACTTTTTGGAACTTTTTCGTTAGTATCCATTAGTATATACTAGATGGAGAAAAATGTCTAAACCCTTTTCCAAAAATATTTTAAAAAATTTATCGTCACGTTTTTTTCAACTTAAAAATGCGATTTAGAGCATTATGCTCTGAGTGACGAAGTCGATGTTTTTTTCAAAAGTCTACCCCCGGTTTTGAAAAATGGACATTTATTTTTGTCCATTTTTGAAAATCCAGCTTTAGATTTGAAATTTTTATACATCATCATCATTCTTCCGGGATTCCTCTTTTCTTACTGAGATTTCTCTTTTTTATTATAAATACTTGGAAACTACACGACTTCCCGTCTCAGAGCAGCGGCGCCTTGCGGAATTATGCGGCGGTTATTTTGGAGTTTGGGAATCGTTACCATAATGATGCGGGAAATTGTGATTTTGAATATTCATATTTGTTACGATAAAATATGAATATTATAGGCGGGATTTTATTCTAGGATAGGGATAAAAAAATCTGATTTTTATCGTGATATTACTTCTTATATGAAAAAAATTGTGATGAATTATTTATTATAAATCTCCGACAACGGCACTTATTTCTGAAGCCGAAAGCACTTTGTTATAAAACCGAAAATCATCTACAAGAGTTCCATTTCTTAAAAAGAATTGAGCATTTTGTTCAGTTGCACCCGCACCAATGCGTAAACTATTAGTTGTAGTATTTGTATATGACCTTGAAGTAGTTGTTGTCAAGGTACCATCTACATACATAACAAGCGAACCAGTCGTTTTGTTAAAAGTAAACGCAAGATGTACCCATCTATTTAAATTCCCAAACCCTGAAAATAAATTTTCACTGCCGCCAGACCATGACGAACCATTACCTGTCCAAAATTGTAAATAATTATCAGGGTGAATATACATCATCCATCCCGATAAATTCGGACTATATCCAGTACGACACGTAGCAATTGACTGATAGTCTCCAGAACTACTTACCGGTTTTATCCAACACGCGACCGTAAAATTATCGGGTGAAAAATTGCCATTATTGGCGATTTGAAAGTAGTTACTGCCATTGAAAGACGCTGCACCAGTTCCTCGCATAAAATTAACAGTATTAAACGTTACTGTATTATTATTGGTAAGATTGTTATTGTTCGTAGAAGCATCATTTCCATCGGAATCAAATGGGTAATGTGCGATTAGACCAATTGGTGGCGCCGATACAATAAGCTGTGTCGATGCAGTAGCAGCAGAATATTCTCCATTTGGCGAGGCAGCTTGATTCACAATTATAGTATTCGTACCTTCTGTATAAATAGTTACATAACCATTTGAATCAACTGCTATACCAGGAGCAAAGTTTGGTCCATTATATCCTTCTGTTAAAATCGAAAACGATAACGCGCCAGGACTATATGTCGTTATATAGATATAGTCTAGTAACGAAAAACCACTAATACTTGTATCTTTATTTATCGGAGAAGTGACTACAAGATTAGGTATTTTTGGTTTGGGGAAATAAACATACGGAGATTCGGGATAAGATTTTTCATAACTTGGTAAACCCGTATAACTCGGATAGTAATATTTAACAACAACCTTAACATCAAAACTATCTTCGGGTTGTGCTGTATCAAACATTTCTTTTATAGTGTCGTTTAACTGAATACTCATCAATTTTGGACTCGACTTATCAAGGTCTATCGATTGTATTTCTAACTCTTGCTCTATAAACGCCCCCGGTAAACTTATAAATACTGGTCTACGACGCATAACTTGTAGTTTGTAAGAAACAATAATAAAGCTGTAATCTGGAACACGCTGAAGAACTTCTGGGACATTCTGAAAAACTTGCTTCATGTCGACCTCTCTTGTGAGTTTGTCGCTGCTGAGCAGCTCTGATAAAACAGTTTTCCAGGCTTCGAGCAGCACAAGTTGCATCATACCTCGTCCCTTTTCGTGTACTCCTTGCATTTTCTTTATAATATTATAAAATATTATAATTTTATAATATTATAAAAATACTATATTTTATTATATAAAATAATTTCACTACAATGTGGGGAAATAAACATACGGAGATTCGGGATAAGATTTTTCATAACTTGGTAAACCCGTATAACTCGGATAGTAATATTTAAAAACAACCTTAACATCAAAACTATCTCCGGGTTGTGCTGTATCAAACACTTCTTTTATAGTGTTGTTTACTGGAATACTGTTTGTTCCCAAGGTGACATTCGATACCTCTTGTTCAAAATAAGTAAGAGGACCACCTCCAACACCAATGTTCATGTGAACACCGCTTAAAGGTCTAAATCTTATAGTAACACTACCAAATGCTGGTACCATTATGAAGTCTTTTTTTACTATGTTTGGCATTTCCATTTTGTAAGAAACCGAAGGTAATATATTATCTTGCATTTCTTTATAATATTACAAAATATTATAATATTATAAAATTTGTAAAATAATAAAATTTGTAAAAAAATCTAAAATATAATTAACTAATCATCCCCCTCACCGGCATCGCGCTGATTATACGCACCATCGTCTTCTACGCCATACTCATCATCATCCCCCTGTAAGTTAAACTCATCAAACAACTCCGCTTCTATTTCCGCATCCTGATGTTGTCGCTCTTCTTCTTCGTCGGCATATATGTCACGCATACGCATACTAACTTTGTCCCTTTTTAACGCCTTCTTCTCCATCTTCGCTTGCTCCTCATCGCGCCGAAACTCATTCTCCATCTGTTCGCGCTCTTGCTCATATGTCTCAGGAACATAAAACCGCAACCCCTTCGTCGCACCTACATTCCAATCACCCAACCGAAGATTCTTCATCAAGTTCTCAACCTGGCGCTCGGCTACCTGCATATCGCGAAACTCCCTAGTAATGATATCCTTCTCTTTATCCTTCGACTGAGTAATATCCTCCTTTATACTTTTATTATTTACATTTATCGCCGATTTATCCGCCATTATGATTTTAAAAAACACCAAAAGCAAGTTTGCCACCATATTCTTCAATTCCGTATCTTCTTGCGCAACCATTGATACCTCCCTCACAACACCATTTTGTTGGTCTTGTGCTTCTAGAACAGATACTAACACGGATTCATCCTCCTCCGGTAATTGCGACTCCTGTGTCACCACAACAACCGTTTTCGCCAGTTTCACATATTTCAGCACCACATTCAGAAAATAATGCGTAAATAAACGCCGCACCAAATCATCGTTAAATAATGAATACATTCCGCCAATATCCTCTTCCGAAGCGCGTTTCCTATATTGTCTTGCAGACCCACGCGTCTCCGCTGGACCTTCCGCTCTCTCCTCTCTCCTAGACGGTCCACCACGACCACTCGCGGCTTTGCCTAATAAACCAGATAACAATCCCCCCGCATCGCCTTCCTCCGCCATCTCTTCCTCCTCAAACTCCTCTACATCCATCTCCATTGCATCATCCTGTCCCTGTCCCTGCACCTTTGACACATCCCGTTTTATAACCCTTGCAAATAACGGAGTGTTTAATGCAAACTGAAACCATTCATTCGTTTCTTTCATCACACCTGTAACAACATTCGCCAATACACTATTTTCTTTATCCTTCATATATTTGTCAATTTCGGCATAGTATTTCTTAACTATCGTCTGAATATCCAGTACATGCTGCCTCGATAAACCCCAATGCTTATGTACCGATACTTTCTGATTATTTACACTATTCAATATAATATTCGGAAAAACATGTATCAAATTCCGCATTTCATTCACGACAAATTGCATTCCCTTATAGGTGGAAGTGTCGCGTTTCGGACAGAGAACACTATCCCCGATAAGTTTAAAATTCGTTATATTCAATAAAAACGTCTTGTATAGTTTCGTCGTTTTTCGGTCAAGCGACTTATATTGCGATATAAACTCTAATATAGCATCAACCATCTCCGCGTTCTTCTCCGACAAATAATTCTTCAATTCTCTCAACTCTGGTGTATCCTCACTAATTTGGATATTGAAAGTGTCCAATAACTCAGTCAACTTTGTTAACAATATTTCGGGAACTTCGGGCACCTGTCTTTCACGATAAGACGCAATTAAATCGCGCATTCTCTGAATATATGACACCTCCGTCGGATTAAAATCAAACGGAATAACATGTTCACCATTTACAATCTGTAACAAAGCCTGTAATGCATCGGGTGTATATGTATACTCGCCCGTACTCTTCAACTTATCTATTTTCACTTTTAGCGACTCCTCGAGAGGATTATAAATTTCAGTCGACGGTTTATCGTGACACAAATGTTGAATAGAATTGGGAATTGGTACATCACTATTGAATTTACAATATACAATGAATGCCATATAAATGGTTGGTTCATCAAATCCCTCCGGTATGTCGGGATACTTTGTGCGCGTATTTTCCGGGTCATAAAAAGACGACGACTTCTGAATCTCAATAATATCATCTAGCACATTACGCAAAAGAGTAACCTGTTTATTATAATCATCAATAATGCGCTCCTGTTCTACAAAATATTTTATCGTATTCACAGAACCATCCGCATTACAACAAGCATTCTCGACAACTGGTTCATTCGCACCATTTGTAAGAATAAGCTTTTCTTTGTCGACAACTTTTTGCACCATCACCTGAATCGCCAACGAATAAAAAATAATTTTAGCACGAATTATTGATATTTTTTCAAACTGATTTCCCGAGCCTTTTTTGAAATCTTCCAACAAGTCACTTTGAAAATTCGGACTAAGTGGGGAAGGAGACGACATTTTTAGTTTCGAAAGAGGCGGAAGAAAGTTAATCCAATTTTTGATATCGTGCTCCGCTGGTAACTCCTCTGCAACATGTATCTTATTATATTCGCGTTTTTCCAATATTTTCGTCTCGATTGTAGGAATCTTTACGACGATTTTTTCAACATATGCTTTTATTTTCGAAGCAATATCGTCCTCCTTTTTCCCTTTTAGTGTATTCCACGGCTCGATACCTGATTTTATCTTTACAGCAATACACGCAATATATTTTATTGAAGAAAAATCGCCATCTCCGTCGATAGGATAACCTACAAATGAACGAACGCATCCAGGGAATGTTTTGCGCGTTTTTAAAGAAGGAATATTGACCTGAATGACAACCACCAAAAACGACATTGTAAGCAGTAAAATAGTACTTAACTTAAAATCCTTATATGTTTGTCTAGATGCGACAGACGCTGACCCCGATGCGGACGCCGCCGCCTTTTTCCGATTAAAATCATATTCCGAAGGAATTTTTGATAAAAGCACATTCATAACTTGCTCGATAATAAATGTTCGCTGTGGCTCTAGGTCGATTCCCATATATTTTGTCATCGTCGTTATAATACCGCTTATCATTTGCATGTCGGGATTTTTAAATGTCGGCAGCTTCTTGTCCTGTAAACTCTGAATCAATGTCTCGCCCAGCGTCTTCTCCATGATTTCGCGCGTTTGTAGTTTAAAACCCGCTGCATCATATCCCTCTTCCGTATCCAAGTCTATATTTTTTATGACATAACCACTGTATTTATCCGTCCAAGCATCACCATCTTCACTAATCGAACCTCGTTCTTTGCATATCGTATCAATCGTCGTCTGAATATCACCCTGACTCAAAAAAACAGTCGCAATTGTCTCGAAAAAAGACGGCACTAGTTTGGTATTCGTGTCCTTGCAATATAACCAATAAGGGCTTTCGACCTCGACACTAAGAGTCATCGACGTACTTTCTTCGATGGCGGGTCTAGTAAACTTCTGAATAAAACGCATAATATTTCGTTGGCGTTTTACGTAATCGGTTTGTCCAAGAATCAGGTCAAAAATGCGGGCATACGGCGATACTTTCTCTCGAACAGTGGGGTCAATTTCATTATCAAGTCCGGTCAAATATTGCGCATTATTATATTTATATGCGTTATATTTTTGAATACTTTGTAGTTTATCGATAGTGTCAATCGAGTAGTTATACTTGCGGTAAACCGTGTCCAAAATTTGTTTACGGCTCTGGTGAAAATTCGAGTCAAATTCGTCATACATTTGTTTAATAATCTCATCCTTCATGGTATCCTGTGCTAGTTCAGGAGTCATGCATTTTTTATTGAGTGCGAAGCAATCACTTTTAACGTTGCAAAAATACGTAGTATCATACATGCTGACCGTATTAGGAATGGTATCATCTTTAAGCCATTTACGGTTTGCGCGAATATAGTACTCAAATCGGTCACCTTCCTCGTCACTTATTTCCAAGACAGCGTATTGCCCATCCTGTACCTTTCTTTGTCCGCGCAACATGTCGCGTATTTCGGACTTGGCATCTTGCATAGGGAGTTTTGTTTTTTTCATATAGCGCGAAACCAAAAACGTTTCAAAGTCTTCAGCGGAGTAGGCAGGTCTATCTTTTTCGTGTTTTTTCAAAAAAGCATAATCCGTAAAATCGTAGTTTTTGTCGTAAAATATTTCCTCGCCTTGGTCCTCTTCAAGCTCATCACGGTCGATATATTTTTTAGTAAGTACAAAATTTTTACACTTATTTGCTCCGTGTTTTGACTCCATTTCTTGTTCAAACTTGTCTTTTTCTTGCCCGTATAATTGGTCGAAATCAAACGGCGTTATTAAATCCTCGTTTATAATGGAAAGAGTGTTCATATATAGTCGCGCGTTATCCACGCAAATAAGACGATATAGAATTTCCTCATTCGAAAACGAAATCGGCGGAAATATAGAGCCGGCATCAAGAGAACCGACACTACCAGCTCCAACTCCCGGTTTCTTTTTAGGGGTGTACATTTTGCGTTTATGAGTAGTTTCTAATTTGTCGCTTTCTAAACCACCCGATGCAGATGCAGCACTAGAGCCTCTTGCGCCCAGGGCGTCACCGCCAGGTATATTTGCCTGTTTATCGCTAACATTCATATAGTTTTCAGGAGACATGCCATATATGTCGAGAACGTCGGTGTCAAAATTAACCTGACGCGAGTCTTTCAACAAGTTATACAAAGCAGATGAGCCGGCATATTTCGCAGCATATTTTGCGGTCGAAAGTGGAGCATACTCTTTTGCCGACTGTACTACCTTTTTCCTATACTCGGCGACGCGCTGAGATATAAACGAAACGACAACTTCGTATTGACTTAAGGTAAGGTCGCGCACATAAACCATAAATGGCTGCAATATGGCGACGTAATTTCCGAGTGTAATTTCGCCGGTGATATATTTATTCATGACTTCAAAGAGGAGACTAGTATTGGGGATAAGCATTTCGATGAACTTTCTGTATTTTTCTTCGCTGTCGATTTGCTCATCGGAGAAGAAGGACATGAAGCTGGATGTAAACTGTACCATATCGTCTATATCGTACTGGTCTCTGCCTCTGTCTCTCCCTTCTCTTCCTTCTCTGCTCTCCGTTTCCTCTAGCGAAATAGACTTACGAGTAATACTGGTATTTTTACGAAGGAGATTCCAGTAAGGAACAAAGTGTTGTCCCATATTTGCGCGAGTCATTATGCTGGTATTTGGGAGCGAAATATTTGAAAAATGCATTACTGGTTCTGGAAGACTAATAAAAGAGGTAATATTTATAGAATCATTTGGTGTTAGCGGGAGAACATCGGTTGTGTCAGCGACGCGTTTACCAAAACTTTTATTTTTCCTTGTTTGAATTTGAGAGAGACCGAGGTTATATGTTTGTATAATAAACTGGTTTCGCTTTACTTGTTCCCCCTTGACAATGCTGGAATAAAAGTCAGTAAGATTGTCTAAGATGGATGTAATATTTGCCTGGACATATTGAGTGAACCCAAACTCTGGATCTGGGTTGGTATAAGGAGTAATGTATTCGTTCATTTTATTAATGTATGTTGCGAATGAATCCTTGTTTGTGAGGTAGTCGTCGGTTAGTGCATTTTCGCGTTCGATGCTTTCTTCGATATCGGTAACAGTAAAGTCGGTCGGATTCGCGGAGTCAGCATTATAAAATTTGCGAATGTTTTTGGAAACGGGGAGAATCCAGAATAATTTCTGATTCAACGATAGCAGTGTTTTCGCAAGAGGTTTATAATCTTCGCTCCTACGTTTAACTAGTGTTGCATTCCCGTTTGCGTCAAAAGTGGAAAACTCTTCGCGCAACTGTCGGAACCGCTCAATAATCGAGTGAATATTATTTAATACCGATTTCGTCCTTTCAATGTTTGGAAATTCGGAAATTAACTCGTTTAATAAGTCGGTGGTTTGTTTTTCGATACTGTAGCGTTTTTGTTCTTCGGGGAGTTCGACAACTTGTATAATGGACTCTAGTTCATCGCCAAACTGTATGGAGTCGGCATCAAGGAGAATCTCTTTAAGTGCGGTTTTAACTTCTTCGACGGGAATCTGGGGGCTAATGGATGGAAGGTTTGGTTGCTTGCTGATAGAGATGGGGGCGACGCCGATTTCTTCTTCTTGTGAAAGACGAGCAGCGGCTGCTAAAGGAGTTGTAGAAGATACAAGGGGCGAATCGCTGGGAGGGCTGCGAATACGTATTTCCTCGATGGGTATATTTTCGGGAATACCTTTGTAACCGAAATCGAGATAAAATACTTGTTCTCCGGGGTATGTTTTAATCTCAATCATGTCTTCTTCTAAATCGGTGATTTGACCTGTAATGATGGTGGGCAATTCTCCACCGAAGTGAATATCCACCCATGTATTTTTTACGAGATTATTTTGGCGTGCATAACCAGGGAATTCGGGTGAATTTAAAATGGCTATATTTGTGATAGATTCGTCACTAAAACCGCCTTTTGAACTCATGGTGAGTATGAGGCGTGTAGATGTTGCTACATTAATTAACTTGATTTTTGTTTCGTCAATGTATTCAATAAGGTATATTTGGTCATTAATCGAGGAATTTGTAGGGGCGATAATTTGTATAATATCTCCTAGAGCAACCTCGACGGAAGATGAAGATGAAGATGAAGATGATGGTGACGGACTTTCTAATTTTGATAACTTTGGGGAATTTTCTGACATTATATGTATAATTATATGTTTATGTATACCTTATATTTATAACAGAAATTTTTATTAATGATTAAATGCGAATAATATTTAATATTTTATATTGCGGAATTAATATATCGCAATTAATATATTTCGGATTTCATATCTAATCCTTTATATCTAAACATAAATTAATAATGAAAGATATATAAAGAGATTATACTAATCTATATTATCGTACACATATATAACGTTTATATTCCCCCACCCACCAGCTAGAATCCAATGTTTTCACTAAAAAAGAACGAGGGTTTTGAAAATATTTTGCGAATGATTGGCGCACAAAATACGGAAAAAGTGAGTCACTCAAGTGAGATTGAAAAAGCCCTTAATAGTCTTAAATTAACAATGAAAAATTGGAAGACAGATACTGGTATGTATTCAATCATAAAATATGATAAGCAGGCTTTTGTTTTTACAAAGGAAGAATATGAAAGTATTGGATTATTGCGTTCTGTGGTAGTAGATGAAACAGGGCGTATTGTCGCGTATTCTCCTCCGAAGTGTCTATATATTACGGAGGAGCGAGAGAAAGTGTTTAATAATAACAATGTAATGACGAGTCCGAGTGATACGGTAACAAATGAGTGGTGCGCCGAGGAGTTTGTGGAGGGTACAATGATTAATATGTTTTATTCGGAAAAAGACGAGGGCACCGGTGCATGGGAGGTTGCGACGAAGAGTACAGTGGGTGCAAATGTCGTATTTTACGCACCGAAGAATCCGAAAGACACGGTTGAGATACGAGAGAAGGATACATTTCGGAACATGTTTTTCGATACTTGCGCAAAGATAGGGTTCAAGTATGAGGAGCTTCCGAGGGAATTCATGTATAGTTTTGTGTTACAGCATCCTAAAAACCGCATTGTGTTGCCGATCAATGATGCGGCAATATACATTATTGGTGTATATAGTATCAATCACGACACACTTGATGTTACGCAGCTTAGTAGTGCAGGATTTGTGGAAAAGTATGGGTGTGGTGTTATTCAGAGACCAAAACAGTTGTTTGCGGATAATTATAGTGTGGCGGGGTTTAAGAACGAGTATGCATCGATGAATGCGTCGTATAATATGATGGGTGTGGTGTTTTGCAACATGGTGACGGGGGAACGTATGAAGGTGCGCAATCCGATGTATGAGATGGTGAAGAATATGAAAGGTGTTGAAAAGAAGCTGCAGTTGCAGTATCTGACGTTGCGACATGGGGGTAGAATAGCGGATTATTTGAAGGCGTATCCTGAATATAAGGGGGACTTTGCGATATTTAGAAGTCAGCTACATGGTTTTACGCGGAGTTTGCATCAAAATTATTTGGATTGTTTTGTATTTAAGAAGCGTCCATTTGGCGAGTTTCCGCAACAATATAAGAAGTTTATGAGTGATTTGCACAAGAAGTATTTGGAAGAGTTGCGCGAGATTAAGGGTTCAGTTACGTTTACGTATGTAGTGGAGTTTGTAAATACGCAGAATCCGATGATTTTGATGTACTCGTTGAATTATGTAGTGAGGGAACATAAAAAGACGATGGATAGAGTGGATAGGATGGATGAATCAGTAATGCAAATAAATGTACCGACAGTGGATGTACTGACAACGGATGCAGCAGATTCGACAGAATATGTAGATGTGTAAAAACCATAGAACATGATATTTCATGGGAGGGCTGTATCGTTTTATTTTCATTTAACATTATAATATTTGCATGTAATGCGACATTTTATAATGTTAAAAAATTGATTCAATAAATGGTGTATAATATAAATGTAGAATTGCAAATCAGTCAGTCAAACAAA
>Ga0214923_10007313_pt1 | contig 12081 bp, 22 predicted proteins | sample LL1510_MetaG_FD_177993 | JGI IMG/M metagenome (GOLD analysis project Ga0214923, IMG submission 177993) | Freshwater microbial communities from Lake Lanier, Atlanta, Georgia, United States - LL-1510 | ecosystem: Environmental > Aquatic > Freshwater > Lake | place: USA: Georgia | collected... | reverse complement strand
TTATAAACATGATTAAATATGATAAATAAATTAATAATTTTATTATTATTACTATTAGGGAATAATCTGTATTCTCAATGTAATGGAGTTCAATCATTTAATTTAAATCCTACTCCTGTTAATAACTCATATGCTCCTGGAACTGTTGTAACTATTTGTTATACAATGGTAGGCTATAATATGATTTCTGTTAATTGGTTAGAAGGATTTGATTTAACCTTAGGAAACGGTTGGGTTAATGTAACTCCCCTTTCCCCACCTAATAACTGTGGAGGTAATAATTCAGGAGGTAATTGGGTATGGGGGAACACAGTAACAGCATCAGCTACAGGATTGCAGTTTGGTCCTGGCTATTTTTTTGATTTGAGTAATGACGGTAATCCAGGTAATGATTTTGGAGATCAAGGTAGCTGTACATGGTCTTTCTGTTTTAATGCAACTGTATCTCCTAATAATTGTAACCCACAAAGTCTATTAGTTCAAGTTACTGCTGGGGGAGACGGGACTATGGGCAGTTGGATTAATAACTCATGCGCTTTAGTTCCTTTTACTATATTTAATGGAACTATTTCCCCAGTAATACCAAATTTAGGTTTAATAACACATAATTAATTTAAAAAACTATGAAAAAACTAATTATTTTACTTTTAGGAATTCTATTTTCAACTATAGGATTTAGTCAATCAACTGTTAACCCTGATACTGTTTGTTTCCAAACTAATGGTTCATTTTATTCAGTTCCTAATACTCCAGGTTATGTTTATACTTGGACTGTTATTGCTCCTGGTATTATAACTGCAGGTCAAGGAACTAATCAAATTACAGTTAACTGGTCTTTAGCTGCTCCTGGGTTAATACCTAATGCTGTAACTGTTTATGCTACTAACCCTCAAGGTTGTCAAAGTCCCTTAACTTTATTAGATGTTTTTATATTTAATATTAACCCAGTAATAACACCTATTGGTCCTTATTGTAGTAATGCTGCTTGTGTTAATCTAACAGGTATTCCTTTAGGTGGAACCTGGAGCGGTGTTGGAGTAGTCAATAACCAGTTCTGCCCTCAAGTTTCAGGGGTTGGTTCTCCTACAATTACTTATACTATTAACCAAGGTGGGTGTGTTTTTACTACTACTACTGTAGTTGTTGTAAATCCAGTTCCTACTATTTCTCCAATTGAACATGATTAGAAAACTTTTACTCTTAATAATATTCATTATATGGTATGCTGTAAGTAATGGTCAGCAAGTTATAGAACTTTGTCCTGAAAACAGAAATACGTTTACATATAGTAGTAATGCTTCTGAAGATGGGATTTATACTTGGTTGTATAATGGTATGGTATTTAATGGGGAAGATTTAACTATAACTTGGACTGAACCTGGTTTTTATACTATTGAAGTTCAATTTGAATCATCTAACTGTTTATCCTCTATTCAATACTATGAGGTTTTAATTAAACCTTGCCCAAAAACAGGATTATCTATTCCTAATGCATTTACACCAAATAGAGATGGAATAAATGATAGTTTTTTTGTTTTAGGTGAAAATGTAACTGATATTCGTTTATTAATATTTAATCGTTGGGGTGAAAATTTATTTGATTCAAATACTGGTTGGGATGGTACATATCGTAATGAATTATGCCCTGAAGGTGTATATGTTTATGTTATTAGTTGGGTAGATTCACAAAATTTATCTCATAAAGAAATAGGAAAAGTTGTTTTACTTCGTTGATTTTGTTGGAATCCTGAGATTTCTTTCATATATTTATAATAAATGAAATTGATATAGTCATGTTTAAAGTAAACCAAAAAATAGTATGTATCGATGATTCTGTCGATCCTAAAATCCAGGATCAAGTAAATAAATTATTCCCTTTTTGGGTTAAAGAAGGTTCAGTATATACAGTAAGACAACCAGTTACATTATATCCTGGTAAGCCTGGTGTATTATTAAATGAACTAGTTAATCCTTTAGTATTAGGTAGTGGAATAACAGCAATGTTTGAACCTTATTTTAGTATTAAAAGGTTTGTACCTATAGAGTGGTGGGAAGAGAGTGAATACGCAGTTAACGAATTGCTTGAAGAATTGGAATTAGTCGAAATGTAATATATTAGGTTCAGATATTAAGTTGTCTGAACCTTTTCATATTTATAACAAAAATAAATGAAACTAGTTTCACTATATAAACAAATCAAGGAGGAAAATAAAGTATTAGTCCCTCGCCGTTCACCAGAAGAACGAGCTAAAAACTTCTTGATAGCAACAAACAAACAGGTTCAAGAATATATTAAAAATGGTTTTCAAGGTGATCTTAATCTTTCAAATACTCCAATAACTAGTTTACCTGATAATCTGATTAGAGTTGGAGGTACCTTAGATTTAAGAAATACTAAAATAACTAGTTTACCAAATAACTTAACCAAAATTAGAGATTCTTTAGTTTTAGTAAATACTCCGATAACTAGTTTACCAAATAATTTAACAGTTGGGCGTAATTTAAATTTAATAAATACCCCAATAACTAGTTTACCTAATAACTTAATTGTTGGCGATAGTTTAGGTTTACAGCAATCACGAATAACTAGTTTACCTAAAGATCTTAGAGTTGGAGATAAGTTAGTTATGTATAATACTCCTATTGCACGAGAATATACAAAAGAACAAATCCAACTAATGGTACCTGGTGTTAAAGATATATTATTATAATAAATTATGACCAAAAAAGAATTAATGAAACAAATTGCTGAATATACCTTAGAATGGTGTATTAGTAAATTTGGCCCTTCTAAATTCCAGAAAGGATACCCAACTATAGTATACAAAACCAAATCCTCAGATTCTAACGAAATAGCATACTTTGATGAAGAAATAAATAAGATAGTTGTGTATCTTACTAGATTAGAAACCGAAACTCCTGATGAATTAACAGATACTATAGTACATGAATATACTCATTATCTTCAAGATATAAAAAATGGTTATAATAAGTTACCTGATAATATTTATTATGATGTAACTAAAAATCCTTACGAAATAGAAGCATATAAGACTGCTAACAAATTTAAAGGTCAAGCTCTTGATTATTCTGTAAAAAAATTAAAGAAAAATTTGGCTTCCTGAAATCCCTTTCGTATATTTACAGATGTAATAATTAAAACACATAAAATATATGAAAAATTTAACCGTTTTAGAAAAACAAGTTCGTGGTGGTATTTTTGGTATTAAAATTGGTACTAAACAACCAAAAGATGTAGCTCCTTTACTAAATCAAATTAAAGTTCAAGATGAAGCACTTTATGATAGGTTAATTGTTGATTATAAAAAAGCATTAGAAACTAAAAAATAGTAATATGTTAGTTATTTTATTTTTGCCACTTTATTTTCTTATAGGTTTAATATTATATGCCATTTATGGTTTGTATTTACTTAAAAAAGATGAAAAGTTACAAGATTATGATTTATACATAATTCCGTTTTGGCCTTTATATATATTATTCGTTATTTGTTAAATAAATTAAATTTGGTTATGATAAACAAAGTAGATCTAGAAAGAAACAAAGGTTATTTAGATGTTAATTGGGTTAAGGCTCAGAAATTACTGAAAGAAAATAAAATGGAGGAAGCACGAGATGTACTAGATTATTGTCTAGCATTGCTAGGTGCTTATACAATCGCCAACTACCAAATAATCGATAATGTTAAAATCGATTTATGGAAAGAAAGAGTATGGTATGCATTAGAAAACAACAATTTACTATTAGGTTAACAATATGGCAGTTACTAGTTATTTTAACGTAGTTTGGAATCCTGATTTCAAACAATTTCACTTAATACCTACAATTATATTTACTAAAAGTAAATCATATTCTCAGGATAAAAAAGAAGGTTTAACAGCCTATGGAATCTCATTAAGTATTTTAATATGGGATTTAGGGTTATATTTTATAAAAAAATGATTTCAAAAGGTAATGTTTTTTACCCCAAACAATGGTGGGGAGTTGATCTATGTTTAAAAGAAAGCCGGGAAAGGTATTTTTGGTTGTAAAAGCTGGATTTGAAAATGTAGGTTCTGTTTTTTTAGTAAATTTAAATTTTTTCAAATCAGTTTTAAAAGATCTTTCTTATGATAATAGGAATCTCAGGTAGAATAGGCTCAGGAAAAGATACTGTAGGTAAAATTGTCCAATATTTAACCTCAGATTATTATTATCCCGGGTATTCGTTTGATCGTTTTTTACAAACTAGACATTCATTTGATCAGTTTTTAAAAAAACAAAACCCAGAATGGAATCCTCCTCATAGTGGTTGGGAAGTTGTTAGATTTGGTGATAAGTTAAAACAAATAGCTTCATTATTAACAGGTATACCTGTTCGTAAATTTGAAGACCAAGAATTTAAGAAATCTTATCTTGGGGAAGAATGGAATAAATTAATTCCTTACATCCCCCAAGATGATGATAGACCTATAACCAAAGAAGATGCTACTAAAACTACAGTACGTGAATTTCTTCAAAACCTAGGTACTGAAGCTATAAGAACTAGTTTACACCCTGATGCTTGGGTAAATGCTTTATTTTCAGATTACGAGTCAGATTATTCTAAATGGGTTATAACTGATGTTCGTTTTTTAAACGAAGTAAAACGTATCAAAGAAAATGGTGGAGTCCTAATTAGAGTTGAAAGAGAAGATAGCATCAAATCAGAACATATTTCCGAAACCGAACTACTAGATTATAACGGTTGGGATTATAAAATTTCAAACAATTCATCTATTGAGGATTTAATTTCTCAAGTTGAGAATATATTAATTAGCGCGAAACTCGGCGCATAACATTTTATAGAAGCGCGTAAATAGTTTATATATTAAATTATTATCGCGCTTTCATATTTCTCGTCGCCTACATTTATATTAACTTTATATAAACTATATTAACATAGTTGGTATAAGAGAAATTTATGAAAAATCTTCTATTTAATTTGGCGTCGCCCTTTCTTTATATTATATTGTCGTCAACCAGTTCGAACCAGTTAAATATAATGTAGGTACAAATGGATAGAAATGAGAGATGAAAAAGGGGGTAGGGGAACAGTCCAAAACTAGTCAAAACAATTATCAACAATTTTTAACATAAAACTAATGAGAAACAGAGATTCAGTAACACGAAAATTAGAATTAATAGACGATAAACTTCGTCTTCTGGAACAAATAGTAAACCGTCAATCACCTATCAGTGAGTACATGGCTGTTATCGAACGTACCAAAGAATTACTTTCAGATGCAAGGACATTAATTAATAATGAACCTACTACAGCTGATGAAATCCGATTTACAGCTAACTAGTTATGGAATTAACAGCAGAACAATTAAAAGAAAACTGGGATAAGTTTCTGGGATTTATAGATACTTACATTTCCTCTCCCAGAAAAGAAAAACTACTTGAATTTTATAAAAAGTATGAGGAACGTTTTATCCTTATGCCTGCTAGTCATAAAAACTCATACCATAACTGTTTTATTGGTGGGTATGTAGAACATGTTAACCGTGTTGTAGAAGCCGCTCTTGAATTAGATTCAGTTTGGAAGAAGTTTGGAGTAGATGATTCAACTTACACAATTGAGGAACTAGTATTTTCAGCCTTAAATCATGATTTAGGTAAATTTGGTACTCCAGAAGAAGCTTGCTACATTGAGCAAACAGATGAATGGAGGCGTACTAAGTTAAACGAAGCATATACTTTCAACACTAAAGTAGAATTTATGTCAGTTCCTGACAGAGGTTTGAACTTGTTATTAGAACATGGTATTAGTTTTACTAAAAACGAGTTTCTAACTATTAAACTTCACGATGGTTTATATGATGAATCAAATAAACCTTATTTAATGTCGTTTTCCCCAGAGACTAAACCTAGAACTTCATTAATTTACATAGTTCATCAAGCTGATTTAATGGCAGCTAGGATAGAATTTGAAAAAGAATGGAATGATAAATTACGAACTGGTAGTGATAAAAAACCTGTAAGTAAAAAATCTCCTATTCAAACTAAAACATTAAGTAATATAAAAAGTCCTAATTTACAAAACAGTATTAGTAATTTCTTTAATTAAGGTTATGTTAGATGCACTTATTATTTGTTCAGGTATAATATTGGTTCTGTTAGTACTTCTGTATAATTTATTCAAAAAGTATGAAAAATTAGAAGAAATAATAGAGGATCAAGCCAGTTTTATTACAGATTTAAAATCTGAATTAGAACTAATAGAGTTAAAAATAAAAGAAATTGATGATAAAGGGACTTTTAAATCAGATGACGAGATTGGTTGGTTTTTTACCCAGCTAAAATCTCTAGCTGACAGATTGAAAGTTTTTATATGAAAAAATATTTTACCGAAGACACAGAAAAAGCAATAGTAGAGTATAATAACAGTCAAGATTCTGTAATCCGTTCACGTATTTACGCTGAGCGGATTCATTATCCGTTTTTTAAGTTGACTCAAAATATGATTCATACTTTTAAGTTTTATTATACTGATGTTGAAAATTTAGAAGATTTACAACATGAAGTTATAATACATCTTTTAGATAAGATTCACATGTTTAATCCTGAAAAAGGATCGAAAGCATATTCTTATTTTGGGATGATAACTAAAAATTATCTTATTCACTACAATAATAATAATTATAAGGCACTTTTAAAAACCCAAAAATTAGGTGATTTAAAAAATAGTGACTCCTTAATTTACGATGATGGTAGATTTAGCCAAAAGGAAAATTTGAGAGAATTTGTTAAAATTTTTTCTCAACACTATTCTGAAGAAAACAATATAGGTTTATATTTTTATGATAAAGAAGAAGTTAAAATTGTGTTATGTGTTTTAGAATTATTTGACAGAGTTGAATATTTAGATTCATTATTTGAGAAAATAAACAAAAAAGCATTATATCTCTACATACGAGAAATAACTGATTTGAAATCTCAAAAAGTTTCAAGAACTATTAATAAATTCAGTAATTTATTTTATAAAGAGTATGATTTTTTCCGAACTAATGGTTTTTATTCTTTTGAATAGTTCATATTTATAATAAAACTAAATGAAATTAGTTCAATTATACAAACAAGTTAAAGAGGAAAACGAAAAACTAGGTAAAATACTAGTTCCTCGTCGTTCATCTGATGAACGAGCTAAAAACTTCTTGATAGCAACAAACAAACAGATTCAAGAATACATTAAGAATGGAAGTAAAGGTAACCTTAATTTATCAAGCAGCCCAATAACTAGTTTGCCTGATAATTTATCATATGTGGGCGGGCATCTTAATCTTTATAACACCCCAATAACCTACATGCCTAATGATTTAACTATTGAAGGTGATTTAGTTTTATCTGATGCTAAATTAATTAATTTACCAGATGATTTAACTGTAGGGGGCGACGCATATTTAGAAGATGCTAAAATAACTAGTTTACCAAATAATTTAACAGTTAGAGGTGATTTAGATTTATCAGATACTAAAATAACTAGTTTGCCAGAAGATTTAACTGTTGGGGGTTCTTTGGATTTAAGAGGTACTCCATTAAAAAGTTTACCAAATAATTTAACAGTTAGGGGTGATCTAGATTTAAGAAGATCTAAAATAACCAATCTACCTAAAGGTCTAAAAGTTGAAAGGGATTTATATTTAAATATGACTAACATAACTAGTTTACCTAATGATTTATGGGTTTTAGGTGAATTATGGGTACCTTCTTCTCTTACTGATAAGTATTCACGTGATGAGATAAGACAAATGGTACCAAATATAAATGGTAAAATAAATTCTAACTAAATTTTAAATAACTATGGCAAAGACAAATAACGAAGCTTTAGATACTGCTATTTTTGGTAAAAAAACTTTATCAAATATATTTGAAGAAATATACAATAATAGTAAGAAAAAAGATGAACAGATTACTAACTTAATTGGAGAACTTCAACCTCTTATTCAAGATATAGGTGATGCTTCTTTAGTTGTTCCTTTAATTAAAGAATATTTAGATGCTGGTATAAAGAATGATGACCAATTAGTTAAACTTGCTTCTATTATTCAGAAAGTAATCCAAACTCAAAATGCAACTACTTCTACTTCATCTGGTTTAGGTATCAGTGATGAAGAGAAAAAACAACTATTACAAGAAGTAGAAAAATTACATAATGATTCTGTTAAACAGCTTAACTAATGACATATAAATATGGTTTATCTTCTTTAAACAGAGTAAATATTAACAGAGGTAATACTTCTGCTGGTAATAATTCTACTTCTTTTAAGATTATAGCCGTTAGAGTTACAGATATAATACTAGATGAAACTCATCCTCAATTTAGTAGTTTTGGTGAGTGGAATTCAATTGGGTTAGTAGCTTGGGAGTTTGTAAATAGAAAAAAATCTTCTCAAATAGATTGGTCCAAAAGGGCTCAACCTTTATTTGCTAATGTTAAAAATTATCCTCTTATAAATGAGGTAATTTATTTATTTACACTACCTAATGTTTATAACATTAATGAAATAGCATCTTCTAATTTAAATTATTACATAAACGCTATAAATTTATTTAATAATCCTTCAAATGATGCTATTCCTAATGAATTATTAGTTAATACATTAGGTACTGAAATTAATGCTTCTAATTTTGATTCTCCTGAAAATGATAATTCATACACAGGAAACATCAATTTAGGTAAAACATTTGAAGATAACTCTAATATTCGTTCATTAATTCCTTATGAAGGAGACTATATAATAGAAGGAAGATTTGGGAATAGTATTCGACTTGGGAGTACAGTTAATGTTAATGGTAATAGCTATAATCCTTGGTCACAAGATGGTAAAAATGGAGACCCTATACTTATATTAAGATCTGGCCAAAAACCAATAACAAATACTTCAGATTTTAGTAATATAACCGAAGACATTAATGGAGATAAAAGTTCTATTTATTTAGCTTCTAATCAAAAAATTCCATTAACACCAGCATCTGAAAATTATAACTCGTATACCACTCCTCCAGAATCTATTTCTAAATATAAAGGAGAACAAATAATACTTAATTCAGGGAGATTAGTTTTTAACTCTAAAAATGATAGTATATTATTTTCATCGTTAAAAAGTATAAATTTAAACTCAAAAGAATCAGTAAATATTGATTCACCTTCTACTGTTATAAATTCATCAACAGTTAAATTAGGTTCTAAAGAAGCAACAGAACCTATATTGTTAGGTAATTCTACAGTTTTCTTGTTAGAAAGTTTAATAACTAACTTGCAAGCATTTACTGAAGTTTGTGCAACTTTAGTTTATGGTGTTGAGGGAACACCTATTGCTCCTCTAAACACTGTATCTCTTCAGTTAAGTCAAGTTTTAACTGAATTAAATAACCAATTACCTAAAATTAAATCTCAAACTTCATTTACTAAATAAAGTGGCATCTGGTATAGATAAAAATAACTTAGATTTTAAGAAAATCGATAGTAAATTAATAACTAATAATTTACCTCAAGGTGTTGCTTCCTCAAATCTTATTTCCCAACTTTTAAATAAAAAAGTAACAGAAATTAAGTCTAATTTAATACCTCCTGTACTTGGTTTAATCGAGGAATTTGGAATTAATGATGTTGAAAAATATATAAAAAATCCAACAGATATTAAATGTCCATCTGATGCTAAAATAGCAGAAATAATTAAAAAACGTAATAATTTAGTTAAAAAATTAAATTTATTATATTCTACTGTTAATTTAGCAAAAACTACAATTGCATCAACTGAAACTATATTAACTGCATTAAAAATAGCTATTAATTTAATTACTGTAGCTCCTATACCTTTACAATTTGCAACTGCTGGTGTTGTTATAGCATTGAAAGAATCACAAGATGAAGCAAAAAAATTATTATCTCAGTTAACAGTATTAACAGGTACATCTGCAGGTATATTAATAATATTTGCTACTTTTATAAAACAATTAATTGATTTACTTAATTTATTAGATAATTTATTACTTAAATGCTCAACAACTAATAATATACCTTACGAACAAATAAATTCAGATATATTAAACTTATTACCAAATCAATCTTCTTTGAATCCTGATGTTAATCCTACTGATAATTTTTATAAAGGATTTACAATAAGTGTGATTACTGAAGATTCTCCATTATCATTATATCCAAGAAGACAAGCAATTGCAGCTAATAAATTAGGTGTAGTAGTACTTAAAGGGCCTCTATCATTTTCATCAGACCCAGAAGTTTTAATTAACGAAATTAAGTACATAATTGACTCTCAAGATTTAAAATCAAATTAATTTCATATTTATAATAAAAACAACATGAAGGTTTCTGAATTAAAAAAATTACTTAAAGAAAGTATGAAAGAAGCTATAACAGAAGGTTTAACTGAGTTTTTTCAACAAAATCCTCAAATTAGTGAAAGTTTTAAAGGGGATACTAAACTAAAACCTAAAGCTTCAATAATGGAAATGTTAGAAAGAACAAAGGCAGAATCTAATGCTACACCTTACAAAAATATAGGTGAATTTACAACAAATTCATTACCTACTTCTACAGGTTTAAATATTACAAACACTAATACTTTAGCTGAAGGTAGTGCGTTACCTCAAGGTGAAGTAAATTTAAGTACAATAGCTCAGTTTTTACAAAAATAAACAATAATGGCTATTAGAATAAATAACAAACCAGTAATTGATACTAAACCAGATTATGCTGTAGGTATTGATTTACCTCTTAATGCTGATAATGTTTTTTATTCTAATTACACTACAGCAGATGCTATTAAATATAATTTAATTAATTTTTTATTAACAAATAAAGGAGAAAGAGTATTTAACCCAACATTTGGTGCTAATCTTCAGAGTATGATTTTTTCTCAATCAACTCAAACTAACATAGAATCAGTTGAGGCTAATGTAAGAAGTCAAATATTATTGTATTTCCCTTCTATAGTTATAAATCAATTATTATTTACACCTTACCCTGACCAAAACTTACTAGTAATAACATTTAAATACTCAATACCAACCCTAGGAATTGATGAGACTATCAATTTAAATTTTGAAACCAATGCTTAAAAGAAATATTAATTTTTTAAATAAGGATTTTAGTTCTTTTAGAGATAATCTAATTAATTATTCTAAAACATACTTTCCTACTACTTATAATGATTTTGATCCTTCATCTGTAGGTATGATGTTTATAGAAATGGCATCATACGTAGGCGATGTGTTAGGTTTCTATATAGATACTCAAGTTCAGGAAAGTTTCATACAATATGCCAAACAACAAGATAGTTTATTTAACCTAGCTTATATGTTAGGATATAAAGTAAGAGCAACAGTTCCATCTGTGGCTCCTGTTGAGTTTTATCAAATTGTACCCTCAAAAATTTCAGGTTCAGAGTATGTTCCGGATTTTAATTATTCATTAATAATTAATTCAAATTCAGTATTATCTAGTAATATAGGTTCATCATTTTTGGTGGAAGATGTTATTGATTTTTCATATTCATCATCTTTAGACCCAACTCAAGTTACTGTCTTAAGTTATTCTGGAGGTAATCCTTCATTCTTCCAGCTTAAAAAAACAAGGAATGCAATTTCAGCAACGATAAATACAACAACAGTTACTGTTACTGAACCTCAAGAATTTTATACAATAAACATTGAAGGTAGTAATATTGTAGGAATATTAGATATTATAGATAGTGATGGTAATAAATGGTATGAAGTTCCTTATTTAGCTCAGGAAGTAGTATTTGATTCTATAAAAAACACAAATATAAATGATCCTAATATAGGAGGTACAAGTGATGTTCCTTATTTGTTAAAAGTAAAAAAAGTACAAAGAAGATTTGCAACCAAACCATTAAATCCAACAACATTACAATTACAATTTGGTTCAGGTACTACATCTGATAATGATGAAGTTATAATTCCTAATCCTAACAATGTAGGTATTGGTTTACCTTCAAAAATAAATAAATTAACTACTGCTTATTCTCCTTTTAACTTTTTATTTACTAATACAT
>Ga0214923_10007312_pt1 | contig 12081 bp, 13 predicted proteins | sample LL1510_MetaG_FD_177993 | JGI IMG/M metagenome (GOLD analysis project Ga0214923, IMG submission 177993) | Freshwater microbial communities from Lake Lanier, Atlanta, Georgia, United States - LL-1510 | ecosystem: Environmental > Aquatic > Freshwater > Lake | place: USA: Georgia | collected... | reverse complement strand
ATTGGGCCTAAATCGTAGCGTCGGTCATTTGATACACTACGCGGTCTTATTGGCCTGGTAGCTCAGTCGGTAGAGCAGAGGACTGAAAATCCTTGTGTCGGTGGTTCGATTCCGCCCCAGGCCACCACTAACCAACGCCTGACCGTTCTCGGTTGGGCGTTTTCTTTTGGGCAAGCCCCGCGCCACGCGGGATAACGGACCATTCTGCGTGTGCCGCGGCGTCCCCGGGAGGGGCTGAATAGTGCGCGGTTCGATTCGGTATTGCTCTCTGTTCTCTCGAAACCTTCGCGAACTCTTTCGCCGAAGCACACGCAGACCGCCAATCCGCTCAATGACTTGCACGTGTGTCGGATGAGGGAGTTTGCCGACCGACTTGGATGACCATGGCATCACGCCGAACCGGAAGCGCCCCCTGCGCACGGCATCCAGTACGTCCCCTCTCGTCTATTCGACTTCACGAGTGCCCGGTAGGCATAGAGGGGACCCTCGTAGTCCGGATCCCCTTTGTAGCGTTGCTTCACCTTGAACAGGTCGTTGGGCTTACCGCTCGAAAGTCCCGCGCGATTCATCACGCGCTCGCCACCCACCTCGACGGCCTTGAACGACCACAAGGACCTGAAGACCGCCGCCTGGCCGCCGGTGCAACGGATGAGCCCATGCGACCACCCCGGGAGCGTGACCCATCCAAAGTCTGCAGAGAACGGTCCGTTGACGGGAGCGGAGGGATCCGCGGCGATCGGCTCCTCCGCGGTGAGCGCATTCGACCCGGAGAGGAACGAGATCCGCCCCCCATAGAACGTGAATCGCTCTTCCAGCGACAACCACTCGATACCGGGTGGAAACGGCGCACCCCGGGTTTGCGGCGTCTGCGGGGCGATAACTCGGATACCTGCACCAGAAACCCTTACCCGCTCGAAGATCGCAGGCTCAGCCCACAGGCGTGCGAGGCTGCGCGAGAGCAGCACCGGCTCACGTCTGGCATCGCCCAGGCGCCAGACGCCATCGACGAGATCGGTGACGCCATCTCGGCTTTCGATATCCATCGCCATCCGCAATCGTGATCGCAGCCAGTTCTCATCGAGCGCTACCGCGGCGCGATCGTCTGGCGCGAGTGCGATACGCCCACAGTCCGAGCAAAGGCAGAACTGACCACCCGTGTCGTCGGCGAAGATCTGGCCGTTGCGTAGATGGCAATACGGACACAGCGCGAATGCGCGGTTGACGACTGTCGGCTTGATCGCAGCTCCGAGCGATGCGCTCGCCCTGACCTCGGCCGGTCACAACGCCGCGCGCAGCACCGGACCGCCACCCGAGAACCTGGGATACGCGCCGACATCCGCGTCGCACGCCAATGTGGCGATGCAGGTGACCGCTGGGTCGTTCGAAGCGTGCCGCAAGTGGTTTGATTACCTCTGGGGTGTCGCCGGTCCCCTGCGGCCAGAGATCGCCGCGTCGATGCCCAGGCTGGTGTTGCCAGAGGGTGACATGGAGGCCTCACGGCAGTGGGATGCGTTCCGAACCCGATGCCTCGATCAAGGTACGGTGGAGCAGGCTCAGGTCCGGGTCGAGGTGGACCCGGAATCCGGCGAGGTTGTCCTGGTCGACGAACACGGCGAGCCGGTTGCCTCGCCAACCGAAGAGATCGGGGGCCTTGATAGGACTGCCAATTTTCGGCCGACTTTATAGTCCCGTGTCCGCTCGCCGTAGGGTCCACCGTGATGTGAAGCCGGTGCGAGCGTAGTAGAGGATCCAGACGCGGTCCCTACCGATAAACACCTCCGGATCGGCTCGGCGGCTGGGCGTGGAATCGCTGACCATCCGCCGTGTGGTGTTGCCCAGCAGCCCGGTGATGAAGATTTCACCGTTTGTCGTGCCAGGGGCGCCCGGCTCGTTGAGTTGGTAGGCGGTGTAGAGCTGCCCTTTGTAGAAGAAGGGTTCGGCAGAAGCGAAATTGCTGGGATTGGCGAGGGCACTTCCCGTTGTCTCGATGCGCTGAACTTCGGTTGCGAACAAGCCAGTTGCATCCCGGCGAAGGATGATCCCGACTGGGCCGGCGTTCAGGCCTCCAATGACATATCGCTCTCCCTGATGAATAAAGGGGAACGAGTCGAGGACCTGCGGCGAGACGCCCATGACCCGGCTCGCGAGGGGCGGCGTGCCCGAGGTGAAGTCCAACTGCTCCAGGGTCAGCGGCTGCAGGCCGCCGGGATTGGCCGGCGTGTAGCCATAGGTAACCGCAGGGATGCCGTTGGCCAGGCTGGCCGTGTCGTAGAACCAGCGTTGGATGTTCACGAGGTAGGGCGGCAGGCCGAACTGGCCGATGCTGGCGACCGGCCCCTGGGTGATCTGGTTCTCCGTCACGGGGCTCGCCAGGTTCAACCACCAGAGCTGCTGGCGGCCCGCCACGGCCGGATCATCCTGCAGGTAGACCAAATAGCCGCCGGGCTGGGCGATGCGGCTGGGATAGGGATAGGCGCGCGTGCGGTTCGCCGCGGTCGTCAGGCGCGTGATGGCGCCGGCTGCTGTTCCGTCGGGGTTCAGGCTGGGCCGGGCGACGACGAAGCGTCCATCGGTATCGATCGTGACGGAGTAATAGCCGGTCGCATCCTGCCCCCACTGGGGCGAGCCCTGGTTACGGATGTCGGCGATCCGCACGCCGCGACCATTGGCCGGAATCAGGGTCCCGTTGTCCCGGTCGAGCGCACACAGCCAGGCGACGCTCGCTCCGTTCGGGCCTGCTCCATCCTCGATCCAGGTCATGAATCGCATGTCCGGGGACAGCTCGATCTGCAAGTAGCTGATATTGGGGTCCCCGATCGGCTGATCATTGACGACGAAAGGCCCCACCGTCACGCGGACCTGCGCCGAAACGCTGCCCGCACCGTTGCTTGCGGTCAGCGTGTAGGTGGTGCTGGCGGTCGGAGCGACCGTGCGGGTGGTTTGTCCGGTCACGTCACCGATACCCTGGTCGAGGGTGAGGGTCGTGGCCCCCGTCACCGTCCAGGCCAGTTGAGTTGACTGTCCCGAAGTGAGCGCGGCAGGGCTCGCCGTGAAGCTCGTGATCACTGGAGGTGAGGCGGGGGGTTGCGGGTTGCCGCTGTCGGAGCTCCCACCGCCGCCGCACGCGACAAGTGCAGCGGATGCCGCAGCCAGTGCCACGTATCGAATGAGTCTTGCCAAGGTCGTCATTGCATTTCTTTCTAATTGATTAGTGCGTTGAGGGGTACCCGCCACAGAACGCGGCGAGACCGCCTAGCCATTGGGGCAACCCACGGGCGTCAGCCCGGTGTCCCACCGCGTGAGCGTCGAGCCGCCGCGGGGGTATGAGATCACGCAGCGCCCGTTGCAGGACCATTCGGGATCGGTGAGAACGTCTGTCGTATCGCCAGCGGCCCTCGTATCGATGCGGCGCTGCCAAGTCTTGCCATCTCCGATCTCGGCGATCCAGATGTGATTGACGCCCCGGGCCTCGCGGGTGATGAACATGAGGTACGCGCTGGCGCCTTTGCGGAAGAACTCGGCGTTGATGATCTCGGTCCCGTAGGTCGCGTCCGCAATGCAGATCCGTTGTCCAACCGGGAGGTCGGCGGGGATAGACGCCAGCGGCAGGCTGGGGTCGAAGAGGCGGATCTCGAAGCACCTGGAGTCGGCAGTTCGCGAGAGAATGCCCGCCTTGCCAGGCCAGCTCTCTGCCGTCACGGGCGTCATCTCGTAGAAGGCCGGCATCACCAAGAGCCTGGAGGGCAGCGGCGCTCCAGCGGCAGGAACCACCGCCGGGATTTCGAAGATCCGCATCTCCTGCGCCCCCGTCTCGGTTACCACCGGCGCCAGGATCTTGTTCGAGTTCGGGACGAAGCGCGGCGAGGCAAAGTTCTGCAGGCCGCCAGAACTGTTTCTCAGGCCGAGCAGCCCCCAGTCCACGACGACTCCAGTCTTCAGGTCGGTCACCTCGCCAAGGCGAATCTCGGTCGTTGACCCGATGGTCCGCATGAAGTGGAAGAAGTAGGTCGGGCGCGTTGCATGCTGGCTAGGCCAGACGAATGTGAAGCTCGTCTGCCCGTCTTCGGCGGCCCGCAGCGGAGCGACCGACCAGGCTCCTGCGTTTACGGTGGCCACGTAGCCGCGCCCATCCAGGGAGAAGCTGACCACCTTGCCGCCGGCGTAGCTTCCGATGTCCGGCTGGGCCTGCACGACGTTCGGAGTGCCGGTCAGGCCGGCATTGAGCCTGAACCGCGAAGCCATGACGACCTCACCGGTCGCGGGGTCGGTCTCGCCGACGAAGACGTCCCCCGGCGTGCTCCAGGCCATCAGTCCTGCGCGGTCGGCGTCATCATCGAAAGCCGTCTCCGGATCGAGGTAGTCCCCGGCCAACAGGCGCATCGATGGGACGAAAGATTGGTCGGCGGAGCGCTCGAGCCTGCATCCGCTGCCGGCGGCCGGTGGCGGTGTCGCCGGGGACGCTCCATCCCCTCCGCCTCCGCACGCGACAAGAGCCGAACATCCGGCGGCGAGTGCCCCGCACAGAGCACGGCGAGACAGCCTGGTCATCGGAGCAACCCACGGGCGTCAACCCCGAAGTGACCGCCGATCATCGCCGGTCACCGGCGCGCGTCAGGAAGATGTCCACGATTTCCGGCCCGGCGTCCTCCTGCGCGTAATGGCCGGCGGATGGCGCGATATCAAACGTGGCATTGGGAACAAGCCTGCTCCACTCTCGCCCCCACTCCGCCGGAAATACGGGATCGGAGTCCCCGAAAATGAAATGCGCGGACTTGCCTGAGGACTTCAGCCATTCGAACGCGCTCGCTTGGTCCGCCGCCGCACCCTCTTCCGGCTGCGCAAACGGAATGCACCAGGGGAACCGGCGCGGGCCCGCCTTGGCCTTCGGGTTGCCGGCAAACGGTGCTTCATACGCGCGTTCGATGGCAGCCAAGTCCGCGTCGCGCCGGACGAGCGACCGCGCCACGATCGCTCCGCACGGCAGTCCGCCCCGGAGCCATGCCAGCCAGAAGCGATGCGTTGCGGCCTCACGCCAGGCCCGAATGGCTTGCGTGTACGCGTACCCTTCGTGATGCAGCCACGTATTGAGGATGGCGAAGCGCGCGAAGCGCTCGGGCGCGCGCTGGGCATTGATCAGGCCGATAGGGCCACCCCAATCCTGCACAAACAGGTTGATGTCGCGCAGATCGAGCTTCTGAATAAACTCCTCGAGGCGCGTCACGTGACGCCCGATCGTGTACCAATCGTCGTCCGTCACCTTGTCGCTCTTTCCAAAGCCAATGTGGTCCGGCGCGATGCAGCGATATCCCGCTGCGACGAGCGGCGGGATCATGTGGCGATACAAGTAGCTCCAGGTCGGCTCCCCGTGAAGCAAGAGCGCGACCGGACCCTCTTGCGGTCCTTCGTCCAGGTAATGGGTGCGCAAGCCGTTCCATTCCAGATAGTGTGGCGCGAACGAGAAATCGGGCAGGCTCGCGAAGGCATCGTTCGGCGTGCGGAACACGTTCTGCATAGCGTCCTCTCTCTTCGTTGGTTCATGGAGTCGATCCCGGAGGGATGCTTATCGCGCGATTCACGGCTGCCGTTGTCGTCAATGCCACCCACCGAGCCGAGCGGCTTGTCGCTGGGGCATGAGGATCAGCCATTGAAGAGCCCCTCCAACGGCCGCACGCCGCGGCTGTCCGGAAACACCTTCGACTCCAGTGCGGCCTCGCCCACCCCAAGTTGCGCAGCGAGCGCCGCCTTGAAGAGCGACCGCACGTCGAGCGTCGGTCGCAGGTCGCGGCCCTCGTGCAGATCGCGGTCGCCGAGGCCGGGCCACTGCGCGATCACGCGCCCGCCCCGAACCGCGCCGCCGAGTGCGAACGCCGCCGCTGCGGTGCCGTGGTCGGTGCCACGCGAGCCGTTGGGTGCGACGGTGCGGCCGAACTCGGTCACCACCAGCACAACGGTGTCTTTCCACGCCGGACCGAGCGACGCCCGGAGGGCTGCCATGCCTCTGTCGAGCTGGCGCAGGTTGCGCGCGAGTGGGCCGAGGTCGCCGGCCTGGTTCGCGTGCGTGTCCCAGCCGCCGAAATCCAAGGCCGCCACGCGCGGCCCATTGGCCTGTGTGAGAAAGCGGCCCGCAGCTTGCGCGAGCACCACGAAGGGGGCGGCTTGGTTCGCCATGCCCCCACCGCCAGCACCCTGTCCCGCCATCAAGCCTTGCGTTTCCAATGCCGACATGAACGGCCGCACCAGCAGCGGGTCGCCTCGATACAACGGTTCAAGTCGCCCCAACAGATCGGGAGCCGGTGAAGGCATCACCGAGGGCGACCACGACGTGACTGGCGCCGAGCCCCGAAGCACGAGCGGCACGCTCGCGCCCAGCGCGACACCGCCCCCCTGCTTCGCGGCCTCACCGAGTGCCACGTTGAGCCAGCCTGCGTCACGCCCGTAGGGCTTGCCGGTGCCGTTTTCAAGCAGATTCTGCGCATCGAAGTGCGATCGTTCCCGATAAGGCGATGCCACGGCGTGCAGCACGGCCAACTCGCCGGCGCCATAGAGCTTGTGCATCTCCGGCAGCAGCGGGTGCAACCCGAAAGTGCCGTCGAGCTTGAGCGCGCCGTTGACCTCTCCGGGCGGTGCGATCGCGAGCTCGCCTCGGCGGCGTGCGAAGTCCGGATCGCCGTAGGCAGGCACGGCCGAGAGGCCGTCGAGCCCACCGCGCAAGAACACGAACACCAGCCGCCGTTCTCCGGGCGTGCCCTGGGCCAGCGCCAGGCTGGGGAACGTCAAGGTCGCAGCGAGGCCACCCAGCGTCAAGAGTGCATTGCGTCGAGTGGTCATGGCTTATCTCCGCTGGAATTCGGGACTGGCGAGCGCGATGGCCAGGCCCTGCTGTTTGCTCTCGGCGCGCGTGATCGCCAGGCGCGTCGCGTCGGAGAGCGCCGGTCCGTAGGTCGATTCCGCAAGCGCAAGCGGATCGACGCGCGTGCCGATGCGCTCGGCGAGCGCGCTGGACCACTCGATGCGCTTCCACAGGCCATCCGCGTTCGCCCAAGCTGCCGCCGTGTCGGGCCAGCCCTGCGGCGATGGCGGAGAGAAGGGCTGCTGGCCCATTTCGCGCAGCGCGAGAATCAGTGCCTCGGGCTTCGCTTCGCGCGCCGGGGGCACAGCGCGCAGTGCGGAGGCCATGAACTCGATGGGTTGCTTGAGTTTCGGCAGTGCTTGGCTCCACGCCTGCGGCGCCTCCACCAACGCGGTGTGAACGACCGGCAGATCACCGCCCGAGTCGAAGAATGCGCGCGCGACGTGGTCCACAGCGGCGGGCGGTGGGTCGTCGGCAACGAAATGCCGCACCAGCTTCGTCGCGATGTGCCGGGCCGTGGCGGGATGCGTAGCCAAGTCCCGCAAGATTGACTCGCCCTGCGCGATGCCATCCTGGGCATAGCTTCGGCCAAGCACCGTCTGGGGACCGGGTTCGTGCCGGCGCTGCTCGAAGCGAAAGCCGGTGTCGACCAGACCACCCACCGTCCAGCCGGTGAGCGCCCGCGCGAAAGCGGTCACGTCGCCCTGGGCGTAGCCGCCGTTCACACCGAGTGTGTGCAGTTCGAGGATCTCCCGCGCGAGGTTCTCGTTGAGTCCGGTCGCGCGCGGCCGGTTGGCGCCTCCGGGCGCCTGCGGCGCTTGGAACCCCGATCGCACCGAGAGATGGTTGTCGAGGTACAGAATCATCGCAGGGTGCTTCGTCGCGGCAAGCAGCAGGTCTGAGAAGCGCCCGTTCAGATTCGGACGGATCGCTTCGCGTTCGAATGCACCGGCAACGGCGACGACCGTCGGCTTGATCGCCGACACCGCGAAGTGGTTGGACCAGAACCAGATGAGCCGCTCTTTGAATGGCACGGGGGTCGTCGCGGCAATGCCGAACCGCGCGCTGACCTCCTTGGCGGCCAAGGGAAAGAAGTGCTTGCCAAACCGCTGTTCGATGCCCTGCGGCGGGCGGTCCTGCATCGACGCTGCGTCCGCGCCGCGACGAAGTTCGGCGCGCATGCTCATCAGCCAGCGCGGGTACTCCTTCAGCAAGTCGTCCGAACCGCCGAGGGCGGCGAGTTGCGGGTAGGCGGGCTCTGGGCCGCGCAGCTGGGCGAGCAGCCAGCCGCGCGGGTCGCGTGACGCTGCGACAAGCTCGCCGGGCGCGGCGCCCAGGCCGAAGCGGTTGACGGCGATGACGGCTTCTCGATTCATGGTGCCCACTCGTGAGTTGATTGACCCTTGAACGTACAAGTCCGCGAAATCCTTCGGGCCCCAGCACAAAATCGTGCAGCGGCGCAATGGATGCCACAAAGAGTGCCGATCCCGGCCGTTCGCACCGAAGGAAATGGCCGGCGCTGCTCGTTGAAGGGCTGTGGATCGCCGAAATCGTCCACATATCGTCCACACTACCCACTGGAGACCGAACATGAATCGAATCGCAACCGTCGTCCTCGTGATGGCAGCTCTGGCGGGCGCCAGCGCTGCAGTTGCCCAGGAACAGATGACCCAGGAGCAAAGGCAGAACCTCACGCCGGAGCAGCGCGAGGCGGCGCGGGCGCAGGCTCGCGAGCGCTGGAAGTCCATGTCGCCGGATGAGCAGGCCGCGGCCAAGCAGCGCATGCGCGAGCGTTACGAGAGCCTCTCGCCCGAGCAGCAGGCGCAGGTGCGCCAGCGCATGCAGGAACGCCGCGCTGCGCGGCCCCAGTAACCCGCCATTTCCTCCGAAGGACACGCCATGAAAGCTTTCCTCACCCTTTCCCTCCTCGCCGGCGTGGTGGCCGTCGCGCTCGCCGGGCCCGACGCGGAAGCGCGCGAACGCACCGGCTCGGGCAGCTATGCCACCGGCGGCGGCAAGACCGGCACGTATCAGCGCAGCTTGAACCGCTCCCCCGGCGCCGTCAGCCGCCAGGGCTCGATCACCACCCAGGACGGCCGCACCTATTCGCACTCGTCGAGCGGCACCTACGACCAGGCAACCGGCGCGGTGAACCGCTCTGTGACCCGTGCCGACGGCCGTACCCGCACCGCATCCGGCACCTACGACCGCGACACGCACACCTACGACCGCACCATGACCGGGGCGAACGGCAGGCAGGCACACGGCACCACGGTCTATGATCGCGACGCCAAGAGTGCCTCGTCGACCTGGGTCGGCCCCAACGGGAAGACGTCGACCGGCACGAGCACCTATAACGCCGCCACCAAGGGCTTCGACACCACCGTGACCGCGCCGGATGGCAGCACCTACACGCGATCGTCGAGCAACGCGTGGAACGCCGAGACGGGCACCCTCACGAAGTCCGTGACCGGCTACGGCGGCAACACGCGCACCGTGGACGTCTCGCCGGACCGAGCGAACTGATCTGCACCGGATGGCCGACGGCACCGACGAGGATCACGAGCTCATGGCGGGAATCGCGCGCGGCGACGCGCAGGCCTTTCGTCGGCTCGTCGACAGGCACGCCGGTTGGGGGGTCGGCTTCGTCGAGCGCATGGTCGGCGCGCGCGCCGACGCCGAGGATCTGGTGCAGACCGCCTTCCTTCGCGTCTGGCAGGGCGCGGCCAAGTGGGAACGAGCAGCGCGCTTCCGCACCTGGTTCTACCGCGTGCTCTACAACCTGTGCATGGACCACTTCCGCGCCAACGCCGTACCGACCGAGGATCTGGACGAGGAGCTGCCCGACGGTCAGCCCAGCGTCGAGGAGCGCTATGCCAGCGCACAACGTGCCGACCGCGTACGTGCAGCCATCTCGGCGTTACCCGCCCGGCAGCGTGCGGCGATCGTGCTGTGCTACTACCAGGAGCTTTCGCAGGCCGACGCCGCAGCGACGCTCGGGGTGAGCGAGGGGGCGCTCGAATCGCTGCTGTCGCGCGGCCGCGAGTCGCTCAGGAAATCGATGCAGCACGAGCTGCACTGAACGGGTCAAAAGGAAATGTCATGACGAACGACGCAGAACGTTTCAGGGCGTGCGCGCAAGCGTATGGCGCGCAGGCGCGGCACTGGCCGGCCGCAGACCGAGCGCTGCACGCGCGCTTCGCGGCGACCGAGGAGGGCGCGGCCATCCTCGCCGCGGCGGCGCGCACCGACGACTTGCTCGACGCGTGGACGCCCGCGCCCGTGGAACGTGCCCTCGCGGATCGCATCGCCGATGCCGTGCTGTATGAGCGGCCGCGCCGGCGCCGGATGCTCGCCTGGTCGGCCGCGGCGTTCGCGGCGAGCGCGGCCTTCGGATTCGTCGTCGGCTTCATGCAGACGCCGCCGGATCCGGGTCCGGACCTCGTGACGCTGTTCATCGTCGGCCCGTCGGCAACGCCGGGAATCGGGCTGTGAGCGCCAGCGCGGGTCGCCGCAACTGGGTCGCGATCGCGCTCGTGGCCTCGGTGGCGCTCAATCTCTTTCTGTGCGGCGTGTTCGCAGGCCGCATCGGCAGCCAATTGACACAGGGCGTGCGGGCACAGCGCAATGTTGAGGCGGCGCTCGCCCCCCTGCCCGAAGCCAAGCGCAACGTAGTAATCAGAGAACTGCGTCGCGTCATGCCTGAGGTGCGCCGTGACCAGCAGGCGGTGCAGCAAGCGCGCGCTGCCGCCGCCGAAGAACTGCTGCGCCCCCAACCCGATAGCGCCGCGCTCGACCGTCACTTTCGCGAGGTCCAGGTGCGCACCACGTCCATGCAGAACACCCTGCAACAGGCCTTAAAGCGCGCGGCCGCAGACCTCACGCCTGAGGAGCGGCGCGCCCTGATCGAGGCCGCTAATAGGCGAGCGCCGCGCCTGTGGTTACCAGAACCCTGAAAATTTCGTCATTACCCACGTTGATCGGGAGTCCAGCAGCTTAGAAAGGAGAGATTTCTAGCCTGTGCCGGCCACGCATGCCTCTTGACACAAGGAAGTCTTGATCGCGCGAGGCTGACGGCGTTATGTCCGCACCGGCCGACGGCCAAATGACGGCCACCTTCATCGACAGCGCGATGGCGGGATGCGTTCCGGACCTACCATCACGATCAGGCAATGCTGCGGATCCTCTCCCGGACAGCCAACCTCCAGACCGCCAGCCAGGCGCGAAGGCCAAAGGTAGCGCGCCCGGTGCGCGTGCCTGACCGGTAGATCGACTCTGGCGATAGCGCGCAAAGACGACGCATGTTCCGTTTGTTCGTCGAATCTGACGGATCAACGAAAAAACGGAACATCTCCCCGCCGTCCAGTTCGATTCCAGTCTCGGGGATCGAACCGCAGACCATCGTGACCCGGAGTCGGCACCAGAATCACGCCGGGATCTTGGCGATGGTCTGAACGCGCGTCCCGCTGCCTGAATCGAAGTTCTGCGGGGCGTCGAACCCTTGATCATCCACTTCACTGGCGCAGCGGTGCGCCCACTCCGTCACCTCGTCGAGGTTGAAACGCACCAGCTTCCCAACATAGACGAACGGCACACCCATGGACTGACGAACCTTGGGATGCGTGAGCAGGTACATCGGCAAGTTGATGGCCGCCGCAGCCTCTCTTGCCGACACCAGTTTCGCATCGACAGAATCGCGGGCGGTGCACCGTTCCGAGGTCGACTCGTAGAGCGCCCCGTTCTCAAAGGCCAAGATCTGGTCGAGGGGGTAGCAGACTCGCTTCGAGAGCTTGAAGTACCTGGGGCCACGACCCTCGCTTCGCCACCGCTGGAGTGTCTTGGGGCTTATCCCCCAGCGTTGGGCGAGTTCGATTTCGTTGATGGCGATCTTCTGCATGACAGTGCTCCTGGTTGTAAAGGGAGCCCGCATTCAGGTCGAATTTCCGTGACTAGCCAAGTCCGCGGGCATCGTCGGACTGCTGTCGGGAAATGCGAGTAACAGAGCAAACTTGCAGAAGGGGTGAGTGGGTACGCCCAAGCACGTCCAGGTGCGCGGGTCCGGTCGTTTTCCGTGGGATGAGCGTGTGGCGGGGTGATATACTCCACCACCTTAAGCGTCGGGCTTTTCCTGCGGAATCGGAACGGTTTCGTGCCAGTGAAGTAATTGCCCGGTATCGCGCGTGAATTGCTCGACATCGTCGGGCGTGTCCAGATCGATTCGATAATTGCGT
>Ga0214923_10007310_pt1 | contig 12083 bp, 10 predicted proteins | sample LL1510_MetaG_FD_177993 | JGI IMG/M metagenome (GOLD analysis project Ga0214923, IMG submission 177993) | Freshwater microbial communities from Lake Lanier, Atlanta, Georgia, United States - LL-1510 | ecosystem: Environmental > Aquatic > Freshwater > Lake | place: USA: Georgia | collected... | reverse complement strand
GTCACGATCTGCACACCGACCGCCGCCAAGTCGACGAGCAGCGACTGCACCTCGTCGGGCGTCTCGCCCAGGCCGAGCATGAACCCAGACTTCGTCACGAGCCCGGCCCGTTTGGCGCGCGCCAACACCGACAAGCTGCGTGCATAGCCAGCCGATGGCCGCACGATGCGTTGCAGCCGTGCAACGGTTTCGATGTTGTGGTTGAACACTTCTGGTCGTACGGCGAACAACTTTTCCAGCGACGAGTCGTCACCTTTGGCGTCTGACACCAGTGTTTCCACCGCAGTGCCAGGTGTTCGTTCGCGAATCGCCTGCACGCAACGTGCCACGTGTTCAAAGCCACCGTCGTCAAGGTCGTCGCGCGCCACCATCGTGAGCACTGCGTGCGACAACCCCATGCGCGCCACGGCCTCGGCCACGCGGCGCGGCTCGTCGACATCGGGCAGGTCGGGCTTGCGTGTGTCGACGAGACAAAAACCGCAGGCCCGTGTGCAACGCTCACCCAACACCATGAAGGTGGCAGTGCCGGCTTTCCAGCATTCTGAGAGGTTTGGGCAGCCGGCCTCTTCACACACCGTCACAAGATGAAGATCGCGAAGTGTCTTTTTCGTCGCGAGCACATCGGTGCCGTGTTCGACATGCGGACGCAGCCATTCGGGCTTGCGTTGGGTGATGTGCATGCCGACCACGTCGGGTTCGTATTGCCACGCCACGTCGTGACGGTCACTCACACCGCTGCCCCATCGTTCACTCGCCAGTCGTGCGACGACGTCGGCCACCTCGCGCATCGACGCAGTGCAGCCCTCTTCACGCAACGACGTGACGGGGTGTTCAGCGATGCCGCAGGGCACGATGTGGTCACGCATGTAACGCAAATCAGTGTCGATGTTCAACGCAAAGCCGTGCATCGTGCGACGCGCCGTGGCGCCACGTGCAATGCGCACGCCAATCGCACAAATCTTGCGGGCGCGCGGCGTCTCAGCATCGAGCCAGACGCCCGGGTATCCGGCCTTGCGGCTCGCAACGACGCCAAATTCAGCGAGCGTGTCAATCACGAGTTGCTCGACGCTGCAGACATACGCGGTGATGTCGGCAGGCGACGAGTCACCGTGCTTGCCAGGTAGCGATCGAATCGGGTACACCACCAACTGACCCGGGCCGTGATAGGTGACGTCGCCCCCGCGGTTGACTCGCACGAGTTCGGCGTCAACCGCCGCAGGGTCGCACTTCAAGTTTCGCTGCAGGTCGGCCGATGCGCCATAGGTGAACACATGATGGTGTTCGAGCATGAGCAGATAGTCGTCGGTGGCGTGCTCAAAGAGCGCATGTTGCAACGCGAGTGCGTCGCGATACTTCACCCGCCCAAGCCAGCGGACGCGCATCAGAGTTCCGCCGACCAGTCCTGTGTTTCGAGGTTCTGCTTCACCTTCGCAAGGAAGTTCGCAGCGTACGCGCCATCGAACGCACGGTGGTCCCAACTCATCGCCAGGTTGCCCACGGGATGAATCGCAATGCTCTCTGACCCATCAGGCAGCCGCACCGCCACGGGTTTGCGCACGATGGCGTCGGTGCTGATGATCGCCACTTGTGGCTGGTTGATGATCGCCATGGTCAGCACCGAACCCGCCGAGCCGTTGTTGCTGATCGTGAACGTGCCGCCTTGAATTTCGTCTGGTGACAGCTTGCGCGTGCGGGCACGTGACGCAAGGTCATTGATCTCGCGAGCGATGGCGCGCAGGCGCTTGCCTTCTGCCCCGCGCACGACCGGCACCAACAGACCTTGGTACTCAAGGTCGACGGCAATGCCGAGGTCGATGTATTTGTGCACAACGAGCGTGTCGCCGTCAAGGCTCGCGTTCATGTGCGGAAAGTGCGCGATGGCATCAACGATGGCGCGACTGATAAACGGAAGATACGTGAGCGAGAAACCCTCGGTCGATTTGAATGAGTCTTTTGATGCGTTGCGGGCGACATCGACATTCGCATAATCAACTTCGACCACGCTGAACGCGTGCGGTGCGGTGCTCTTGCTCGCCACCATGTGGCTGCCGGTAAGACGGCGAATCTTCGAAAGGGGCACGACTTCGTCTCGCGCACCGACCACGACGCGCGGCGCGGGTGCAGCAGCGGGAGCAGGCGCCGGCGCGGCAACCGGTGCAGCAGCGGGTGCTGCGGCCGGCGCGGGCGCGGCAACTGGCGCAGCAGCGGGTGCAGCAGCGGGCGCAGGTGCGGGCGCAGGTGCCGGCGCTGCAGCGGGTGCGGTCGAGCGCGTCAACCCGTGCGCGTCGATGTAGTCGAGCACGTCTTCACGCGTGATGCGACCACCAGGGCCAGTGCCACGCAACGCTGCAACGTCGATGCCGTGATCAGTGATCAAACGTCGCACGACGGGTGAGAGCACGATGTTGGTCGGCAGCGCGGCGGCTGGTGCGCGCGTGGGTGCAGGTGCTGGTGCAGCGGCTGGTGCCGGCGCGGGTTTCGGTGCGGCGGCTGGTGCGCGCGTGGGTGCAGGTGCTGGTGCAGCGGCGACTGGCGCGGGTGCAGGTGCAGCAACCACTGGCGCAACAGGTGCCGCAGCAGCGGGCGCGGGCGCTGCTGCGCTCGACGCGCCAACCACGGCGATGACGGTGCCGACGGCTACGGTCTCACCCGCTTGCACGCGAATCTCACTCAAGGTGCCAGCAATGGGTGATGGAACTTCGGTATCCACCTTGTCGGTTGACACTTCAAAGAGCGGTTCGTCGGCGCGCACGGTGTCGCCGACGTTCTTGAACCAGCGGGTGATGGTGCCCTCGGTGACAGTTTCGCCGAGTTGCGGCAGGGTGACGTCGGCCATGTTGCTTGTTTCTCTTTCTACGCGTTGATGCTGCGACCGGTCAGCGAAAGTACGGTTTCGCCGAAGAGTTCGGTGAGGCTTGGGTGCGGTTGGATGAATTCAGCGATCTCGTCGACCGAAGCTTCCCAGTTGACCGCGAGATAACCACCCGAGAGTTGTTCAGTGACCCACGGGCCCACCATGTGCACACCGAGCACCTGGCCGGCGCGACCATCGCGACCCTTTTTGGCGATGATCTTCACCAACCCGTCGGGTTCACCGAGAATCATCGCCCGCGAATTGGCGCGAAACTGATGTTTGGCGACGACCACATCGTGGCCCGCCGCCCGCGCCTCTTCTTCAGACGGCCCTGCCCACGCAACTTCGGGATGACAGTAAATCGCCCACGGCACGCGGTCGTACATCACGGGCAACGCAGTCTCGCCACGCATGTGCTTGACCGCGAGAATTGCCTCGGCATACGCCACGTGCGCAAGTTGCGGAGTCGCAATCAAGTCACCCACTGCGTAGACGTTCGGTTCACTTGTGCGGCAGTAGGCATCGACCTCGACAAAGCCGCGGTCGCTGACTTTCACTTGCGTGCCCCCGAGGCCGAGTTCGTCGGAATACGGTCGACGACCAACCGAGACGACGACCGCGTCGACTTCCAGCGACTCACCTTCACCAAAGTGCACGACGGTGCCGCCTGACGAGTTCGGCGTATGACCGCTCACCTTCACACCGGTGCGAATCTCGATGTTCTTCTTCTTGAACGACTTCACCACGACGTTGGCGACATCAGGGTCGAGACCAGGAAGAATCTTCGGCAACCCCTCGAGAATCGTCACGTTGGCGCCGAGGTCGGCAAAACACGACGCAAACTCGCACCCAATTGCACCGCCACCAATCACGGCGATGCGCGACGGCACCTTGTCGAGCGCGAGCACCTCGTCTGATGTCATCACCGCACCACCAGGCGTGAAACCCGGAATCGTGCGCGGCACCGAACCACTCGCCAAGATCACGTTCGCAGCGCTGAGTGTTTGCGTCTTGCCATCGGTGGCGCGCACCGTGACACTTCGTGCGGCACCCAGCGAACCCGTGCCGAGCATGTAGGTGACCTTCTTTGCCTTGGTCAACCCGGTGAGACCCTTGACGAGACCGTTGACGATCGTCTGTTTTCGTGCCTGCGCGACTGCGAAGTTCACGGCCGGGGCCGAAGCTTCGATACCGAAGTCTTTCGCGTGTGCGACGTGGCGAAACACTGCCGCGCTCTCCAAGAAGGCCTTGGCGGGGATGCACCCGCGGTTCAGGCAGGTGCCGCCGATCGTGTCTTTTTCGATGAGTGCAACTTTCATGCCTGCCGAGGCTGCATAGAACGCTGCTGCGTAACCGCCCGGGCCGCCTCCGATTACGGCGAGGTCGTACGAAGCGTCTGACACGTCTATATACGGTAGTGCGTTTCGTCGACTACGAGCCGAGCCATTGACGCTTTTCACCGTCGCGTGCGTACACGATTGTCGGTGTTCCTCGTGCTGCGACGAACGTCAATGTGCACATGAGTGCATCGCCTTCACTCGCTGCTTCACCTGACGCGCCGCCCGCTGTCTGCTCGCATGCCGCTGGTGCAATCGGCGCGGTGATTTCGCCGTCAGCGAGCAGCGACCAGCTCTCGTTCACCGTGGTGGCTTCGATGGAAGCCCCGTCAACGACGCGCATCACAACGTCAACCAAAGTTTGCTCGGTAGTCACTTCTACATCACGCACAGCGACCGACACCGGCCCAAGTTCGGCAGTGGATCCGAGGGCGAGCAGCGTCGTCGTTGCTTCAGGCTCTGACGCGGTTTGCAGCAACTTCAGGGTGCCCGCCACGAGAATCAACAGCCCGCAAATCAGGCTGGCGATGATGAGTTTGCGGGTGCTCACGCTGCTTGAGCGTACGCTGTAATCGTCATCGCGCTGCTCACTCTGCACCGGTGATGAATGAAAGGTTGGTCACAACACATGGGTTTGCGTGACTTTTTCACTCGTGACTCATTGTCAAAAGAAGAACTCGTCGCCGAGCGCCTGTGTGAACGGTTCGAAGATCTGAACATGCTGTCACTGGCCGACATGCCGCTTCGTCAACGAGTCGACGTGTGCGGCGAGATTCGCCGAATGAGTGTGAAACCGCGAGCCGGAATCCCTGCCGTCGAAGTCGAGATCAGCGACGGCACCGGCGAACTCACACTCGTCTTCTACGGTCGCGGCCACGTGCCAGGTATCGGCCACCACCGTGCACTCACGGTGTCGGGTGTCGCGTTTCGCGAGGGCTCGCGCCGGGTCATGCTGAACCCTGCATACCGCCTGCTTCCCCGCGAGGGGCAGTAGCGCGAGCGCGTTAGCCAATCCGCGCGAACAGCGAACGCGCTAGCCGATCAAGAGTTTCGCGACTGCCGATTCGGCGTCTTCGGTGATGAGCGCCATCACTTCGTCACCCGCGCGCAACACGGTGTCATTCGTCGGCACCATCACTCGCTCGGCACGAACAATCGCAACGATCGTCGCGCTACGTGGCAAGACAAGGTCTGAGATGGCTCGATTCGCCGCCGGCGAGCTTTCGGCAAGCGTTACTTCGACCAGTTCAGCCTTGCCGCCCTTCAACTGCATGAGTCGCACGAAGCTGCCGACCGAGGTCGCCTCTTGCACCAGGCTGGTGATGAGGTGCGGCGTCGATACCGAAACATCAACGCCCCACATCTGGTTGAACATCCAGTAGTTCTTCGGATTGTTGACCCGCGCCACCACGCGCGGCACACCGAACTCTTGCTTGGCAAGCAGCGACACGACGAGATTGTCTTCGTCGTCACCGGTCACCGACGCAACAACCTCTGCCTCACGCACACCCACGGTGTCGAGCACTGAGTAATCGCAGGCATCGCCGAAATGCCATTCGATGCCGGCCGACTCTTCTCGCGACTGGTATTCGCGCAGGGTCGCGCGATCATTGTCAATGATCGTCACGGTATGCCCTGCCGCCACCATCTCGCGCGCCGTGAAACGTCCGACGCTGCCACCACCGGCGATGATCACCTTCATTGTTCTTCGACCGGACCCTTCGCCAAGAATTCATCGAGGGCGGCGATGTCAGCAATGGCGACGGCGAGATACGCGACATCGCCTTCTTGCAGCAACACCTCATGCCCCGCCAATATCGCCTTGCCATAACGCCGCACGCCCACCACACGTGAGGGGCCTTCGCCGAGGCGCGGCGAGCGCATGCCGACCCACGGCATCGGTACTTCACGTTCGACCACCACGAGCTCGGCGCTCGGGTCGGTCCACTCCACTGCAGGGCTATCAGGCACGATTCGTCGCATGATGCGCTCGGCAGTCCATTTCACCGTTGCAACGGTCGCGATTCCGAGTCGTTCGTAAATCTCTGAGCGCTTTGGGTCATAGATGCGCGCAACCACGCGCTCGATGCCGAACCGTTCACGACCAACCCGGGCGATCATGATGTTGGAGTTGTCGCCGTTGGTCACCGCGGCGAGTGCCGACGCCTTCTCAATGCCGGCAGAGACGAGCACGTCCGGGTCGAAGCCAATTCCAACCACGGTCTGACCTGCGAAGTCATCCCCCAGCCGCAGAAATGCGTCGGCCTTGCGGTCGACCACTGCGACGGTGTTGCCACGTGCGCACAACTCGCGCGCCAGTGTTGAACCAACACGTCCGCAACCAACGATGACGACGTGCACGAACTACTATCGTACCCGCGGCAACTTTCATAGCCGTAGCGCGCAGAGGCGTCACATGGCACCAAAGAACATCGATCGCCGCACGGCACTGGCTCGTTGGAAGGGTCGCCTTATCGGCAACCCGATTTCTTCGCGCGCCGACGTGCACCACAGGCTCCCCAAGAAGGTTGCGCTCCCAGTCTTTGCCAGCGACGCAATCTCCAGCACGGCCTATGCCACCGAAGAAATTCTGATCGTCTTCCTTTCACTCGCGGGCGCGGGTGTTGCGGCCTACACGCGCTTAGTACCAATCTCCCTGCTTGTTGTCGTGCTGCTCGCAATAGTGGTGAGTAGTTACAGACAGACCATCTACGCATATCCGAACGGTGGCGGCAGCTATGTCGTCTCGAAGGAGAACCTCGGTAAACATCCCTCGCTCATCGCCGGTGGTTCTCTGCTGGTTGATTATGTTCTGACCGTCGCAGTATCCGTTTCAGGCGGAGTCGCAGCGATCGTCTCCGCATTCAACGGGCTGGCCCCATACCGGGTTCATCTCTGCATCTTCTTCGTCGTCGTCATGACCTACGCCAACCTGCGTGGGCTCAAGGAATCCGGAACGCTGTTTGCACCACCCACCTATCTCTATGTCGGAGCGCTCGGCTTGCTCATCACCGTCGGCCTCTACCGGGTCTATTTTCAGGATCTCCCACCGATACCCCACAACGGCGAAGCTCGCGAACTCCTTGATGCCACGGGTGCCTTGACAACCTTTTACTTTCTCAAGGCATTTGCCTCGGGCGCAGTCGCTCTCACTGGTGTCGAGGCGGTCTCTAATGGCGTGCCTGCATTCAAACCGCCCGAGTCGCGAAATGCCTCGCGCACGCTGATCATGATGGCGGTGATTCTTGGAGGTGCTTTCTTCGGGCTCAGCGTTCTCGCTCAACACCTTGAACCAGTAAAAGACGAAGAGGGAATCATCAGAGATACGGTGCTCGCACAGATGGCGGAACACGTCTACGGCGGTCGAAATGCCCTCTTCTTTATCACGCAATTCGCCACGTTTGGAATTCTGATTCTTGCTGCCAACACCGCCTACGCCGATTTTCCGAGACTTGCGTCAATCATCTCCAAAGACAATTTCCTCCCCCGTCAGTTTGCAAATCGAGGCGATCGGTTGGTGTTCAGCAATGGCATCATCCTCTTGGCCGTCGCAGCCATCGGCTTGATTGTCGCGTTCGGTGGACTCGTCAACGCACTCATTCCCCTCTACGCCGTCGGGGTCTTCACCGGCTTCACTCTCAGTCAGGCAGGTATGTGTGTTCATCACACGAGACACAGGGAGAAGGGTTGGAAATTCCACTTCGTCATCAACGCAATTGGAGCAGTTACCACATTCTTCGTAGCAGGCATCGTCATCGTGGTGAAATTCACCGACGGTGCGTGGATTCCAGTGGTCGTGATTCCCTCGTTGATTTTCGTGTTCACCGGCATCAATCGTCACTACTCACGAGTCAAGAACTTCCTCCAAGTTGCAGAACAAGAAGTGCCGCCATTCCGCACCCACTTCGTAATCGTTCTCGTTGGGTCACTCAACGCCGGAGTCGTGCAAGCCATCAAATACGCGCAGAGCCTCCGTCCGGACCGTCTGATGGCCCTGAGCGTCGTCGCAAGCTCCGAAGATGGTGCCGAACTTAATCGGAAGTGGCGTGCGAGCTTTCCCGACGTCGAGCTCGATACACCGGTCGATGAATACCGAAACCTCACCGACATGGTCCTGATGGAGATTGAGCGGCTTGACGGCCTGCAACCCGACGATCTCATCACGGTGGTGATTCCGGAATTCGTCACCAGCATCCGCTCACAATGGCTGCACAACCAGTCGGCATTGGCGATCAAGGCACGCCTCCTCTTCCGCCCGAACACCGTCGTCACATCGGTACCAATCGTCATTCCGTAAACACCTCGGCGTGGCGCCGTAAAAAACCGGTGGGGCCTAGCCTGACCCCATGCACATCGTGGTCTCGGGCGCTAGTGGTCTCATCGGCTCAGCTTTACTTCCGCAACTCAGCGCAGCCGGACACCGGGTTACTCGACTCGTGCGACGCTCTGCCGGGGCTGGCGAGTCGCAATGGAACCCACAGCGTGGCGAGATTGACGCAACGGTGATCGACGGCGCTGATGCCGTGATTCATCTCTCGGGTGCCGGCATCGGCGACAAGCGTTGGTCAAACTCATACAAGCGTGAAATTCTCGATAGCCGTGTGCAGAGCACGAAATTGCTCGCCTCGGTAATCGCTGGTGCCGCGAAGCGACCCAGCGTGTTTCTCGCAGGCTCGGCCATTGGCATCTACGGTGCACGCGGTGACGAACCGCTCGACGAAACATCGGCGCAGGGCGACGGTTTCCTCGCCGATGTGTGTAAGCAGTGGGAGGCTGCGGCCACAAACGCCGGCACGCGCACGGTGTTTTTGCGCACTGGCATCGTGCTGTCACCGAAGGGCGGAGCATTGAAGAAACAGCTGCCGCTCTTTCAGCTTGGTCTCGGCGGAAAATTCGGTCGCGGTGACCAATGGCAAAGCTGGATCTCCATCGACGATGAAGTCGCTGCGATTATCTATTTGCTGACGAGCAACATCTCGGGGGCAGTGAACCTCACTGCCCCGGCGGCGGTCACCAATGCAGAATTTGCACGAGTTCTCGGTGCCGTCTTGCGGCGCCCCGCGGTGCTGCCAGTGCCGTCGTTCGGCCCCAAATTGTTGCTCGGTGGCGAACTCGCCGATGCGTTGCTGTTCACCGGCCAGCGAGTGATCCCTCGCGTGCTGTCAGGTGCCGGCTTTCAGTTCGCTCATCCGACACTTGAAATCGCCCTCCGCGCGCTGCTCAGGCGTTGACGGCGCGTCACGCGTGATGACCATCCGATTGCGATGACCGCGTAAGCCTTATGAGCTTGCTGCCAGCGCGTGTCGATGTGGTCGTAGTTGGTGCCGGCGTCGCGGGTCTCGCAGCTGCCAGACACCTGCACGCCAAATCGTTCTCGGTCGCAGTGCTCGAGGCACAAGACGACGTTGGTGGGCGTGTGCGCACCGACGTTGTTGAGGGTTTCCGTCTCGACCGTGGGTTTCAGATTCTGCTGACGTCGTATCCCGAACTGCGTCGACAAGTCGATCTAGACGCTCTCGATGTGCACGCCTTCGACCCCGGGGCTCTGGTGATGTACCGCAATCGTTCGTACGTCGTTGGTGACCCGTTTCGGGCTCCACGCACATTCGTGTCGACATTGCGCGCACCGATTGGCACCCCACTCGACAAGATGCGCATTGCGTTGCTGCGTTCGCGCACCCTACGCGGCGACGCCCGCGAGTTGTTGAGTGGCAGTGACCTTCCCACGATCGTGGCGCTGCGTCGTGCGGGCTTTTCACAGAAGGTCATCAATCGGTTCTTTCGCCCGCTCTTCGGCGGCATCCAGCTCGACCCGTCGCTCACGACGTCTCGACGCATGTTCGACATCATTTTTCGCAGTCTCAGTGCAGGCGAAAGCGGCATACCACGCTTGGGCATGGGTGCATTGCCCCGTCAGATGGCCGACCGCTTGCCTGGCTTGGTGCATCTCAACACGCGAGTGGCGAACGTCGAGGGTCGTGCGGTGACCACTGCCGATGGACGACGCATCGAGTGTCGGGCGGTCATCGTCGCCGCTGAACTGCCTGCCGCTCGCAGCCTCGTGTCATTGCCTGAGCGAGCTTCGCGACGCGCTGGTGCGGTGTATTTCGCCGCTACTCGCGCGCCAACTGCCGAAAAGCTTGTGGTGCTCGATGGCAGCGGTAAGGGCCCAGTGCTCAACGCCGCGGTGCTGAGCAACGTCGCACCGAGTTATGCGCCAGCAGGTCAACATCTCGTGGTGGCAGCGATGCCCGATGTGGTGGAAGGTGATCTCGAATCGATGGCCCGCGACCAGATGCGCACGTGGTGGGGTTCGCAGGTCGATGCGTGGCGGCACCTGCGCACCTATCGCATCGAGCACGCTGGTGTCGAGCAGCGCCCGCCATTTTCACCGAAGCGCAATCTGGCGTTCGGCAATGGTGTGTTCGTATGCGGCGATCATCGCGACACGGGTTCGCTGCAGGGTGCGATGTTTTCGGGTCGTCGCTGTGGTGAACTCGTCGCCGGCGCACTTGCGTAGCCTTGAGCACATGATGACTGCGCACGATTCGCAGGGCTCACCCGCTCACGACCCCGAGCGTCGAATCGTGTCGGTGTCGCAGTTCGTGCCCGCCACGCCACAACAGGTGTTCGAAGTTCTCGCGAATCCGCAGATGCACTCGGTGATTGACGGCTCGGGTTCAGTGCGCGGGCAACTGCACGCCCCGGCCCGACTTTCGCTCGGCGCCAAGTTCGGCATGTCGATGCGTCTCGGTCTGCCCTATCGCATCACCAACACTGTCGTTGAATTCGAAGAGGCTCGTCAAATTGGGTGGCGTCACTTCGGTGGTCACGTGTGGCGCTATGTGCTCAGCCTCATCGAGGGCGGCACCATGGTGACCGAACCGTTCGACTACTCAACCAACCGCGCTAACTGGTTCCTGCGACTGATGAATGCCATCTCGACCAATGAAGTTTCGATGCGCAAGACATTGCTCAACCTCGCAAAGTACTTTTCGTGACGTCGCTGCCCACCGACATCATCGCCCACGCATGACTACTCTTCCTGCCGGGTTCGTCGCGCACACCGCCAATATCGGCATTAAAGACGACTCGCTCGACTTCGTCGTGGTGCTCGGTGCAGCCGGCACGACTGGCGCGTCGATGTTCACCAAGAGCCGCTTCGCCGGCGCCAGCGTGGTGCTGAGTCGCGAATTGGGTGCCAGCGGGCACACGCGCGGTGTCGTCGTCGTTTCAAAGAATTCGAACGTCGCCACCGGCGAGCAGGGCATGCAGAATGCGCGCGAGCTCGTGGCGGCGGTGGCTGCACGACTCGGTTGCGACAACAACGAGCTCGTCGTCGCTTCGACCGGTGTCATCGGTCGCCAGTATCCGATGGACCGCGTGCGAACGGGCATCGCTGCGCTACCTGCGCAACCGAGCGGCACCGATGCATCACTCGTCGCACGCGCCATCATGACCACTGACACGCGACCGAAGCTCGCCGAGGCAACAGTGCGTGGTTCGTCGGCGCGCGTCGTTGGCGTCGCCAAAGGTGTCGGAATGATCGAGCCCGACATGGCAACACACATCTCGCTGATCTTCACCGATGCGGCAATCTCGCGCGGTGAGCTCGACACCATCTTTCGTCATACGGTCGAGCGAACGTTCAACCGCGTGTCAATCGACACTGATACTTCGACCAGTGACACCACGGTGTGCTTGGCGAGTGGTGCGGCAGGAGCAGTCGACTCGTTGGCTTTTTCGGCAGCACTTCACGACGTGTTGCTTTCGCTCACCAAGCAGATTGCCCGCGACGGCGAAGGCGCCGAGCGCATCATCGAGGTGTGCGTCGACAAGGCGCGAGATGACGACCAAGCCGTCACGGTGGCTCGCGCCATCGTCAATTCACC
>Ga0214923_10007309_pt1 | contig 12085 bp, 10 predicted proteins | sample LL1510_MetaG_FD_177993 | JGI IMG/M metagenome (GOLD analysis project Ga0214923, IMG submission 177993) | Freshwater microbial communities from Lake Lanier, Atlanta, Georgia, United States - LL-1510 | ecosystem: Environmental > Aquatic > Freshwater > Lake | place: USA: Georgia | collected... | reverse complement strand
TTTCCAAGAAACCACTAGAATACTTACCGAATCTGCGGTGCAAGGAAAAATTGATAACTTATCTGGTTTAAAAGAAAATATTATTGTTGGTAGATTGATTCCCGCTGGAACTGGTTTGATTACTGCAAAATATCGTAAAAAAGCCAATTCTTTATCTTAAAAGTATAATTATTATACTAATTTAGACTGTTGCATCCTTGCAACAGTCTAAAAAAAATGGCAAAATAAAGTCCGATATAATTTCAGACACAATAGTCTCTTTTCTATTGTATATTTTTCAATTTAATCGAGAATTCTATTTTTCATAATTGATTTTTTACTCAAATTTTATCTACAAAAATATTTTGCCTCAATAGTGCATTATAGAGTAGAGATGGTATAATTTTGAACAAATTCTAATCATTTTAGAAATATCTAGTTTTTACAGAGAAAGACTAGTATTTTTATGATTATCAGCAGAAAAGATTCTCTTGTTAATATAAATAGCACCAATATAAGAATCAAAAACAGCACCACTAACAATACCAACAATAGCAGTAGGAAATGTTGCATCTAAAATTGCAAATTTTTTATTTTAGGTTGTATTCAAAATCTTGATCTGTTAGTTTCGCTAGTAAATTTGGTAGAAAATAATTAAGTTGTTCTTTTAAATTATATGGTGGATTAATAATCAACATTCCACATTTTTGTATTTTGTTTTCAAGGGCTAAATTATTTATACCTATTTCTACTTGCATTATTTCGGTAAAATTTAGTTTTTTAATATCATCAATGGTTTTGATTAAAACTTCATTTTGAGAAGTAATAGGATACCACCATAAATAAACCCCGTTGGCAAATCTTTGTTTCGCCTCTATCAAGGCTTTAAAGCTATTTTGATAATCTGGGCTAATTGTTAAATGAGTTTTTTCATAAGGCGGATCTATTAGAGCTAAACATCTTTTTTGTAATGGCGGTAGTTTGTTTTTTAATAAATCAAAACCATTACCAAGATTGGTAAAAATCTTTTTATTGCCAGCAAAATTTCTTTTTAAAGCAAGGTAAGTTTCTTGATGTTTTTCAGCTAAAATTATTTGCCAATTTTCGGTTTTTTTATGCAAGATATATTTCATCAGTAAAGCAGATCCAGCATAAAATTTTAGATTATTTGCTAAGTTATCAAGAGAAGTTAAGTTTATTTTTGTTAAAGTTTGCCAAAAAATATGAGGCATAGTTTCATAAAAATTTTTACTTCTCATAACTCTATAAATACCTTGATCGCTCTCAATATTTTGTTTGTTTAGTAAATATTTACCAAGCCCGGCATGGGTATCTATCGCTAATAAAGGTTTATTTTTTTGTTGTAAATAATCAAGGCAACAACATAAAATACAATGTTTAAATAAGTCGGCAAAATTGCCAACATGAAAAGAGTGTTGATAGTTCATAAGTTTTAAGAGCCAAATTTACTAATATTTTCAATAAAATAATCGACCAAAGTATTTTTACGTTTTATTTTGGTTGTTTCATGACTAAATTTAAAATCTGGATTTTCATGACTTAAATTATAAAATTCTAGATCTTTAATGGTTTCAAAATTATCAAAAGTAATGAGTAAAATTTTTCTATCGGTTGTTTTTGGTTGAAAAAATAAAAGATGCTTAATTTCTTCATAAAAATAAATAAAATGCTCTTTGTTGTTTAATTTAAAATAAATAGTTGGGCTACCTAAATCGTTAAGCACAGTTCTTTTTGAAGAAACCCCTTTTTGAAACATATTTGGTTTATAAGTATCAAACATATAGCCGTGTTTTTCGTATCTGGCTACACAAGCTGTAAAGCAAAAAAGCAAGCCAATTATTATTAAAAAATTTGCTAATTTTAAATTAATAAAATACACAAACCGTTGAAATAAGTTAAATAAAAAAATCGTAAAAATCATATTGCAATTTGAAAAAAACATACTAAGCTTGGATATATTATATTTTGTTATTTAGCCAATTACACTTTAGAAATGGTATTATTGGTAATTCGCATTTCTTTACAAAAGAGCATTGTTAGTTAGCTAAATTAACATAATTTTACAAGGTATTTTTTATTATCATATATTTTTTTATAACAATAATTTTTTATCAATATGGCAGTTCCTAAAAAGAAAAAATCTAGTTCAAGAAGCGGTATGAGAAGAGGTAGCAACGGCACCTTTAAAGCTGATTTTACAAATGTTATTGTTGATTCAGAAAGCGGCGAATTTAAGTTGCCACATCATGTAATTAACGACACTTATAAAAATGGTAAATTACAAATAAATCTTAGAAAAAGAGCTAAGCAACAAAAATCTGATGCAGAGCAACTTCAAAAAGCAGAAGAAAATGAAACTTTAAAAACTCAATCAGAGTAAAAAGTGTCTGAAATTATCATCGCCCTAGATTGCATGGGTGGCGATAAAGCTCCACAAATTGTTATTGAAGGAGCTGATATCGTTGCTAGTAAATCTAACAATATTAATTTCTTGCTTTTTGGCGATTCAAAAAAGGTTTTACCAATAATAAATCACTGTCGTAATTTAAAGGGTAGGTTTGATTTTATTCACACCGATGAGGTTGTTTCTTCTTCTGAAAAGCCCTCCGTTGCTTTAAGAAAGCTTACTAAATCTAGTATGAGGTTAGCAATTGATTCTGTAAAAGAAAATAAAGCTATGGCAGTTGTTTCGGCAGGTAATACTGGGGCTTTAATGGCAATTGCTAAATTAGTTTTAAGAACTTTACCTACCATAAGTCGCCCTGCAATTGTTACCTCGGTGCCAAATAAAAAAAATAAAGGCACTGTGTTGCTTGATATGGGTGCAAACATCGAATGCGACTCTAATTTATTGTTTGAATTTGCATTAATGGGTAAAGCATTTGCTAATTATGCTCTTAATATCAAAAATCCTGTTATTGGAGTTTTAAATGTTGGCTCCGAAGAGTTAAAAGGCAATAGTCATGTGCAAAATGTAGCAAATATGCTAAAAAATAGCACTATGGCTAATAATTTTTGTGGTTATGTAGAAGGTGACGATATTGTTAAAGGCGATGTTGATGTTGTAGTAACCGATGGTTTTACTGGTAATATTGCTTTAAAAACCATTGAAGGAACTGCTAAATTTATTTCTTCGGTTATTAAAGATGGCTTTACTTCTTCTTGGTTGGCAAAAATTGGTTATATTTTATCTTCTTTCTCACTCAATAGTGCTATCAAAAGAATCGATCCCAGAATGCACAATGGAGCAATGCTTATTGGTTTAAATGGCATTGTGGTTAAGAGTCATGGTAGCACCGATGCAATTGGCTTTGCTAATGCTATTATGGTTGCTAACAACTTAATTACCAACAAAATAAACGAAAAAATTATTGCTGATCTTAATCAAAATCAAGATTTTTTAAATAATTATAATCAAGTTCAGTCTATTAATCAAAATAATTAAATATGGTTGCTAAAATAGTTGCAACTGGTTCATATTTGCCAGAAAAAATTCTTACCAATCACGATTTATCTAAAATGGTTGATACCGACGATGATTGGATTACTGAGCGAACAGGCATCAAGCAAAGAAGAATTGCCGAAAAAAATCAACTCACTTCTGATTTAGCATATCTAGCTTATTGCGATTTGGCAAAAAGTTATAATATTTCTGCCACAAATATCGAAGCAATAATTGTTGCCACTACTACCCCAGATTTAACTTTTCCTGCTACCGCTACTACTGTGCAGGCAAAAATTGGAGCTAGTAATGCTTTTGCTTTTGATGTTTCTGCGGTTTGTTCTGGTTTTGTGTATGCTCTTACCGTGGCTAATTCGTTGATTTTGGCTAAGCAGGTAAAAAATGTTTTGGTGATTGGTGCCGAAACAATGTCTAGAATTGTTGATTGGCAAGATCGCAACACTTGTGTGCTTTTTGGTGATGGTGCTGGTTGTGTTTTTTTAGAAGCAAGTGATGAGCCAAATAGTGGTATTTTAGCAAGTAATTTAAACTCCGATGGCACTTTAAATAGTTTGCTACAAACTAACGGAGGCCCTTCTTTTAACGGATCTGCTGGTTATGTGCAAATGCAAGGAAAAGAAGTTTTTAAACATGCCGTTGAAAAAATGACACAATCCGTTTTAACTACTTTGCAAAAAATCAATTTATCACCAGCCAACATAGATTTATTAATACCGCATCAAGCCAATTTACGAATTTTACAAAGTGTTGCTAATAAATTACAACTACCACCAGAAAAAGTGATTATAACCGTTCATAATCATGGCAATACTTCGGCCGCTTCTATTCCGCTAGCTCTTGACTTTGCTTATAAAAATAATAAAATTAAAAAAGGCGATCTTATTGTTTTAGAAGCCTTAGGTGGCGGTTTAACTTGGGGTAGTATGGCGATCAGATGGTAATGTTGATAAAGAAAATATTGAGTTAATCTCATAATTAAATCAAAAATATAATGGAAGAAAAATACATCAAGGTTGTTGGTGCCAAAGAACATAATTTAAAAAATGTTAGCATCTCTATACCAAAAAATCAGCTAGTGGTAGTTACTGGGTTGAGTGGCTCTGGTAAATCATCGCTAGTATTTGATACTATCTATGCTGAAGGCCAGAGAAGGTTTATCGAAAGCTTATCTTCTTATGCTCGACAATTTCTTGATATGCAAGATAAGCCAGATGTTGAATCTATCTCGGGTCTTTCTCCAGCAATTGCTATCGATCAAAAAACCACCTCACGAAACCCAAGATCAACCGTAGGCACAGTAACCGAAATCTATGATCATTATCGTTTATTGTTTGCTAGAATTGGTGTGCCATATTCTCCAGAAACTAATCAACCAATTCAAAGTCAATCGGCATCGGTGATTGTTGACAAAATACTTTCGTTACCACAAAAAACCAAAATTTATTTATTAGCTCCAATTGTAAGAGGGCAAAAAGGTGAGTTTCGTAAAGAAATGATGCAGGCTAGAAAACAAGGTTTTCAAAGAATCAAAATCAATGGCAAAGTTCACGATCTTAACGATATTTTGCCAACCCTTGATAAAAATAAAAAACATAGTATTGAAATTATCATTGATCGCTTGGTGGTGGGTAGTGACTTAGGAAATCGCTTAGCAGATTCGGTTGAAACCGCTCTTAAAGCTGGTGATGGCTTGCTTTATCTTGAAATAGTTGATTTACCTAACGATTCTTCAAAGCCAGAAATAAAAATTATTTCTGATATTAATCAAGCAAAAAACGGTAATTTGGTGGTATTTAGCGAAAAATTTTGCTGCCCTGTTTCGGGCTTTACAATTGCCGAAATCGAGCCTAGATTATTTTCTTTTAATTCGCCTTTTGGAGCCTGCAAACAATGTGATGGCTTGGGGATGGAAAAATATTTTTCTTGTGATTTACTAATTGAAGACGAAAATCTCAGCATCAGACAAGGTGCCATCAATATTTTACAAGGCTTCGGTTCGTACGAGCGATTTTTTCAGCATGTAATTTTAGCAATGTCAATCAAATATGGTTTTAGCCTTGATACTCCTTTTAAAAAAATTCCAGCTGAAATTCAGCAAAAAATATTTTATGGCACCGATGGAGAAGAAATAGAGCTAAAACTTGAAGATGGTTTAAAAACGGTCAAAATTAAAAAACCTTTCGAAGGTATTGTGAATTATCTTAAAAAGCAACTTAACGATATCAATAACGAATCTGCCTCCGATGAACTGGCAAAATTTCAGGCAACTAGGCCTTGTCAATCTTGTAATGGTCATCGTTTAAATGAGCAAGCTTTGGCAGTGAAAATTGCTAGTTTAAATATTGGTGAAATAAGTAAAATGTCGGTTGAAAAATCTTGTCAATGGTTTTTAGATTTGCCACAGCACCTCACTGCTACTCAAAATCAAATTGCCGAAAGATTATTAAAAGAAATTAACCGTAGACTCGGTTTTTTAAAAAATGTTGGTCTTGAATATTTAACTATTAACCGTGAATCTGGCACTTTATCGGGTGGTGAGGCACAAAGAATTAGGCTTGCCTCACAAATTGGCTCTGGTTTATCTGGTGTTCTTTATGTGCTTGATGAACCTTCGATTGGTTTGCATCAGTCTGATAATAATAAACTAATCGGCACTTTAAAAAATTTAAGAGATCTCGGTAATTCGGTAATAGTTGTTGAGCACGACGAAGAAATGATGCGAGAAGCCGAATACTTAATTGATGTGGGGCCTGGAGCTGGTATTCATGGCGGTAATATTATTGCCGAAGGAACTCCGCAACAAGTTTGTAAAAATAACAATAGCATTACAGGTAAATATTTAAGTGGTAAAAAAACTATTGCTGTTCCAAGAATTAGAAGAGCTATCGATCCTGCAAAAGTTATTAGTTTAAAAGGGGCAACTTTAAATAACTTAAAAAATGTTACTTTTGATTTACCATTAAAAATGTTTGCAGCGGTTTCTGGTATATCGGGTGGCGGTAAATCGAGTTTGATTATTAAAACATTATTTCCTGCTCTTGATCGTATTGTAAATCGAAGCAAGGCAAATCCAGGGCCTTATACTGGTATTTATGGACATCATCTTATTGATAAAATTATTGAAATCGATCAATCTCCCATTGGTCGAACCCCAAGATCTAACCCTTGCACCTACATTGGGGCTTTTACTTTTATCCGAGAATTTTATACTAACCTACCCGAATCAAAAGCTAGAGGCTATAAAGTGGGTAGATTTTCTTTTAATGTGAAGGGTGGTCGATGTGAAACTTGCCAAGGTGATGGTATGATAAAAATTGAAATGCACTTTTTGCCAGATGTTTATGTAAAATGCGAAACCTGCAACGGCAAAAGATATAACCGCGAAACTCTCGAAATAAAATATCGTGATAAATCAATATCTGATATACTCGAAATGACCGCCGAAGATTGTGCCAAATTTTTTGCCCATATTCCTCATATTTACGAAAAATTTAAATCTTTATGCGATGTTGGTTTGGGTTATATTAAAGTTGGGCAAAGTGCCACCACTCTTTCTGGTGGCGAAGCTCAGAGAATAAAGTTAGCAAAAGAATTAAGTCGTAAAGCTACAGGCGATACTTTATACATTCTAGACGAGCCCACAACTGGCTTGCATTTTGAAGATATTAACAAGCTACTTACCGTTTTGCATAAATTGGTTGAAGCTGGTAATTCTATTTTGGTTATTGAGCATAATCTTGATGTGCTAAAAACCGCCGATTGGATTGTAGACATCGGGCCGTGCGGTGGCGAAAAAGGTGGTTATATTGTTGCCAAAGGCACACCTGAAGAAGTGGCTAAAAACCCCGATTCGGTCACTGGTCAATATTTAGCTAAAGTTTTATAGTTTCTATGAATAATCTTTCTGCTCTACAATTATCACAAGAGCTTATCAAAATACCTTCTTATAGTGGTTATAATCAAGAGGTTTTATCGCTCATCGATATTTATTTAAGTAAGCTTGGTTTTGTTTGCCATCATCTTGATTTTGAAGGTGATAATTCTTATAAAGTCAATAATTTGCATTGTTTATATAACCCTAAAAATTATCAAAAAACTTTGTATTTTGCAGGGCATACCGATGTTGTAAAAGAAGGAAATTTAACAGATTGGCTTCACCACCCATTTTTGGCGGTGGTTGAAAACAACAAGCTTTATGGTCGAGGGGCATCTGATATGAAATGTGCTATCGCTTGTTTTATGGTGGCAGTAGAGCGGTTTTTGCAGCAAAATCCAGAGCCAAATTTTGGTATTGGTTTTCTTATCACCAATGACGAAGAAAATGATAGCATCAACGGCACTAAAAAAGTTTTACACTGGATGCAAGAAAAACAGCTTCCAATTACTTATTGCTTGGTAGGTGAGCCAACTAACCCTACAAAATTTGGCGAAGTAATTAAAATTGGTAGAAGAGGTTCGGTGAGTTTTAACTTAAAAATTATTGGCAAACAAGGTCATGTTGCCTACCCAGATATTGCTTTAAACCCTATCACTATTGCTTTTAATTTAGCAAAAATTTTAAAAGATCACCATCTCGATAACGGCACCGAATTTTTTGATAAAAGCAACCTCGAATTTACTAGTTTTATTTCACAAAATTTAGGTAGCAATGTTATTGTTAATGAAGTAGATTTAGCTTTTAATGTGAGATTTAATAATTCTCATACTGGGCAACAAATTGTTGATTTGGTAAATTATGTTTGCAGTAAAACTATTTCACCTGCTAAGTATATTTTGCAACATAAAATTAGTGGCGAAGCATTTTTAAGCAAACCGCAGTTTTTAGCCAAAATAACCCAGCAAGCCTGCCTTGAAATTACCAATATCAAAACACAATTTAGCACCAGCGGTGGCACCTCAGATGCTCGATTTATCAAAGATTATGCCCAAGAAGTTGTAGAAATTGGCCTTGTCAACGAAACCGCCCATAAAATTAACGAATTTGCCGATGTGCTAGAAATAGAGCAACTCACCAAAGTTTATGGCAACATTTTACAAAAAGTTGCAACAGCTCCATAATCAAATATTTTCTACTTAAATTTTAGAACAAAAATATGAAGCATAAATAGTGCATCATGGAGTGGAAATGGTATAATATGATGCCATCGATTAATCATGCTCTAGTGGTCATGGCATTTCTGCGATATTTATCTTCACTTCTCCTTCGCGTAAAATTTTATAGCTATCTTTTGTGATTTCAACTACTGTTGATGCCAAATTATTGCAAATTTCTTCGTTATCAATAATTAGTTCTAGGTTAAAAATTTTAGCAATATCATGGGCTGATTTTGCCACCTCAAAACCAGAAATATTGGCACTTGTTACTGCTAAAGGTTTTTGGTAAATTTCTAGTAATTTTGCCATAAAAAAACTATTTACATAACGAAAACCAATGGTGCTGTTGTTGTAATTAAGATTTTTAGCTAAATTAAAATGATTTTCTTTAACATTTAAAATCATAGTAATTTTGCCAGGCATATATAAATTGGCAATTCTTTCTGCTAATTGATTAAACTGAAAAATCTCTTTTGCCATTGTTAAATTTTGCACAAAAATAGCAATTGGTTTTTGGTTGTCTCTTTTTTTTAATTCATAAATTTTTTCAACACCTTCAAAGCTACTAGCATCAACTGCCAAACCATAAACGGTGTCGGTTGGAATTGCGATGACTTTTTGATTTTGTAATTGCGAAATGGCAAAATTAATTGCATTTTGTTGATATTGTGAAATGATCATAAGTTAATTTTAAATGATTGACGATGAATTGGGCAAAGACCAAAATTTTTTATAGCTAATTTATGTTGCAAAGTGAGATAACCAGAGTTTGTATTAAAATGATACACCGAAAATTGTTGATGATATTTCTTTAAAATTTCATCTCTAATTTCTTTGGCGATAATCGATGCCGAAGCAATAGAAAGGCTTTTACTATCGCCTTTTATTATGGGTAAAATAATTTGTTTTTCTAGTGAGAAAGGCTTGATATTACCATCGATAAGCAAAACATCGGGCTGAAAATTATATTTAAAACAAAAATCTTGATAAGCAAGGTGCATTGCTATTTTAGTGGCTTGTAAAATATTGATTCTATCAATGGTTAAACTATCGACAACACCAAGCCCAAACTGCATATCAAACATTAGTTTGTTAGCTAAGATTTTTCTAGTAGAAGGTTTGATTTTTTTTGAATCATTAATTTGAGAAAAATAATCATAATTTTGTTGTTGATTCAGTAAAACACAGCAAGCAACTACAGGGCCAGCAAGAGATCCTCTGCCAACTTCATCGATACCAACAATTAGTTTTTGGTGAAATTGTTTTTCAATTAAAAAAGATGGTTGCATTATTTTTTTTTAAATCTAGAATTTTTATATTGTCATTTTAATGTTGTTTATTTAAAATGCTATAATAAAATTTATGGTTAGGTTGCTTAAATAGTTATATTTGGGCGGTTTAATAATTATAAAAACAATTTAAATACTTTGTTATGTCTTTTTTACAATCTCACAATAAACAATCTTTAATTAAACTAGCGATTGCTGGTATTGCTGGTATTGCCATTATTGGCGGTGCTTATTTTGGTTACCAAAAATTCTCTAAAAAATCAGATTCTGCCACCGAAAACACAGCTGAAAAAAAGGGTAGCGGTCTTGATCCAAACAAAAATGTAAGCGAAGTGAAAGATGTCGAAGAGGTTGTAGCTAAATGGGTTGAAAACAATCCGCAAGCTATATTAGAATCTGTACAAAATATGTATAAAAAAGCACAAGAAGAGCAACAAAAAAATGCACAAAAAAATATCGGTGCTAAAAAAGATGAATTATTTAACAGCAAAGTTGCAGGCGAACATGCTCCAGCTGGTTACGATGTTTCTATTGTTGAATTTTACGATTATAACTGTGGTTATTGCAAAAAAGCCCAAGCTTCTGTTGAAGATTTAATTAAATCAGATTCTAAAGTAAGAGTTATCTACCGCGAATTCCCAATTTTAGGTCAAGAATCTCTTGAAATGGCAAAAGTTTCTGTAGCTGTTAATATGGTAAGCCCGAAAGCTTTCAAGTCTTTCCACGATGAGTTAATGAAAACCAAAGAAAAAGGCAAATCTGCCGCTTTAAAAGCTGCCAAATCTGCTGGTGTTAATACTGCTGAGCTTGAAAAAACTCTTTCTGGCAAAAAAGATGAAATCGAAAAAATCATCAATAGTAGTATCGAATTAGGTTCTTCTATCGGTATTTCTGGCACTCCAGGTTTTGTAGTTGGCGAAGAGCTTATTCCGGGTGCTGTTGATAAAGCATCTTTGCAAGAAAAAATCAAAGCTATCAGAGAAAAAAAATCATAGTCGGTTTTTATCAAATTTCAAACAGAGATTACCTATCTCTGTTTGAACAAAACTCTTTAACTTATGACTACACAAAACAGCGGGTTGTCTGATCTACAACAAACTGCTGTAAATTATTTTCTGCTTGGTGAAAATGTTTTTATTTCGGGTGGAGCAGGCTGTGGCAAATCTTATCTTATTAATTTTCTAAAAAATAATTATTCTCAACTAGGCCTAGAAATTACTGCCAGCACTGGTATTTCGGCAGTAAATGTTGGTGGGGCAACAATTCATTCTTGGGCAGGTATTGGTTTGGCAAATCAACCATTAGAGCATATTTTAGAAAATCTCAATTCTTTTAAATTTAGTAAAATCAAACAGCGAATAAAAGCTACTAATTGTCTTATAATCGATGAAATTTCAATGATTTCGGCCGAAGTTTTTGATTTATTAAATCAAGTTTTGCAAAAAGTTAGAAAAAATCCTAAACCAATGGGCGGTTTGCAAGTTTTATTATTTGGTGATTTTTTGCAATTACCTCCTGTAAATAACAATAAAAATAACACTCAATATTGTTTTAATAGCCAAACTTGGCAAGATCTTAACTTAAAAAATGTTATTTTAAACGAGAGTTTTCGTCAATCTGATGCTAAATTTGTTGAAATTTTAAATCATATTCGTTTTGGCAATATCAACGAAGATGTAAAACAATTACTTAGTTCAAGAATTGCTATAAATGATAACTCTCCTGCTATTAAACCAACTGTTCTCACTACTCATAACCAGCGAGCCGATGAAATAAATCAGCAATTTTTACAACAAATTGTTACCGAAGCCAAAACTTTTACCGCCACCTATAAAGGCAACGAAAATAAAATTGCTTTTTTGAAAAAAAATTGTTTAGCTTATGAAACACTTTCTTTAAAAGTTGGAGCTCAAGTGATGATGATTAAAAATTCACTACAAAAAGAAGGTGTAGTAAATGGTTCAATTGGTATTGTCAAAGATTTTTCTAACAAAAAAAATTATCCAATAGTTGAGTTTGCCAATCAAAAAAGCTACACTATTGCTCCCGAAACTTGGAGTATTGAAAAAATTAATCTCACCACCAAGGCAATAGAAACCGAGGCTTCTTTGGTGCAAATTCCGTTGGTTTTGGCTTGGTCTATTACTATTCATAAATCACAAGGTTTAACTCTTGATAAAATAAAATGCGATTTAAACTATGTTTTTGATGCAGGTAAGCTTATGTGGCTCTTTCTCGA
>Ga0214923_10007308_pt1 | contig 12086 bp, 12 predicted proteins | sample LL1510_MetaG_FD_177993 | JGI IMG/M metagenome (GOLD analysis project Ga0214923, IMG submission 177993) | Freshwater microbial communities from Lake Lanier, Atlanta, Georgia, United States - LL-1510 | ecosystem: Environmental > Aquatic > Freshwater > Lake | place: USA: Georgia | collected... | reverse complement strand
TTCGAATCGACGACCTTTGCATCCGTACACCCTACAGGTTTGAATTCCGTATCTTCGTCTAATTCGGAATGTTTGCATACAGTTCGCGACGTCATTTCTATACGAGAAAGATGTGCGTCATAATGATCGCTCATAATCCGCTTTGCAATCGGTATGGTAATTTTGCCAATATATTCCTCATTCAATAGGTGGTCCAAGCGATTATTGCGCGCACCGACACTCGTCAATTCGTTGGTATGGTCGTAGTCGTTCGTTTCCATAGTTCGCAGTTTCATATCCATCGCCGAGTTCATACCATAAAACACTCCATTATATGTTCTCTGTATATTATGGACGTTCAAACCCAATTCGACTATCATAATCTCGTTCGTATTTATGTTACCAAATAACCACGAGCATGCATAATCACCTGCATTTTTATTTACCATCATTTCACTACATTCGTCTAATGTTTTCGCGTATTGCATCACATTCCGTATCCTACAGAAATACGGATGTCCTTTCTTGAAATCGGGATCAAAATTCACTTTGGATATAGTAGTCTCACAACCAATTATACCGCTGGAACAGATAAACCAATCCGTAGTACTCGCTATATACCCTGCTGCCGTTTGCATTACAAACGCATGACCTTCGGTCGGTTCGACGTACATTATGATATTAAATAGAGCGCCTGTTATAAAATCCGTATGTGTGTTATGTGCCATTACAATTTCACCCGATTCTGTCGCTGAGCCGGTAGCGATAAATGCACTGCATCTGTTCGGAACCACGTGTTTCGGGTATAAGGACATTATCGCATTCCATGCAATCAAAAACGCGGAGGAAACGCTGACACCTGCGGACCTAGCACCGGCGGATATACCACAAATCTCTTTGTAGAATTCCGGATACTTCGTTTTTACAATCGGCGCGATTTCAGCTTTACACCTCTTCATGTATTCCTGTACGTCCATTTTTAGAAATTCGCGTATCGAAAAAGACAAAATTCGCTTACTATCCGAAAGTTCTCTAGCGAGTAAGTATCCATGGGCGTACCCACGTTCGTAAGGATCACCATAGATACGTATCTTACACCAGCCTTCACTGATTCGCGAGACTTCGCCTTGTATATGTTGTTTCTTATTTTTTCGTGTACGATTCATATACATTGATGTATTATTTAAAAAATAAGACATCAATATTTTTTACATACCCATACTAACCGGGTTTGCGACCATCACCATACCCAGCATCAAAAACATTATAATGATCGGAATGAGAACTATAAACCACGCGACGATAGACGCACCTGCGTTACACATGAGGTTCAGTATCCAAGTCCAAAACAGTATATATACAATTTTGATAGCGAATATCAAATGCGTGCTTGGAACATTGCATGTTTGTAGACCGACACAGTATATATTCACGTTACCATAGTTCTGAAAAGCGACGACAATTAAAAATATCATGGATATTACGAAATATACAAAGGCTGGAGTGCATAATTGTCTAAATCCAGGCATAGGATATACAAATACGATAGAAAAAATTACGGTAAGTTATTGTCATGGAAGATTTTTGCAGCGGGTTGCTCTGTTACCACTTCATTTGATGGTTGAGATACACCGAATAACTGACCTACGCTTTGTAAATCGACGACAGAACCTAATGAGTATATGCCGCCGAGTCCACCCTTCAACTTTTTGCCGCCTTTTATTTGGTCCGATAAATAATCTGGATTTTCGTTATATTCGTAAGGAGGAAGTGGTACTAAATTCGCATTACCGCCGCCACCGCTGAGGGAAGATTTACCACAACCACATCCGCCGCGGATTGATCGAGTTCGCCGTCGCTTGTGTCTTGTCCTTTGACGACGTCTAGACTTTGTCTTCTTGCGACCCATTCTATATAGACTAGGGATATATTATTCTACGTCGACCTGTGTCAACATATGCCTCCGGCAACACGGATTGGATAAGCCCAAATCGTCCAGAACAATACCCTCGGGTGTCTTGTCAATATTATTCTTCGTCAAATATGTGATCTTGTCGATCTGTGCGCCATCTCTCAATTTCATTTGGCGAACACGTTCCTGAAAGTATCTATACTTGTCTGCCAACACCTCACCGCAGGTGAAACATTTTACGGGGATAATCATTGTTCTGGTATTATACGATATATTTATATTATTATTTCGGTTTTCAATTTTGCAAAATATATTACAATATTGTATAAGCGGAATGAAATTATTCACGATGGATAGAATCATTATGTTATCCCTGATAATAATACTGGGTTTAGCAACTATTGCTTGTTATAGTGGTATCGGAGAAGGATATACCAATAAGAGGACGCGATGGGTGCAATATATGGAACAAGTGGATCCGTATATTAAACAAATAAACTATTTCAACCAAAAAAATACAAAGTTAGTTAATAAAAAGACAAAACAAGAGTGCGTTGATTGGCAAAACAAACCGGATAGTTACATTGCGGATTGTGAATTTGTTACCGATTATTCTCGCGAGGGGGGAGGGGAAGCCAATCGTCCAGCAACTCGCAGGATGGCTGTATATCAAGGAAAAAAGCTTCCCGATGCGATAGCGAATGATCTGATTTACCAACTTACCGATTCCAAAATTGTGAACGAACGATTTAAGAAGACAGCGCAACAAATCGAGGATGATATTCGGGCTATATTAGACAAACTCATAGAGGCAGTGGGCGGTACAGAGATATATGCGACAGAGGTTAAAAAAATAACGGCCAGTCTACAAGCAGAGAACATTATAAGCAGCGACAAAACTCAACTATTGGATGATATTGCATTTTTTAGTAGGATCGATGATATTTCACCGGCGAGATCAGTTGATCTATATAACAAGGTATGGTCGTTGGAAAAGGGTGACTCGACTGCGTTGATACAGTCGATGATCGCCAATATCGGAATCCCGGATTATTCCAATAAAATTCGAATTTTACAAGAGACGGAGTATTTCCGCGGAACAAAGGATCTCACAGAACCAAAGGTGGCCGAGATATATGCAAAATTATACGCGGACCACTCTCCCGATGGGGTGCAGGAAATAATTCAAAACTATTTGATAGTTATACCAGACTATGAAAACAAACGGAAAAATGTGACCGAGTCACCGAAAAAATTCGATGTCGCATATAATGCAAATGTGCCGGATGTTACTTACCATGAAAGTGCGGAAGATATACGATCTCGCGACAGGACTACAAACCCAGTTATAGTAACCGATGTGAATGGCAAAAAAGTCACAATGGAATGGGACAAAGCGGTTACGACAACGCCTCGGTATAACGAGTCTGGATATTCGCGATTTAGTCCGTCTCCTTATGTACCAAATTATGAGGATTCGATCTATCTGAGTCGATTGACACAGTATAACGATAAGAATACGCAGGTCGTAGACTATGGTAGCGGGTTGCCGCCACCCGCTGGTGGTTTCTGTGCCGCGAATAAAAATAATAAATTAGAAATAGAGACACAATGTGGTAAGATAGGAAAGGATGCATGTGCTTCTACCTCGTGTTGTGTTCTCTTAGGTGGTACAAAATGCGTGGCTGGTAATGAAGCTGGACCTACAATGAAATCGAATTATAGTGATGTGAGTGTGATGAACCGTGATTATTATTATTATCAGGGGAAGTGTTACGGGAACTGCCCCTAGGAGGGGGAACCAAGGTAGGGGGAACCAAGGTTCCCCTTACCCCCTCCTTATACATGGATCATACTCCCTTCCTTATACATGGATTATATACCCCCTTCCTTATACATGGATTATATACCCCCTTCCTTATACACGGATTAAGTTATTGCGTATTCCCTCCCACGTCGTCCGGCGATGCATAAACACGGTTCACATTATTTGGATCAGGTAACAACTCTGGTTCCCCAATGAACCTTATATAAAACGCGTTGATTTCGTTTGGATTACAATATTCGGACATAGTTTGATCCGAACGCATTTCCACCGGTGGATGTTCCTCGGGTAAGCCCTGATATTGTGGTGATTGAAGTCCTGGACCTGGAACAATATGATATGTGTTGGGAATATCCATATCTGTAGAAAGGTTATCGCGGATCTTATGACAGAAATATTCGGTCGTCCAGTGTCCTGGAACTTCGTATCTGACTCTTTGGTCGGTATAGCAGATCTTAAATGTAACGTGTATCATGTTGACCTAGTTTATTTATATAGTCAATATGATATTTTAGAAATCAATTTTTAAGGGGAACCGTAGGTTCCCCTTTAACCCCTCCTTTTGGTGAAACATGATATATTGAATTACCTCCGCGAAGGAGGGGGTAAGGGGGAACCTTGGTTCCCCCTGCCCTGCCTATGAGTCCGAGCGTGTTAAATAGCTCCGTATCCTTATCTATTCCCGGATTGTCCGTCGTCAGTAATTTATCCCCATTAAATATGGAATTGGCGCCTGCACTAAACATCATATATTGCTCCGCATAGCTGAATGACATTCTTCCCGCGGACAATCGTACCATGGTTTTCGGCATTATAATGCGCGCCGTTGCAATCACTCTCGCCATATCAAACGCGTCTATCTTTTCCAGTGCTGCGTCATCCCCCGATTTTGTTCCCGCCACTCCTACAAGTGCATTGATCGGCACCGATTCGGGGTGTCTGGGTAATGTCGCGAGAACATGCAACAATGATACGCGATCCGTATTGTCTTCTCCGAGTCCAAGGATTCCGCCACAGCACACGCTTATTCCCGCATCGCGGACGTTTGCAATCGTATCTAGTCGGTCTTGGTACGTTCGCGTGGTGATGACCTTGGGATAGTATTCCGGCGACGTATCCAGATTGTGATTGTAGGCTGTCAATCCCGCTTGTTTCAGTGCTGTGGCTTGGTCCTTGGATAGCATCCCTAGAGTCGCGCATACCTCCAGGTCCAGTTGTTTGACTGCTGTTACCATCTCCAGAATATTATTGAACGCGTTCTTTTTTCCACCCAGTTCGCGCCATGCGGCGCCCATACAGAACCTGGTGGATCCAGCTTCTTTCGCTCTCTTTGCCGCTGCGAGAACTTCCTCGTATTTCAACATTGGTGTTGGCTTTACAAACGTCTTGTGCTGAGTTGACTGCGAACAATACGAACAATCCTCCGTACATCCGCCGGTCTTGATGCTGAGGAGAGTACATTGCTGTATTTCGGCGGGATTCCAGTGTCTGCGATGGACGATACTGGCACGGTGTACGAGTTCATAAAAGGGTAGATTGTATATTTCGGCGATCTCGGATTTGGACCAATCGTTGCGGACGATTCTTGCCTTTATTCGCGAGATACTTATGCGCTTCATTGGAATATGAAGGACTATATACTTTATACTGTTTTTATTTCTCTATTGCACTCTCCCTAGCTAGTACATGGATCACTTTCGGGTAGTACACACCTCGTTCACTTCCCGCTAACGTGTTTTTCTGTATAATTAGACATCTCTGAGAGAACTCGGAATCCGCATCATGGTAATCTGGGTTCTCTTGTTTCCATTTACTCAGCTTTCCCATACTCCTATAGGACACACCTTGTATAGCCTTTTGGAGTTTCTCGTCACTAGTTTGCTTCGTCCAGGTATTATCATCTTTGATATACATGGTTTCCCGCTTCACGTCCGTATAGTGAATTGGTCTCTCATTGATATCGAGTTGATTCAAATTGTCTAAAAAGATCTTGGAAATTCCGTTAACAAAACCCAGACGAGCGTTGTTCTCCAGATCCTCATAAGTAATCTGAATGTTATTTATAAAGTCAGAGAAGTTGATAGCATTCTTACATGTTTCATTGAGAAACACGTTGATATTGAATTTATTCGTTTGTGTATTATTAGTTGTGTTGATGGTGGTATTAACTGGTTTGCATAATTCGAGTGCTTTATTAACGGTATCGGCGGTAATTTTAGACTGCTCTATAATAAAATTTCTAAGTTCCGCATTATCATCTATTATTCGTTGCCTATCGTGTAATATGCGGTCAATTAGATTTGTATCGACAAGAACCGGTTTAGTAGAACATTTGTTTTCATGGTACCACAGACTGTTTCGTGCTTTGTACGACTTGTTGCATTTTTTACAAACGAAAGATGGTGAGACATCGTTTGTGTTTTTTTCGTTCAATATTGTTCTATTTTGATGTTTGCGAGTCAATAAATGGCGAGATAATTCAGCAGGTCTACAGCATTTAAAGTCACATATTTTACATTCGTGATTGTCCGTGAGATTCGTGTGTTTTTTCATTCTAAATATTCTATATAAATAGAATAGAAAAAACACAGAGAGATTCTACGTAAAAAATATTATGCTAACAACATTTTTACAAAATAATCCGATTTCAAAGCATCCTGCTGCGAAGTGTGATTTTCCAGATTTTTGAAGTCGGCAAAATGATTTTTGGACATTTATAAAATGTCCAATAATTTTTTCAACCTATTAATAATGCACGGCTCCCGAACAATTCCAACACTTATTGAAAATACTACTTAAAGAAAAAGGGGACGCAGTCCCCCTTAAACCCCCTTCCTTAACTTATCTACCGTTGTTTCTCTAGCCAGTACTAAACTTTCCGCAGCTGCGGAATATAAAGCGTAGTTCGTTCGCAGATCATATTCGCTTAATAATTCCGTTTTTATGGTAATAAACAATTAATATACGAATGTGTTTTATCTCGATAATGCTTTTGAAAATCGTATTTTATGCTTTCTATAAATTGTATAAAAATGTCTGATATACAGATCGCTCTTATTCTCCGCAAATTTTAAACCGATGAAGATTTCAAATGGGACGCCGAAGGGGTCCGTTTGGAAACTTATCGGTTATAATCCTTAAGAAAAAAATGGGACTTCGTCCCATTTTAATTCTTCAAGGGTTTAAATGGAACAAATGTACTAACAATAATTTTTATACTAAAACGGTTTTTAAAGCATCATGATGAGAAGTGTGATTTTCTCGATTTTTGAAGTCTATAAAATTATTTTTGACTCCCGAACAATTCCAACACATATTGGAAATACTACTTACACCCTTGAAGGTTTAAACCGATGAAGATTTCAAATGGGACGCCTACGGCGCCTGTTTGGAAACTTATCGGTCATAATCCTTAAGAAAAAATGGAACTTCGTTCCATTTTAATTCTTCAAGGGTTTAAAATGGCACGATTTTTGAGTGTTTTTTCTAAAAATAACAAATATAGAAAACTCAATAAAACAAAGTAATTAAAATAATTATTTTGATTTTGCTTATGGGGATAACTCAATTTAGTTATACAAATAAATCATCCGAGAGAAAACGAAAACCTAAATTATATAAGTTGTAATTTCCACCTTTGAAGAATTAAACCGATGAAGATTTCATTCAAATGGGACGCTGAAAGCGTCCGTTTGGAAACTTATTGGTCATAATCCTTAAGAAAAAATGGGACTTCGTCCCATTTTAATTCTTCAAGGGTTTAAAACGGCACGCCTGCCGTTTTATTCTTTCAAAGTGGCAGTCATTCAAATCTTCAATGGTCTCAACGGCGTTTAGTGCGTCTTGTGCGTTTATTTCGCTTTCGTTTTGTACGCATTATTCTTTTTTTCTTTCGTTTTCCACCAAACGCTATTTTAAATTTTTCGCGCTTTTCAACCAGTTCATTGAACTCTTTACATGATTGACGAGGCTGAGGAGGCATTCTCCAATATTCCGCATTTTTTAATAATTTTCCACTTGCTAACTTTTCATTATCTTGTAAGAAATTATCAAAAAAATAAAGTGGCTTACAAGTTTCTAGACTCATCATAACAACGATATTATATGATTTTACTTGCTCTCTATCTTGTTCTAAAAAATCATTGACGAGAAAGTCATCTTGTTCGTGGCTATCAAATTCGTACCCCCCCTCATTTTTTCCAATTATAAACTTTCCTTTAATTTCAATCTCAGTTGGATATGATATTTTTACGCGAAAATTATTGTAATAATCTAATGCTAAGCGTTGAATAGTATCATTCTCTTCGCGAAGAACATCAAATAACATATTAAAGTTTTCTCTAATTTTGTAAAAGTCTCCAATATATTCTTCCTTGTTGATTAATTCCATACTTTGAAATAATTCAGTTTCTTTGAAGGAACTTAACTTAGTAATATCCATATATATTACACAAAGATTTTTTTTTCGAAAATCTGCTTTTTATACACCGACTTATAATTCTAAAAAATTGATTTAAAGACAACCCTAACAATTCTAATATAATTTGCGAATGGATAGGACGACACAAATTGAAGCGTTATATTTAGCGTTTGCTAAATCACAGAGTCAAATAGATGAATTATACGAAAAACTGCCTGTTGTTAATTGGAGCAGACCGAAACCCTCCTCTATGAGAACCGCAGAACAGGTAATTGCTATGCAACGAGAAACTTACCAAGTAAAAAAACATACGGATATTGATTTGACAAAAATGAAGCTTTTCGCAAAAAAAATGGACGAAATGGACTTAAAATATATTGAACTTGAAAAAATGGCAATCGCACAAACTAAAAGGTTTTGGGAAGAAAGAATGATTCCATCAATTCCAACGATCGAACGCCTCATAACAGAAACCGAGTATTGTGAAACTATATTGACTGATATTGAGGCGCTGAATGAGCTTGAAACATCTGGCCTTTTGCAACAAGTGCCGAACGCTGAACTTGAAAAGAAACGAATTGAATGGATTTCATTTCTTCATAAAATCAAAGACAGAATTAAATCGCAATTGCTTAGTGATGATGATATTAGGACGATGGATGAAAATATTACACTTTTGGAAAACACACTGGAAATAGAAAAGCATAAATACGAACAAAAAGTAGAACTAAAAACCAATTTGGAGTCATATCTTAATAACCCAATGCCAGCATTGAAAGAGGCTATTGAGACTATATCCAATGACATAATTAGCGTAAAGACGGGAATGGAGAGAACCGAATTAATGATAGAGCACAAAAAAATCAAGAAAATGTATTTTAGTGGATTTAAGGATTATATACAAAATCTAAATAATTGTATAGACAAAAGTATTGAAAAAAATAGCGTGAATTGCTATATTGACCCGAAATCATTCCACATTATTTCATAATTATATATTGTTAGGTTTGATTTATATGATTGTCGTAATTTAATCAAAAAACGATTTTTATCGTTTTTTGATGTATTGAAAAGTGAAAAACACTCAAAAATCGTGCCATTTTTACACCTTTTAACATTTCAAACGCTGTTTAATCATTTGAAAAGAATACTTTACTTTCTAATATAGGGTCATGAACATAAAAACATTTTGGTATAACACGAATTCCGTAATTACCATTTATTATTTTTATATTAATTATTTTTAATGGTTCTGTTATATTATTTTTACATAATTCCTTTATTTCAGTATTCGGAACATATCCAATAATTTTATCATTATTCATAATAGAAATCGCAAATGGGTCATATCTATTATCTATTTCGTGTTTCATAAGTAATTCAGTATTATATGTTATATTAGAACAATTTTCCTTATAGAAACTAATACCTGAAATTAAAAATGATTTTTCAGGGAAAATAATTTTATTGCCATAATATTGTTGCGTAAAATGACCATAAATAGACATTTAACATATTATAAATAACATATTAAATCTTTAAGTTAATCGGCGTTTGAAATGTTAAAAGGTGTAAAATCTTCAAGGGTGTAAAAAATTGATTAAAAAGTAAAGACAAGTAAATACAAGTAAGATTAAAAATTAACAACTATGCGTAAAAGTTGCTGTGTGTGCTTCGAAGAAATGGGGTATAGACAACTTACCTATATTTGTCAAACATGTGATAGTGGTATTGTATGTGCTAAGTGTCTTGGAAAAATTACAAAGGCAAAAACGGTAGATAACCTGTTAAAACTACCCGTACGTTGTTTTCGTTTTATGAATTTGGATACATTAAAAAAATCTATAAGGTGTCCGTGTTGTCGCGCAGAAAATTGGAAACATCTTTATAGTGAAATTATTACTAAAATGGGTATTGATATGTTAGATAAAATATTAGATAAAAAATCAAACAAGATAAATGCGGCCGAAAAAATGTATATAGAAAAATTTACGAATAATTTAAATGAATTTGAGCTGTAAACATTATCAATTTGCAACGATGCCCCACCTTCTCTTCTTGTGGTACCAATATTCAGCAAACATTTTACTTTTTTGAGTAAATGTAAAGAAAATAATAGTAAGAAGGAAACCCAGGTTTCCCTCAAACCCTTCCTTTTCTGGCGCGGTGACCCATGTTCGTATTACCGACCAAAAATAAAATCCAATCTCCTTGTATATATGCTCCGCCGAACCGTTCCTCGCCTCAAGACTGTTTTTTCGTATACCGACCCATTTAGCATCGCATCCCATTTGACCTCGGAGGAACAGACCATCCAAACGGTCGCACGTGAATACTGTCAGAAAGAACTGATGCCGCGAATCATTTCCTCAAATCGCAACGAAGTATTTGACAAAAAAATCATGACCGAGATGGGATCTATCGGTTTGTTAGGACCGACGCTGCCACAGAAATACGGATGTGCGGAAGTCGGATACGTATCCTATGGCCTAATCACCACAGAGATCGAACGTGTGGATTCGGCATACCGCAGCGCAATGAGCGTCCAATCCAGTCTAGTCATGTTCCCCATCTACAAATACGGCACAGAATATTTGCGCCAAAAATTCCTACCCGAGTTGGCATCAGGAAAACTCGTCGGGTGTTTCGGATTGACGGAACCCAATCACGGCTCCGATCCATCCTCCATGGAAACGCGCGTCGTATACGACCCAACACAGGACGAATACGTATTGAACGGTTCCAAGAACTGGATCACAAACGCGCCCATCGCGGACGTATTCATTATTTGGGCGAGAGATCAACAAGACCGCATTCAAGGGTTCGTCGTTGAGCGCGGCACACCCGGTCTGGAAACCACAAAGATCAATGGAAAATTCAGTCTGCGCGCCAGTGAGACAGGAATGATATTTATGGATAATGTCCGTGTACCGGCGAAACACCATTTGAACGGAACATCCGGTTTGGGTGGCCCGTTCGGATGTCTCAACAACGCCCGATATGGTATTGCCTGGGGTTCTCTGGGTGCAGCCGAGTCCTGTATGAACGTCGCAAGAGATTACACTATCGGGCGAAAACAGTTCGGTTCTCCCTTGGCGTCCAATCAACTCATCCAGAAAAAACTGGCGGATATGTTTAGCGAGATCGCCATTGGGCGTTTAGCGTGCTTTCATACGGGGCGACTCTTAGACGGGAAAAATGCATCTAATGAAATCATTTCCTTGTTGAAACGCAATAATTGCGGAAAGAGCTTGGCGATCGCTCGCGAATGCCGTGATATGCTGGGTGGTAACGGCATATCAGACGAATATCATGTCATACGACATGTCATGAATTTGGAGGCGGTGAATACATATGAGGGAACACACGATATCCATGCGCTCATTTTAGGGAGAGCCATCACGGGTTTAAGCGCATTCGGCCAAGCGACATAACTATAAAAATTGATTCACAAAACAACCGGGTATATTCTATTTTTATCATACGCTAACAATGGAATTTAATCTGAAGACTCTCCGCGAGGACTTGGAGTATCTGGCGACAACAAAGGGGTATGCATTTGGAATCCTGATGGATAATGGTAACATGAATTACCTACAAGAATTAGAGATAAATAACATTGGACTTTTGACGTGTTATCTACCTCATTTGGATGACTATTATTATGTGGCGAAACGTGTGACTTGTCTACCTGATCTATCTTCCAATTGGATGGACCACTTGTATTACAAGGACGAGACTGGAAGGTTCGTGTTGTTTCGCACATATGCGAAGAGAGAGGTAAGAGATGAAAAATTCACCATCGAGAAAAGAACTCTCGCGATCGAAGAATGGGTTTAAGAATATAATCATCATAATATATTATGGAAATTACAATACCAGATTGGGTGTCTATTACAAATTACAGAACCATGACTGCTGAAAAAAAAAACACATGCGGTGAAAGGGAA
>Ga0214923_10007306_pt1 | contig 12087 bp, 14 predicted proteins | sample LL1510_MetaG_FD_177993 | JGI IMG/M metagenome (GOLD analysis project Ga0214923, IMG submission 177993) | Freshwater microbial communities from Lake Lanier, Atlanta, Georgia, United States - LL-1510 | ecosystem: Environmental > Aquatic > Freshwater > Lake | place: USA: Georgia | collected... | reverse complement strand
AACACACTCCTATCGGTCTTGAAAAATTAACAGACCCTCAGATAGAGACCTTTAAAGAAACCAATCCAGTTCAAACGGACGTTAAAAAGGATATAGAGAGTTCCACAGTTCTCAAGGACAACGACAACGACAGAAAGTCCAGACAAAAATCCAGAAGTCTTAGAGTCATAGACCTTGAAAAATTATCCGGTATTAGCACAATTAATAAACTTCCGTCTTCTGTAAAAGAATCCTTCACTCCGGACGTAAAATTAGACAAATCTTCCGAGAAAGATGACGTTCTAGGAGTGTACTCGAGAGACAAAAATGAATCATCTTACAGAGATGACAGACGAGATGACAGACGAGATAACAGACGAGATGACAGACGAGATGACAGAAGAGATGACAGACGAGATGACAGAAGAGATGACAGACGAGATGACAGACGAGACGACAGAAGAGATGAAAGAAGAGATGAAAGAAGAGATGACAGAAGAGATTACGATAGGGATTATGATAGAAGAGATAGGAGAAGAGACGACGACGCGGATAGTAGACGGAATAGCAGAGAAGATGAAGGGGACGACAATAGAGTGATAGATAGTAGAAGTGATAAGAGAGAAAAATCTCGTTCGTCTGATGGACTGTCTAAACTACTAAGAGGGGACGTGACTGGAGTGGAAGCAGATACAGTTAGTTCATCTCTGCAGCAGCAACCGGTTAAACAAAATCAGTCTGCGCCGGAAATACAAAAAACGATGACTCCGTCTGGTATTTTGATACCTCCAAGTATTACTGAAATAAATAGTGGTAAGGCTATTGTAGATGGTAACGGAGTGAGAAACATGGCTTACACAACTAAGGCGGAAGATGAGGAGATGACAAGAAAGATGGAATTGCTGCGGAATTTCGATAAGATAAGAAAGATACATCCTTCAGCAAAAATAAAAGAATATAGCGAGTTTACTGATATAAAGACTCTTGAACGAGACTACGCTTATATACTGAAAGATTTAGAGGTTAACTCTACTGTAGAGAATTACAAGCAGTATTTAATAATGGGATTTAAGTTTCTTGAAATTTTCCTGATACACTACATGGATTTTAAGGACATTGAGGGTTTTTCTCAGGATCAGGCTATTAAGATAAATCAGTATGAGAAGGTTTTGATGGAGATAGGGGAGAAAAATTATATATCGGATAATAAAAAATGGTCTCCGGAGTTAAGACTGATTGGGATCATATTGTTTCAAACGTTCAGTTTTGTGGGCTTTAGATATGTCGCGTCGATGTTTAGCAAGACAACTAAAGCGGCTCCCGTTCCTCCACATAATAGAAATTACTCTCCGAATGACCCGAGCGTTCAACCGACGTTTTCAAACGCGCCTTTTGAATCTTCGGGTCCAAAGAAGAGAATGAAGGGTCCGGATTTTAATTTTGACGATTTCGAAAAAAAGAACAGCTGATTTTTTCGAATGATTAATAAAAACAAATATTATTAATCATTTAGGTGTTTAAAAAATTTTAAAGTGCCAGATGATAATCAGGATAGATATGGATAAGGCTAGAGTTAGAATCGTAAATTTTTTTTTAATTATCTCGTAAGAACATTTTTTTTGTTCGACGTCGTATTTTAATCTTAAAATTCCAAGGGGCTTGATCAGGTATGTTAAAAATCCGCTTAATAAAAAAACGGTCGTGATTTTTACAGCTAGAATTTTAGGGGATTCATTATTAAACATGCTGCTGTTGTCTAGAGATGCTATTTGTCTGTCAATGTCCATATTTTTTTATTTTTATTATAAATAAATAGTTTTTAATTTTGAATATTATAAAACTTTCTTTTTTATATATTAAAAAACATGCCAATCACTTTACAAGAATTATCGAACGGAAGACAAAAAAACTACAGTCTAATAGAAGACGTTCTCGACACTCAGTACGACTCCGTTGTCTCAGCCTACGATAAACCCCTCTACAAAAATAGCTACAACAGCGATAACACTACTCAGGTTATACTTCCAGAAAATAAAGCAAAAATGGGAAACTACATCCCAGAAAATTATCTTCAAAGTATTCGCTCAAACTATCCTCCGGTAACTCCTCAGAGGGAGGTTAGTTTAGAACAAGCAGATTTACAATATAGCAGAACTCATCCTCCTGTTGCGGGTAAGACTTTGTATCCTCCTACTAACTATGCGGGAGTTACTCCACCTATGAGAGATGCTTTACATAAAGACGTGAATGTTGAAATGAGGGAGTACTATCATACGAATCAGACGGGACAGAGCTGCGTTGATACGTTAAATCACGTGATGAACTGTCCGATGTGTTCAAGATATTTTAAATGTGACACTAAGGTTTACAACGTGATTATTATTATGATAATCATTTTATTCGCCGTAATTATGTACTTCTCCTATAAAGAGGAGACTAGAAGAAAATAAAAATATAAAAATCCTACTTAAAACGTCGTGTAATTTTAAGTAGAACGAATGGAGAATAGTGAATTTAAAGCAATATGTGTGGGAGCGGGGGGGATAATAGGGATGTTTTATCTCGGAGCTCTAGACTACTATTATGAAAAAAAATTACTGGATAACGTGATGTATTACTCCGGAACGTCTATTGGAGCATTTGTGTGCGGACTTTTAATGATAGGGTATTCACCAAGAGATATAATTGTTTATTTATGTAAGAATGATTTTTCAAAAAACTTTGGGCGTATGTCGGTGCAGAACCTATTCTCAAATTACGGACTAATCGACACTACGGAATTAAAAAAATATCTTGAAAAAATAATCATAGAAAAACTGACTTTTATACCCACACTGAAGGAAATGTATGACGCGACTCGGAAGATTTTTTACTGTACCAGTTATAGAGTGTCGTACGACGGTAAGGATTCTGACACAAAGACGTATTTTTCGTATAGGACCCATCCGAGCATGTTACTTAGTGATGCAATAATGTGCAGCTGTAGTATTCCGTTTTTATTTTCAAAGACTCTCGTGGACAACAGCGTGTATATCGACGGAGCGGTGTTCGACCCTGTTCCGGTGAAAGCGTTAATGAAACATTTTTCAGATGATGAGTACAATCAAATATTAACAGTAAGCTTTAAAAATAAAAATAAACGAGAGGAAGAAAATATACTGTCGTATATATCTAAAGTTATGAACGCCATCCTCGAGAGGGAAGAAAATGTAATACTTGCTCAGATGACAGAACACGTACAGATAGAGACAGACGTTTTGCCTTATAATTTTTACATAGACAATTCAAAAAAGATAAATATGTTTTTAGAGGGACAGGAGTTTGCGAAAAAGAAGTACGTAAAAAAAGAAAAAATCGATTAATTTTTTATAAAATGATTTTTGCGACAAAGGCGAAATGTAAAAGATATATAATATTGTAGCAGACAATGACAAGCTTCTTTAAAAAACCACGCAAGAAAGTTGAAATATTAAAAGATGAAGACAACATCATCTTACTTAAAAATATCAACCTGACCGAAACAAATAATCAGTATAATCTAAAAGACATCGTCGAAAGAGAATATAAAAAAGACGGGGAATCAAAATCGTCCAACGTATTTACAATCATCGACGAAAACGCGGTCAGTAAAAAACCCTCAAAATTTAAAGAAAAACTCACCTCCTCTAAGAGTAAAAATGACATAAGTAACTTCGCATCCAATCTCGAAAAACTAGGAATTTCGAATAAAGAAATAATCCTCACCGAAACATTTTACAAAGACGACTCGGGAAAAGAAATAAAAATGCTTCTATCAGGTACAAACGAATACATCACAAAGGACAACAGAGGGTGCTGCTGGTGGTGTCGTCTAGAAATTCCATCTGACTGGCATCCCCTAGGTCTTCCAATAAAAATGAACGACAAGAAAACAAAGGAATTTTTATGCGAAGGATTATTCTGCAGCTTCAACTGTATAATGTCATATTCCCATACTCTAACCGACGTTAGATATAAGGATGTAGGAATGTATATAACTATGTTGTACAGACAGGTCATAGGTAAGGACTGCTGGATAACAAAAATTATCCCGGCACCTTCATGGAAAAATCTGAGACAATACGGAGGAAAATTAACGGCGGAAGAATATAGAAATACATTTAATAAACTTTTGATTATCGAGAGAAAACAATATAATCCGGAAAATTTTACCCTGTATCCTCTGCACACAATGAATCTCGTAGAATAGGACGTTAACTGTTAATTAAATTTAAATAATTTAATTAGCATATAAAACATACAAGTTAATATAAAAATGTCAAGACCATTCGATTATAAAGATATTAACCTCGTTCCAAAGCTCTGTATAGTTAAAAGTAGAGCGGAATGCTCAACTAAAGTCTCTCTCGGAAGATTTGAGTTCGAACTTCCAATCATCCCTGCCAATATGGAGTGCGTGATAGACGCTACTCTTGCCGAAAATCTAGCCCGTCGTAACTATTTTTACATTCTTCATAGATTTAACATAGACGTAAAAGCATTTGTAACTCACATGAAAAAATTAAATCTATTCACCTCAATATCTGTAGGAGTTACGAGTGAAAGCTACAAAATACTTGACGAACTCGTCGTTGAAAATCTAATTCCAGATTTTATAACAATAGACATCGCTCACGGTCACAGTCTCTCTGTAAGAGACATGATATATTTTATTCGTAACTCCACTCCCAACAGAAAAGTTTTTATAATATGCGGCAACGTATCAACGCCCGAGGCTGTTAGAGACCTAATAGACTGGGGAGCCGACTGTATCAAGGTCGGTATTGGTCCAGGCAGCGCGTGCACAACCTACCCCACCACCGGATTCGGCAGTCGTGACATACAGGGATACTGTGTCGAGCAGTGCAGCAAGACCGCTAAAGTGAACAATATTCCTGTCATAGCAGATGGAGGAATATCCTCAACATCTGATATAGCGAAGGCTCTTGTTCTAGGAGCGAGATTTGTCATGATAGGAGGAATGTTGAGTGGATTTAGTGACTCTCCAGGAAGTATAATTCGTGTAGAAGGAAAATTATATAAAGAGTTTTATGGAAGTGCGTCTTCGCACTCGTACACCAGCGACGGACGAAAGAAGGTAAAAAATATAGAAGGAGTTAAAAAAAACGTTCCGTATAAAGAAGAGTCTATATTTGATTATTATGAGTACATCAAGGAATGTTTACAGAGTTCCATCTCCTACGGAGGAGGAAATACTCTTACATCTTTAAGAGGCGTAAAATATGTAATTAAAAATTAACCGGCGTGCTTTGCGTAAAACATGCTATATTCCATCATATCTGAACTTGTTGCAATCATGTTATTGATCATGTGGGACATTATCGGAGTTAGTAAACTGTTTGTGTACATGTAGCTCCATCCTGATATTAAACCTCCTATTGTCGAACTTACGGTTTGTAAAATTGTTTTATTAAGTTGCTGGTCGCTAGACACGACGTTGGACATGTGCATTAAACCGAATACAATAGCCTGCAGAACATTTGCACCTGATGGATTTATTCTGAATATTTTTATAAATATTATCTTAAAAAGTAAAAATCTAAAAAACAATTCCTCCACAATGGGAGCGTAGATACCTCCGTTTATCATCTCTGAAATCCCGAATATTAAAGGAGACACCGCCTTCTTTTTATAGGAGGTAAATTCCTGGTCGACGTCCTCGTGATAGTCGTCTACCTTTTCTTGTGGAAGAGCGTTAATAATCGCGTTAAATAGCACATTGTTGGCGATTACACAAAGCATGGCTACTAAAATTTGTTTACCAAATGAAGCCATGGGTTTATTTTTATCAAACTTTATCAATTCTTGTATAGAACAGTTATCCATCCTTTATATTTGTATACGCACTAAAAAACTTTTTATAAAAAACTTTTTATTAATTATAAATTAATAAAATGACGAGCAGAATAAAAATTGCAATAATAGTTATCTGCATAGTCTCGGTAATAATACTTGCCGGTCTTCTACTATTTAAAAAGCCACCTGAGCCACCGGTAAAACCGCCTGAACCAGCAGTAAAACCGCCTGAACCAGCGGTAAAACCGCCTGAACCAGCGGTAAAACCACCTGAACCAGCAGTAAAACCACCTGAGACGAGTAAGCCTGTAGAATGTCCAAAAATCACGGACGATACATATACTTTTCAGAAACCTCAACTAGGAAGCTCCCTACTAAGTTCTTGAATGACGACATAGTGGGTTTCAGGAAGACAAATCTTTTAGAGATTTCTGGTATTTAATCGGATTTAAGAAGTTAACGCGATAGTGACGGTCTTCATAGGTTATATTTAATTCTCGTGTGGTTCATCTGCGCGCGTAAATTAAAATATTATGTGTAGTACTCCTTGCCCTCTGTGTCGATTAGTTTTTTCTCATTTTTGAATTGGTATAAATGGAGGCCAACTATAGCAGAGCCAATAAAACATATGACGTGATTTTTATACTCGTATCTAGAAAATGAGAGAGCGACAAGGATCAATCCCGTTGCGATGCTCTTTAAATGAACGATATAGAGAGGTAGAGTTTCCTTGTCGTAGTAGTGCAGTTTTTCCCAACACTGAGGTTCTAGTTTAGCTTGATCGAAGCGCTCTCCGAATCTGTACCATAAAAGTCCAGATATCAGACCAAGTAGTATAATTAAGACGTTCATTATAGTAATATAAAATAATAAATAAAAATAATATTTTATTATTATTGCATCATTTTATAACAACACAGCTCGATAAAAACATTGCGAAAAACGCTCAAAAGGACACTCTGTAAACGTCTCTGCAACTCACTGTAAAACCTCTAAAAGAAATAAAAAAAAAGGAAAAATAGTTGTCACGGAGAGTTCCTCAAGATCTACAACTATGTTTCAGAAGTCTCAACTAGGAAGCTCTCTGCTAAGTTCTTGAACGACAAGATAATCGCTCTCCTCGGTCTCTAAAATAACGGGTATATCGTACTCTTTACATCTTTTTAATAAATGCATCAGTCCCTCCGTTTTTACGCTCCATATTCTTCCGTTTTTTAAAGTGGCGTGTCTATCCTGTTTACTGTTGTGGTCACACACGCTGTCATTTAGATGAAACAGAGATAGTTCGGAAAGTCTAAAGTATTTCAAAAACTCATCGAACATCTTGTCAATGTCTTTATCTGTATCTAGCTTATAGAGTCCCTCAGCAAAGATGTGACACGTGTCTATGCAAAAACCAATGTATTTTCTTTTTTCTTCTCTGATTAAACTGTAAATATAGCTCAACTCTTCAAAGGACGTTCCAAGAACGCCCCCTCTTCCAACCATCGTCTCTAGAATTAATTTACAACAATCGTCCGTAAAATTAATTTTATTGATGGATTGAGCGACACATTCCAGACCTTTTTTTCTATCTCCCAAAGTTCCTATACTTCCGACGTGAAGAACGCATCCTCCTTTCGTAGTTGGTTGAATTTTTGCTATTGTTTTACATTCGTATTCTATGGTCTTGATGCATTTTTCTGCGTACTCGTCCACTTCCGTATCCCCGCTCCAGCAGTACTTGTTAAGTTTTGCACTTCCGGCTAGGTTAATTACGTATGGAAGATGGGTGAACACGGTTGTGCGAGTGTGGTCTATATATCTTTTTGTTCGTAAAAGATCATCGTCCGTAAACTGCTTTCTGGTTAAACTGTAGGGGGAACCCATGAATATCTGAATGTTGTAATATCCTTTGTTATTGGATATCCTGACGGTATCGTATAGTGTTTTTTGAATGCATGTGTGGGTTCCGTTGATTGTTAGATCAAACACATTTATGTTCATTTTATTTAGTTAACGTAAATAAAATAAATGCTTAAGCAAAAATATTAGAAGCGTTAAAATCTGCGTATAATGTGTTACCGGTAGTAACGGCTAGAACCATGTCCAAATCGTTCTTTCTGTAGCAGACTCTCTTAAACGATAATCCTGGAGTAATAAGTGAAACAGTGAACCATGTGTTTGTTGCCTGGTCTGTGGTTGTTGCAACTCTGACGTCTTTACATGCAACTAAAGTACCGTCTTCTTTTATACCAAAACCTCTGAAATCTGAAGAAATATAGGCTGTTTTAAGAACATATGGTAAAAATACTTCTTTCCACACTAAATTTGCCTGAGTAAACGGTCCGACTGTGGTTCCAGCAACAGGGTAGGTATCAGCAAAATCTGCGTAGAAAATCTGAGTTTTTGATGGAGTGGAACCTGACTTTGGGGTGTAGTATATGAGAGACACAATTGTTCCATCTATACTGAGGTCTGTAATAGGAGTTTTGAGAGCGGTTGAAAGAGATGGAAGATTAGTTATGCTAGTCCATTGAGTTCCAATTCTTCCAAACGTTATTAAATGGGGGTTAACAGCCTGAACTAGAATAGTGAACTGCTGCTGATTTAACGTAGTTCCTCCGGTGGTACGTGAGAGTGGGAAATATCCGACGTCGATTGCTGTGGTTGGACCAGTAACAGGCGTTCCATTGTCCCATCTTACACCTGCAGGGGCAATACTGTTTGGATACGTCTGGTTTGTTGTATAAACTGCGCCTCCTACGTACATACAAGCTAAAGCAAAGTTTCCAGAAGAAACGGCTACTCTATCAGCCGCCTCAGCGGTCATCTGGGTCCATTTAGGTGAGAATACACCTTTTGAAAAAATAGCGTATGCGGGTTTCATGTCTTTAATTAAGTCTCCTGAACTAATGTATACCGCTCCAGATGAGTTATAGGACACCCATGATGATACCTTAGGGACAGTTCCTGATATTGTCACGTCCACCGGACTGAAAAATCTTGGGTTTATAGAGCTTCCAGATACTACCTGAGTAAAAGTGTAGTTGCCGTCAGCCTGAGGCGTACAGACGGCGTCTTTAGGTACGGCAAGTCTGTACACGACTTGAGGGAGAGCGTCACACGCCTTTCCTCCGGCGACTGCTTCAGATACTGTGGAGACAACTCCAGCGTTGATAGTTCCGACTTGATAATATTTAGATGGATCTAGGAGAGATTTATCGGTGATTATTTCATCGGAGAGAGCAAAGTCTTCTGTATCCCTGAAAAAGAGTACGTATATTAAATACAGACCTAGTAGACATATAATAATTTGTTCGACTTTCATTTTTATAATTGAAAAAGAAAAAAAATATTTAATAAATCGTAAAAATAAAAATGTGTAATTTCCTATTTTTTACGGTTACTTTAATGATAGTTTACTACGCGGACGAACTGGTATCTAAACCGAGCTCTCTGGAACACGAGGATTTCGATCTATCCGCTGGAATCATAACCGACAAGTCTCTGATTAAACCAGACTCTAGCTATCAGATCGGTACTTTAAATCCCGGAGTAGCATCGACGATAGCAGAAGCGGTCGGTGGAGGAAAGACGTGCAGCCCTCTTCCTAAGGTTGTATACAAACCTGTTTAAACAAACGTAATGTATTTTTTTAATAAAAATACATTATTTTTTCGTTAACTTTTTAATCAATTTTATCGTTGCGTGAGTATTCTTTAATAATTTCGTTGAAATCTTCGTCTAAAACAGTCAGCCTAATTCTATTGAACCCTACTAGAAGGGGAGTGACGTTGTCGATTTTTGTTTCAATAAATGATCTAACGTACTCGACAGAGTCTGCGTCTGAAAGACAGGGACCATCCTCCTCTTCGGTGAACTGCTTTCTGGTTAAACTGTAGGGGGAACCAATGAACACCTGAATGTTGTAATATCCTTTGTTATCAGATACCCTAATTGTGTCGTATAATGTTTTTTGAGCGCATGCACGGGTTCCGTTGATTGTTAGATCAAACACATTTATGTTCATTTTATTTAGTTAATGTAAATAAAATAAATGCTTAAGCAAAAATAATAGAAGCGTTAAAATCAGCGTATAAATCATCGTCGGTAGTAACGGCTAGAACCATGTCCAAATTGTTCTTTCTGTAACAGACCCTCTTAAACGATAATCCTGGAGTAATAAGTGAAACAGTGAACCACGCTGATGCCGCTTCAGCAGAAGTCCTTGCGACTCTCACATCTTTACATGCAACTAAAGTACCGTCTTCTTTTATACCAAAACCTCTGAAATCTGAAGAAATATAGGCTGTTTTAAGAACATATGGTAAAAATACTTCTTTCCACACTAAATTTGCCTGAGTAAACGGTCCAACCGAGGTTCCAACGACAGGGTAAGTGGAGGCGAAATCTGCGTAGAAAATCTGAGTTTTTGACGGAGTTGAACCTACCTTTGGGGTATAATATATGAGAGACACAATTGTTCCATCTATGCTAAGGTCTGTAATTGGAGTTTTTAGAACAGTTGAAATAGTTGGAAGATTAGTTACGCTAGTCCACTGAGTTCCGACTCTTCCAAAAGTTATTAAATGAGGGTTACCAGCCTGAACTAAAACAGTGAACTGCTGTTGATTTAATGTATTTCCTCCGGTTGTTAACGAGAGTGGAAAGTAACCGGTGTCGATTGTCGCAGCTGGAGAAGTCATTGCTGTATTATTGGTCCATCTTGTAGATACAGGAGCGATGCTGTTTGGAGATGCGTCATTTGAGCTGAAAACAGATCCTCCCAAGTACATACAAGCTAGGGCGAAGTTTCCGGAAGAAACAGTCAATCTATCGGCAAAGTTGGACATCAGATTCCATCTAGGATTAAAATCACCCTTAGAAAAAACGGCGTACGCAGGTCTAAAAGCTGGAAGTAATTCTGCTGAACTAACGTACACTACTCCAGATGAGTTATAGGATACCCACGATGACATTGTAGGAACAGTGTCGGAAATGTTTAAATTCACTAATCTGAAGAATCTTGCGTTTATAGAACTTCCAGATACCGTCTCTGTAAAAATGTAGTTATCAAGAATCTGAGGCGTGCATACAGCATCTTTAGGTACGACTTTTTTTAATTCTGAGGGTTTGTATATGATTTGCGGGAGAGGGTTACACATCTTTCCTCCACCAACAGCTTCGGTTACAGTTGAAACTACATCAGGTTTAAGTCTTCCGACCTGATAGTCTTTAGATGGGTCTAGAAGAGTTTTGTCGGTAATAATTTCTGAGGGTAGGTCAAATTCTTCCGTATCTCTGAAAAAAAGTGTGTAAATTAAATACAAACTTAGTAGGCATATAATAATTTGCTCGTTTTTCATTTTTATAATTAAAAAAAGAAAAAAAATATTTATTAGTTTATAAAAATGTGTAATCTCTTACTTTCTATAATTTTTCTGTTAATGATAGTTTACTACACTCACGAGACGGAGTCTGATTCAATCTCGCATGAACACGAGGATTTTGATTTACCGGTAGGAATAATCACTGACAAATCTCTCATAGACCCGTCTAAAAAATATCAGGTCGGAAGACTTAAACCTGGTGTAGTTTCAACTGTAACCGAAGCTGTTGGTGGAGGAAAGATGTGTAACCCTCTTCCTAATGTTGTCTACAGACCTGTTTAAAAAAATAATGTATTTTTAATAAAAAATACGTTATTTTTTTCGTTAACTTTTTAATCAATTTTATCGTCGCTTGAGTACTCTTTAATAATTTCGCTGAAATCTTCGTCTAAAACAGTCAGCCTAACTCTATCGAACCCTATCAGACGAGGAGTGATTGTAATATTATCGATTTTTGTTTCGACGAACGATTTAATATATTCAACCGAGTAGGCATCTGAAATATAAGGACTTTCAGGGTCGTCGAATACCTTGTACTCAATTTTTATGATTTTTCTTGTACCGTAGGGATTGGGTTTAATCGGAAATCTTAATAGTTTATTTTGATATAACATCGTTCCTACAAATAGTCTTGTGTGAGGGACAGACCGTACTCCGCACCTGCATCTCATGTAGAGTTGAATTAGTTTTTCTTTGGCGAAATTAATGCATAAGTTTACGATGAAAACTGTTTTTTTAAAGTTTTCTGTCTGAGAGATGCCCACCGTCTTTTTAATTATTTTTTGAATATTTTCATCTTGTTTATAGTTATCTCTGACGTACGCTATCTTCTCATTCGCGTAGGCTATGAAATTCTGAGTATTTTTCACGGCTTTAATTATTGCGTACGTAATAATTAAAG
>Ga0214923_10007304_pt1 | contig 12089 bp, 8 predicted proteins | sample LL1510_MetaG_FD_177993 | JGI IMG/M metagenome (GOLD analysis project Ga0214923, IMG submission 177993) | Freshwater microbial communities from Lake Lanier, Atlanta, Georgia, United States - LL-1510 | ecosystem: Environmental > Aquatic > Freshwater > Lake | place: USA: Georgia | collected 2015-10-15 | reverse complement strand
TTTGATTGTTCGCTATATCTTTCGTATAAAATTTATAATTACTGAGAACATTTTTAAAAATATAATCAATCGTAGTTGAATTTGATAAAATATTCATACTTACTTTGGCTAAATCATAATTATCCCAATTACAATAATAACCGATAATTGATAATTCATAATCCAATTTATAGTCGTAAATGTCTTTTTCTAAAAATAAATTATCAAAGTCGGTTTTTCTGTTTCTTTCATATTTTGCTAAGTTATAATAAGTATATGCTAATGTATGTTTACTTGTTGTTCTATAATAATTTATAATTTCATAAAGGTTCTCAATTCTAGTTGGTAAAAATTCATATCCATTTATCCAAGCAGAAATCGCTTCTTTCATTTTTCCTAATTCTTTATAACATTGCCCCATTGAATAATAAGAATACCATACTTCATCATGCCAACCACCTAAATTAATACGTTTTTTATATGTTTTTATAGCGTTTTCATTTTGACCTGAATTTTTATAACTGTTTGCCAAATAAAAAGTATATCTATCATTGTTTGGGTTCTCTTCTAACCCTTTTTCCAATAAACGAATATCTCTCAAGAATTTATCTTGTTTGCTACCCCCGTCACCTACATCGTTTATAAATAATTGATTTTTTGGTATAGTAAAAGTAGTTGAACCATTGGGGGCATTTAGATATTCATGGGTAACACCCCAATAAGACATTCCAATTTTGTTTTTAATTAATCGGGTATTCTTATAAATAAAAGATGGAGAACCTTGAAATACATTATAAACATCATAAGTTAAATTATTTTTGAAATCATCAATTGATAACATTGGGTCCATTTCCAAAATCATATCCGCATCCAATAACAATATATAGTCGGCATTATCCATATTTAAACATTGTTTTAACGCAAAAGTCCGATTGTAACCGAAGTCTTTGAATGGTTCTACTATTATTTTACCAGAATGTATATTTTTTCCTTTAAAAAAATCCTGTATAATTTCTATTGTATTATCTGTACTACCTGTATCACAAATACAATAACTATCTATTAATGGCAACACTGATTTTAGTAAACGGGTTATTATTTTACTTTCATTTTTTACAATCATATTTAGACATATTTTAGGCATTTACCAAATATTTTTATTATTATAATAAGTTCTCAATTGTTTAATTAATTTTTTGTTAATTTATTTTTCCAAGTATATAATAACTTACTAATATAAATATGTCTTTTACAAGATTCCATGATGACCCTGCTAGAATAAAAAAACAATTAGAAGAAAGTACATTTACTGGTAGATATCGTTTAGATACTCCTGGAAATGGAATGGATTTGCCTTTTTTTGAAGACCCACAATTACGCTTACAAGGTTGGGGTGCGAATTTTAGAGATAATACTGTGAATTTAGAAAGTGATTTATTCGGTCTTACCAGACCAATGAATAGAGATTTAGTAGATGTTAATGATTATAAAATCCATTCTGTTCCTACTTCTCATCCATCTTATAGAAGTTCTCAACCATTTGTTGAAGAAAGCCGTGCTAGTCATCCAGCTTGGATGTTTAGAGATTTAGAACATAGCCGTTGGGAAAATCCATTGTTAAATCCATTAAATGGACTTGAAAAAGGTTTTCACGAAAATATACAAACACGTATTTTAGAAAAAGATTTATTTACTCCTTCTATACCTATTATTCAAGGAACAGAAAATACACAATATTATTTATCTGGACAATCACTTTGTATGAATGGAAATAAACAAGAATGTTTAAAAACACTTTATGAGAACAGAATACGATAATTTATTAGAATTTAAAAGAAACTAAGAAAAATATTATATAAATGTATTATAATTATATAATATAGAACTATGGAACTTGCTATTCCTGGTGTTGCTCTTGGATTATTATATGTAGTAACCAATCAAAATAAAAAAAAAGAGAATTTTACTAATAACGTAAACGAATTACCAAATACGAATGTTCCTAATCGTAATTACCCAAGTGAATATCCTGTTTTATCAACTGAAACTGACCAAACATCTTCTTTATCAACTACTAACCGTTTTGATAATGCTGGCGTATATACTGATAAATACTTCAATCCAAATAGTGTTAGTAATATAGTTGATTCTTTTTCTGCTTCTGATAATTCACAACGTAATTTTTATTCATTAACTGGTGAAAAAGTAGATAGTACTTATTTTCAACATAACAATATGGTACCATTTTTTGGTAGTAATATTCGTTCTCGTCATGTAGATAATAATTCTAATGAAAGTGTTTTAGACAATTATATTGGTTCTGGTTCTCAAACTATTATTAAAAAAGAAACTGCGCCTTTATTTTCACCATCCGAAAATCAACAATGGGCTCATGGTGCTCCAAATATGACTGATTTTTACCAATCTCGTGTAAATCCTAGTATGAGAATGGCTAATGTAAAACCATTTGCTGATGAAAAAGTTGGTCCTGGGTTAGGGTTAGGTTATACTACTCAAGGTGCTGATGGTTTCAATTCTGGTATGATGATGCGTGAAAATTGGTTACCTAAAACAGCTGATGATTTACGTGTAGCAAATAAACCAAAAGCAGGTGGTTTAATGATGATTGGTCATGAAGGTCCAGCGAATAGTCATATTAAAAATATAAGTACTCATGAACAAATGGGTAGAATGGAAAAAAACCGCCCTGAAAGACATTTTGAAATGGGTCAAGACCGTTTATTTACTACAACCGGTCTTGAAAAAGGGCAAACTTTACAAGGTATTCCTACTACTTTTTATAAAGACACAGCAAGACAACATACTACAACTGATTATGTAGGTGTTGCTGGATTTCAAAATTCATCCGAATATGTTACTGGTGAATATATGCCATCCCATAATCAACAATTAGGTGAAGTTCCTTTAGCTATTGCTAACGCAAATGGTCGTAATTATGCTACTGATGCTGATTTTGAAATGAAAGCAAAACGAGCTTATCCTAATAATCGTAGTGCTAACCATCAAGAAAGTTATTATGGTTTAGTAAGTGGTAGTTTAGGTGCGGCTGTTGCTCCATTATTAGATGTATTACGCCCTACCAGAAAAACAAATGTTATTGGTACATTAAGACCATATCAAAATCCTAGTACTGTTGTAAAAGAATCTTATATATTTAACCCTGCTGATAGACCAGCTCCTACTATTCGTGAAACTACTGAAAATTCTAAATTTCATATGAATGTTGACCGTAACCAACGCGGCGGTGCTTACGAAACAACACAACATCAACCAATTAACAATAATAGAATTACTACTGGTGATTTTTATTATGCTGGTGTTGCTGGTGCTGGTGATAGAACACGCCAAATGAAATCATATGAAGCACAATACAATCAACGAAATAATGATATCAAAAGTTCTACTATAGATGGTAGAATGGTTCCTGGAAATATGAGCTTAATGAATGGTAATATTAATATGCGCCAAATTAATCGCGACGATTTCTTGAAAAATAATAGACCAGTTACCGCAACCATGCCATACCAATCTGCTGACGTGGCAAATATGGGTCAATTACAAGGTCATAATAATTTATATCAAGGCATTCAAATGGATAGAAATAATAGTGATATCTTAGATGCTTTGAAAGGTAATCCATATGTTGTTAATTATAAGAACGCTCTATAAAAGATTGCACTTCAACATAAAATATTATTTCAACTTATATAAAGGTATATCTTTATATAAGATATTCTAGTGGTTTCATGGAAAAAACTCCTGAATTATTTACATTCTCTTCATTTGATATTGATGAACAAATTAATTTATTAGAAAATCAATATCAAACTTTTATGGAACCATCCATATTAAGTTCGTTTGAACAAATCTTGAATTATTCTACTGATTTTAAATTGAATGAAAAATCATTGAAATTAGGTGATTTAATTATTCAAAAAATAAATCCATATTGTTTTTCTAAGTTATCTCAGTATTTATTTGAGGGCATGAAATCAATGAAATGGCAAATAAAGCAATTTTCTTTGATTTTATTAGCAAAATTTGCTGCTTATTATCCACAAGTTACTTCTCAAAATATGCCTGATATTATTTTAAATTTAATCACTATTAGTAGTGACCCTAAAAAAGAAGTAAAAACCCAAACATTGAATACGTTTAATGCTGTTTGTAGCTCTATTGAAAATGTTGATATTAAACATCTTATTCCGATTGTTATTTCAGCATATTTGAACCCTTCACAAGAAATTCAAAAAGCATTAGATGCTCTGGTTTCTACACCTTTTGTGAATGATATTGATATTCCTACTTTGGGATTTCTTGTTCCTTTATTAACAAAATCTATGCGTGAGCGTAAAATGATTTACCAACGCCGTGCTGCTGTTGTTATTGAAACTTTGGTGAAATTGCTGAAAAATCCTGTTTACGCAAAAATTTTCTATCCTATTTTAGAACCTGTTTTAACAAAAGGATATGAAGAAATTGCTGAAGTGGAAATTCGTAATGTTTGTTTGAATTCTAAAAATGTTTTAACAAATGTTTACAATCAAGGCGTTAATAAATCTCTTGATAGTTTTACAATTGATAATTGTAAGGAAACATTTTATCAATTTATTGATGAAGATAAACGCAATTTTTTGGTAGACCATTCCATTGATTTAACATGGAATTTGGTGAAAAATGAAATTAAAACTGATGATATTTGGGTTCAATGTATGGAACCTTATTTGAAATTTGTTATTGCTGATATTAGTGAACTGTCTGATAATATAAATAAAATAAAAGAAATTATTATTAATTCTATTACAGTTGAAGAATATAACCCTGAAGACGATGAGGAAAACTTATGTGATTGCGTATTTTCATTAGCTTATGGTACTCGTGTTCTTTTACATCAAACACCATTCAAAGTAAAAATTGGTAGAAAATATGGTTTGGTCGGTCCAAACGGCGCTGGTAAATCTACATTAATGAAAGCGATTGCTAATAAAAATTTACAGGAATTTCCAGAAGATTTAAAAAGTGTTTATGTTGAACACGATATTCAAGGTAATAATTCAGATACAAGTGTATTAGAATATGTAGCAAAAGACGAAAAAGTGATTGAAAATGGTATAGTAAACGACCAAATTATAGATGGATTAAAAAATGTAGGGTTTGAAGATAATATGATACATGGACCAGTGACTGCGTTATCTGGTGGTTGGCGCATGAAATTGGCATTGACACGTGCTATGTTATTAAACCCTGATATGTTGCTTCTTGATGAACCTACAAATCATTTGGATCAGTTCGCAATAAAATGGTTAGTTGATTATTTAAAAGGTTTGACTAGAACTACTTGTTTGATAGTTTCACACGATACGCGATTTTTGGATGCTGTTTGTACAAATATTACTCATTACGAAAATATGAAATTGAAATTCTATCGTGGTAATTTATCCGATTTTGTTAAACAAAAGCCTGAGGCAAAACAATATTATGAATTAACAAATGATAATGTATCGTTTAATTTTCCTGAGCCAGGACCACTTGAAGGTGTTAAATCACTTACAAAATCCGTATTAAAAATGAAGAATTGTTACTTTCAATATCCTACTGCTCTTAAACCACAATTGATTGATGTTAATATTCAGGTATCTATGGCATCTAGAGTGGCCATTGTTGGTGTGAATGGTGCTGGTAAATCTACACTCATCAAAATTTTAGTAGGTGAATTAGAACCAAATAAAGGTATTATTGAAAGACACCCAAATGTTCGCGTTGCTTATGTAGCACAGCATGCTTTTCATCATATTGAAAATCATTTGGATAAAACCCCTGTTGAATATATTATGTGGAGATATCGCGCTGGTTATGATAAAGAACAAACAAGTAAAGATAGTTTGACATTGAGCGAAGAAGAGTTGCTGGCTATTAAACAAAAGGCAAAGGAAAATAAATATTTGGTTATTGCTGAAATCTTAAGTAGAAGAACTGGTAAGCGCGAAAATGAATATGAATGTAAATCGGAGAGTGAAATTACACAATGGTTTACTAAAAGTGAAATGGTACAAATGGGATATGAGAAAATGGTCAAAGAATTTGATGAAAAATTGGCTATGGAAAATATGTTAGGACAACGTAAATTAACCACTGGTGAAATTCAAAAACATTTGGATAATTTTGGGTTAGAGCCACAATTTGCTCAACATAGTAAAATTGGTATGTTATCGGGTGGTCAAAAAGTCAAAATTGTATTAGGTGCTTGTATGTGGAATTTACCTCATGTGGTTATTTTAGATGAACCTACTAACTTCTTAGATAGAGATTCTTTGGGTGCTTTAACTGGTGCTATTAAAACATTCAAAGGTGGTCTTTTATTGATTTCACATAATGAAGAATTTTATAAGGAAATTTGTCCTGAAAAATGGTTATTGGATTCTGGTAATTTGAGCGTATTTGGTTCAGAATGGATGGAAGAAGTAGAAAAAGCCAGGAAAAAAGCAGAAAAGGAAAATGCTAAGAAATTGACTTTTGACCAAGAAGAAGAAAAATTTGATTCGCTTGGAAATAAAATAGAAGTTGTTAAGGAGAAAAAGGAATTATCACGAGGTGATAAAAAGGCGTTGTTGAAAAAGAAAAAAGATATGGAAAAACAAGGTCTGGATACTTATGAAATTGATAAATTATTAGGGTTGGAAGAATAGGGGTTTTGTAGTGGATTATACATAATTTATTGTTATAATAATAAATTATGAGTTTTTATCAACAACAACATTTTTGGCTATATTTGTTATTATTTTTTCATCAAGTTTATTTTTTTCTCGACCACCTAGTAAATTACTAAAAATATCTATAAAAAAGTCGTATTTTTTATTTTTTTGGTCTTTACATTCAGGGTATTCTTCTCTCCATTGAACTAATTTATTCAAATTTTTTTCTTTTATTTTTTCTATAAGTTGTTTCATTTTTGTTTTATTTTCATTATCTTTATCCCAAGTATCTTTATTTTTTATATAGATAGTTTCTCGTTTGACATCAGTACAATGCATTGGTCGTTTTTCAATATCCATATCATTCATATGTTTCAAAATTATTTGTGTAACGCCTTCTATGTAACCACGATGACCTACATTTTCCAAATCAGAAAATTCTATTTGTATATTATTTATAAAGTCCATTATATTTACAGCATCTTTACATCGTTCGTTTAAAAAGAAATTTAAATTGAAATTTGCGTTATTAGTGGTGTTATTAGTAGTGTTATTTGTTATGTTGTTATTTTTTACCATATCCAACATCATTTGTTTAAATTCATTTAACATTACTTGTTTAAAATCATTCAACAATACTTCTTTAAATTCATTGTTTTGCTTTATTATTTCCGACGCCATATCTTTTGTTATATATTCTGAAGTGTTTTCAGAAATAGGTTTTTCTTGAAAAGTATTTTCCAGAATAGTATTTTGTTCTTTTTTATTACATACCTTACGATGTTTTGATAATCCAGATGAATATTTGTATTCATTGCCACAATCACATATATATGATTTAGGTTTTGGTAAATCTTTTTTTATATCTAAATGCTTATTGGTAGATATATGGGTGTTCCAATTACTTTGTTTGTTACATTTGAAGTTACATTTTTTACAAATGAATTTGGCATTTTCGGCATTTTCGGCATTTTCGGCATTTTCGGCATTTTCGGCATTATTCTTCATTATTCGTTTATATATATATTAGATAAAGAAAAAAATGCCTAAATCCTTTTTTCAAAAAATAATAAAAATTTTATCGTAACATATTTTTTTATAAAAATTTGATTTTAAACCATATTGGTGACAACCTACTTTTTTTACAAACATTTTCCTCAAAAAAATCAAAATTGGACATTTTTAAAATGTCCATTTTCAAAAACCTTTACTATTTATTTGTAAGATTTTTCTTACTGAAAAATATTATAGTTATTAGTAAAAACTACTCAAACCATTTATGGTAATAAATAATATTATATTTAATAAACTATTATTAAACACTACTTTCTTGTAGGCGAAAAAATTAACATTTTTTTACTTGAATAAAACTCCTTGAAGTTATTAATTGTTCTTCAGTATTTAAAATTTCTTCCACTTTATCAAGGGCTGGTTTTAAATGTAATTTACATTCATCGCGAACAATAGCGCTTTCCATCATTGCTGGAATAGCATTTTTCAACATATTCAATATTTTTTTACAAATTTTACTATATTGTTCTTGTGTAAAAACACTTTTTTTTTCCAAGTCATAAATATATTCTATTAAATCATTGATATCTTCTTTTTCATCAGTCCATTCTTCATTATCTATAAACATATTGGATAAATTTATTATTTCACTTCGTTGTTCGTGTATTATAAAATTTATTATTTTCATATCAACAGTATCATCCATTGGTAATTCTGGTATATTATAAACAGTTTCATTATTTTTTAACATAACTCGCATTACGTATACTTTAAAATCAACCGAATTATAATTAATCGTGCTTTCTTCTAAAACTTCAACATTTAGACCACGAGGCAGCAATACTTCCTCCTGATATTTCCATCTATCATTATTGTTTTCCAAATCTAAAAATGGAATATTTTCGTCTATAATGAGAACATTTATACAACAATTTCTGGATAATATAATGTCTCCTTTTAAAAAATTCATTTCAAATAATGCTTCAATAGATTTACTACAAGATGTATAACCGTTATTTACATCATTATATAATTTATCACTTCCTCTATAAAGAATTGTATTTTGAGTAGTTTTTGGGCAATTTTCTTTAGTAAACGCTTTATCTATTAAATTAATTTTTTTTATTAATTCTTTTACAGAACTATTAAAAGTACTTTTTCCAAGATTATTTATAATAGTTTCTTTTTTAAATTCTGATAAAAATTGGTAACCTTTTCGTAAAAACCCATTTATCAAACTGGAACTTTCTTGATAATAATTGATTGATGACTTTTCAGGTTTTGTTAAAGATAGACGATAATCATTGTTTACTTTTTCATCATATTCAGTAAATTGTATAGCTTCTTTTATTAAATTATTATTTAATGTTTTTGATAATTCATTAAATAAAGTTTTAGACTTTGATGGCGTTCTTGATTTAGATGACCTAGACCTAGATTGTGAACGTGATTTTAATTCAGAAGTTTTTTTTATTGTTTTATTAGAAGGCATATATATTATGAAAATATAATTTCTCAATGTATATTAAATATATTATAAAAATGACTATTGTAAAAACTGAAAATAAAAATGGAATAAAGATATACACAGTTGAAAAAAATTTTGATGATGTTAAAATGGAAAAGAAAATGGATAAATTTTTAAAAAAGAAGGATATTGCTGATATAATTGACCATGACGCCGATGTATATACAAATGAAGGAAAACTATTATTAAGATTTAGAAAAGATGTATTGCCTAAAACACATATAGATGATTTCTATGATAATGTCATCAAATTTGCTATGAATACCAGTGGAAATCGTGGCAGTGCGAGCGGTAGTAAATCAAAAAGTATTTGGGATAATCCTCGCGTAATGTCTAATATCTTTGGATTTTTTGACCGCTGGTCACCAATCCAAAAAGTAGTATTTAAAAAATTAGGAAAAACTCCGAAAGTAGATGTTCGTGAATGTCGTTTCAATATGGATTATCCTGAATTATATGAAAAAACGATTCCTTTGATACAAGATATTGATAAAATGTATAAAAAAATGACTCCTGACCAGTATGCTTTACAACGTAAAAAAGCTGACCAAACACATTTTAGAATACCTGATACAGCATTTACGACGATTACTACCAATGTAAACTACCAAACCAGTATTCATACAGATAAAGGTGATGATATAGAAGGTTTTGGTAATTTGGTTGTTATAGAAAAAGGGGAATATAAAGGTGCTGAGACTTGTTTTCCACAATATGGTATTGGTGTAGATGTGAGAACTGGAGATACTTTATTTATGGATGTTCACCAACCACACGCGAATTTACCGATGGTGAAAACAGATAAAGAAACAAAACGTTTGTCTATTGTTTGCTATTTGAGAAAAAATGTATGGTTGAGAACAATGAATAAATCTAAAAGTTTTTATGAAAGCCATCGTAAAACAATGCGAAGTATGCGAAGTATTAATGGTAACGGGACACGAAAGAACAAGTAAAAAATTATTAGGATTTTGATAAAAAATTGAAATACTTTTTTATCAAAAATAAGGATAATATAATACAAATACAAAGATAAAATGACTAATAATCCTGAACTAGAATTTAGATTTTTAGAAAACAATGAATTATCATTAAAGATTAGTGGTAAAAAAGGGCGTCAATCAATTTTTAGTCATAATAATTACCAATCAAGTTACCGTGGATTAACATATGAAGATATAATGAAATTGCCTATTGTTCCATCATTTCCTTTAAAGTATAATGAATTATCTATTTTGAATAAAAGTTCTTTTGAAAAATGTTATAACAAAAATATATTTTTCCCAACAAAAACAACAAAAGGATATTATAATAAAGGGATGGACCCAAATGATTATGAATATGTATGGGGAATTAAATACAAAGGTATTGATAATGATAATTTTTGGTATAAAGCATGCTTTTTACATCTTTCAGAAAATAAATTTTCATTTTTAACAAGCACTGATGATTTTTTAGAAGGTAATTCATTGAAACACTCTTTATGTGAAGGGTGGTATGTATGTAAAAATGGTACAATCGCGCCAGCATTATTTTGGTCTTGCATTGTAGAAATAATAGTATCTAAATATAATAAAAATAATTAAATAAAAAACATAAAAAAGTATAAATAATTAAATACAATTCACCGTTTCTTAACACTCTTATTTTTATCACTTTTACTCTGTTTTTTATTCGTCTTTGATTTCTTGGGTTTTTTATTCGTCTTTGATTTCTTGGGTTTTTTATTCGTCTTTGATTTCTTGGAAACAACTTCTTCGTTACCACCAGTTCTCGCAAGTATTTTCTTCAAACGAAATTCGGTCATACCATTCTTTTTGGTTGAAATTTCGCCATATTCAGGAAATTCCTTTTTCAATTTCTGTGATGCTTCTAACATTGGTTTCAATCGTGCTTCAAAAGTTCCTAATCCGCCTTCTTTACCATAATATTTTGTAACGAAACCGACACGATTGAAACGGATAACAATACCATCTTCAATGAAATATTTAATGGTTCTCTCAACATCTTCTTTTTGTCCATTTTCTTTAGTCAATGTTAATTGTATTGCCTTCAAATTCGGACGATTGATAATACCATAAAAAGCACCAACAATATAATTCAAACAATTGGAAATTTCTTCGCGCGCTTTACGAAAAAAAGGATTGAATACAGGATAAACACCCCATATATAAGAACCTTGTTTTTTACATTCAGAAAAAGCATCTTTGAAAAAATAATCCAATGATTTACTTTTGAACTTGGACATTTTCAAATCAATACTGGCTACATCATCATCAAAAAACACAATGTGTTTTCCTTCAGGCCATTGTTCCATTATGAATTGTCTTTGTGGAACGAGGCCTTTTTTTCCAACTACTAATTTATTATATAATGTGCTATCCACGACTTTTTTGTATTCTTCTTCTTCTTCTTTGTTTGCTACATATACATATATTTTATTGGAAGGTATTTTCATTTTTTTCAATGTAGACAGTGTTTTTTCATTACAAACTTGTGCTCTTTTATAAGAAGGAATACATACAATGTAATCAGTCATTTTATAGTATATAAATATATAGAATAACGATAAAAAAAATTGGAAAGTTTTATAATTATAAAATAAAAATCCCTAATCACTAGTAAATAACTTTATCATATTTTCGGCTTCAATATTATAGTCCGGTTTTTTAAATAAACATTTTATCATTTCATCATCTCTAAATCTAACTGTATAATCTTGTTGGATTTTATTACGACCTATGCGTCCCATAGATTGTAATGTCTTTTGCTGTGTCATATTCGTCAAATCTTTACCAATAATTCCATGACAAAACTGATAGTTGGTTCCATATATATAATCACTTGACGCAATAATA
>Ga0214923_10007303_pt1 | contig 12089 bp, 9 predicted proteins | sample LL1510_MetaG_FD_177993 | JGI IMG/M metagenome (GOLD analysis project Ga0214923, IMG submission 177993) | Freshwater microbial communities from Lake Lanier, Atlanta, Georgia, United States - LL-1510 | ecosystem: Environmental > Aquatic > Freshwater > Lake | place: USA: Georgia | collected 2015-10-15 | reverse complement strand
AAAACAAATCCTCGTCCATCGCCCAAGCAATCAGATAGTCGATTTTTTCCTTGCTGTATTTTGACTTTGAATCACACCCGCCGCTGGTCATAAAACGATAATAGGTTTTGTCTCCCTCGGTCTTGCTCGTTGTCTTTACCTGGATTCGGTAAAACTTTCCGCCTTTCTCGGCCACCAGATCGTAGCCGCAAAAATCCTCCATCGGTGCCAACACCGAATAACCGTTGCGAAACAATGCACCCGCCACGCGAGCCACTCCCACTGCACCTATCTGGCGATTGGTTAATTTCATGCTTGACTAGACGGCGCAAAGGCTGGAGTTTTTACGCATGAAAGCAATACTATTCCTGACGGCGGTGCTGGTGGCACCGGTGATGGCGGGTGACCTGGATGAGTTTGTCGGCACCACATACAATTCTGGAAATGCTGTGTTCAGCGGTGGAAGGGGAGTGGCCATTACCAGAAATGGGCTTGTCGTGCAGGACGGTGATTTATTCATAACTCCCAAAGGATTGTATGCCAAGTGTGGGGATATGTACTACGGAAATGGAAAGCTTACCATTGTGGACGGAGATTATTCGTACAGCAATGACGGAACTTCCAGGGTCAGGGTTGGCAATTATTTTGCCGGTAATAATGGGCAAACCTATATTTACGACTCAGACGCTTCCGAATAGCGACAGTCGGTTGTTGATTCGGTTTTCAAGACCACGCAGTAATGCCCTTCTTGCCGGATTGGCCCTGGCTTTTGCATATTCATCATTGCGTTGCGCCTCGCTTGCTGCCCGCATCAAATCTTGTGGCTGAACATTGTTGATTGCGGCAAGCGTTTTTGGTCCAAGCTTTCCGTCAACAGCTATGTTCTGGCCAAGGTCTTTTAATCCTTGCTGGATATACCGTGCTGCTCCGCCCAGACCGCGATTGAACGCAAGATCCTGTGCGAACGCCTGCATGGGCTTGGGCAGTTGGGAGACGAGCGGGGCGGTGTAGCTTCGGATATATTCCGCAGCCGCTTCCGCTCTTTCTTCCGCTGGTAGCGACGAGATGGCCTTGAATGCTTCAGGATGATACCGGTCGTTAATTCCTGCTATCTCAAATTTACCCCCCATATCACCGGCAGGCAACTGATACACAATTGGATTTCCCTGCTTGTCTTTTCTGGCCTCCCAATTCACGGTCTGCATTGGGAGCGGAAGGTCGTCTATGGATGATTGTGTTTTCATTGGTTCCTGTGCCTCGTATCCGGTTGTCTGCATAATTTCCTGTTGTGGAGCAGCGACAAATCTTTCCTGCGCTTGTGTTGGTTGTTGCGGCTCGATCTGTCTTCGGATAGCATCCATGGTCATTTGGCGATCTAAGCCGGTTTGCCTGCTTGCGGAGCCGGATATGTCAAACCGCGCCATTACTCAACCCCCATTTCAATGTCTTTACGTACAGCTTCGCGTTTTTGAATCTCTTCAGGCGTTAGGGTTCTCTGCATTTGCTGGCGAAGTGCCTTGCCAATCCTGTAATCCCTATATCTGTTGTTCGCCACGGCAACAGCATTCGCCCTGCCCATGCCAACGCTCATGGAGCGGATGGCTTCGCCTCTGTCCATTCCTAGAAGCATGGCGGCGTGGAAGTCCTTATTGGCCTCATCAAACAACTGCCTCCTACGGTCTTCCATTTTCGCGTATTGAGACCTAATATCGGTCTCTGGAACAACCCCGGCTGCTCCATACGTCTCCGTAAATATACGGCCAACATCCGACATATTTGAGGCGAACCTGGCCGACTTTCCCTCCAGTGCTTTTGCGAGATCAATTGATTGTGGACGGATACCAAAGATTGCAGAAATTTCCTCACCGGGCTTGTAGATTCTACCGTACTTTGAAACGGCTACATCCGGCTCTCCACGAAGTGCCTTGTAAACCCTGCGGAATTGCGACACTGTGGCTGGCTCGTTTTGACGCAAAAAGTATGTGATCGTGTCGATTGCCTGGTCGAATGCAGGATCTTGCGGATTTCGTATTTCCCTGTTTTGTGGTGTTTTGCCGTAAATTGCTGAAGCCAATGAATTGACTAAAATGCTTGGACCCAAATAAGCTTCAAGAAACTCTCTCGTTGAATTAAGTAATCCTTCTTCAAAATTTCTTCCAGAAACGGCTGCAATAACTGGCCCCCTAAAAACTTCAAGCGGGTCTGTATAGGATATATCAACATATCCAACATTTCCCTTTTCATCAACACCTGTTGGGGCTAGGGTTGCATTCTTTTGGTATGGTGCAACAAATCTCCTCATGGCATCAAGCTTGCGGTCATTAAAATCGGTTGCCCACATAAATGCCCTCACAATCCCAATCCCAATCGAAGTCCCGACAATCATGCCAATAAGTCTTTTGAATCCATTTGACCTCATGCCAGGAGTCTTTAGGTCTTCTGCTCCATAACGAATTGAGTTTGCGGTTGTTCTAAGTATTTCTGATGGCCATGATATAAAGTTTCCAAAAAACGGTTGATTTCTCCATTTTTTTACAATCCTAAATACCCTTGAATATGTCGGCCTTGTGTTCTTTACTCGCTCTGCCGCCTCTACTTCTGCATCCTGTCTTGACAATCCCTTGCCCTGCATCAGGGCTTTTGTCTCAGACTCCCAGGCCATAATCTTAAAAAAGTTATCTCCTGACCTATACAATTTGTTCAGGGTCATAATGCCCTTTTTGGCTGCATTCAGTGACTTGCCTGAAAGATCCTCCGCAAAACTCATAGTGTCGCCTTTGTATCTCTGGGCATCCCGAAGTGTCTGGTAGAACTCGTTAAGAACGGTAGTGTCAAGAACTCCTAGCTGGGTGGCGCGAGTTATGTATTTTCGCATTGCAGGTGAATCAACAGCCGGAACTCCAAACTCGGAAAGGATTGTGCTTAATGCCTGCTTGTTTCCGGTGAATGCAAAGTTGCCATTCATTATCTCAATAACAATGTTTGAAAGCGGATTTCTAAACTGAGCCTGGATACTTCCTACCGTTTTGCCCCACTTGACCCATGCGTTAACTGCGCTGAATAATTTATAGGCATCACCACCCTTGACCATCACATCGAAATCCTTGATTGCATTCACAAGCTCAGGCTCTGCATATAAGCCGTTCAGAGGCTCAAGAGTCTTTGATCCTTCAGCCGCAATGATCTGTGAGGCATTTCCGGTGGGTTTGTCGAAGAACAACCCGTTACTGATACCCCAATCGCGAAGATCCGTAAGGGTTCGTTGCGACTGAAGCAGATTGATCATCTTTACCGCAGTCCTTGCGTAATTGATGATCGGGTCTTCGTACTCGCCAAGCAGGAATCTGATCTCTTCGGGTATGTCTTTCCTTTTCTTTGTGATGCTTAAATCCTTCCCAAGATTTGCGGCATTCACCAAGGAATCAAAAGAGAATCCATCTTCGGGAGTGGATATTTCTTTGGCCTTTCCAATCGCACGCTGCCTTGCGTCTGCAATTGAGATCCCTGGTTCTGCGGCAATAATCTCGTTCTGAAGAAATTTTATGGCTGACTCAAGACGTTCCGGCGCACGCTTCTGGAGCAGGTCAAATCCAAACTTGGGATTATCGTACTTCTCATAAGACCTGGTAACGTATTCACCCCTTCTGGCAAGCACGGCTTTGGCCTTTGGTCCTGTAAACACGCTAGATTCAACAAGCCTATCGGTGAGGTTATCAAGCTGTCGACGCATCTGGGCAACCGGACCTTGCAGTGGTTCGGGTAGTTCTGGCAACACATCAGACTGCCCGCGCATATAGCTGTCGATAATTGCCTTTTGAGGTTCTGTCAGAACGCGCTTGCCGTTGGCTTCGACCGTTGCCTTGGCCAGATCGCGCAGTGTAAAATCAACCTGCTTCTGCATGGCCTGGATGCGCTGATCCTTGGCCTCAAGAATATCGAAAGCTTCCTTTGGCAAATCACCCCGGCTGGTGGCCCAACGCTGGGCAATGGCTCTGGCCTTTTCGGCTGGGTCTGAAATTATGAATCCGGCTTCTCCTGCCTTTCCTCCCATAGGGCGCGGAATGGAGGATTTTTTACTCCAATTGGGAAATGATGCAGATATTTCGTTATATGGACCTGCTGGAAATGGTTGGCCTGGATAGCTTTTTTTCCATTCAAGTCTTGCCAAAGTTTCATTGTCCTCAACGAAAGTTACAGGAAGTTTTTTGAATCCTAGCTCATGCAGGGCCGATGCCCTATGGTATCCATCAATTACATCCAAATCTCCGGCCATGTTTTTTACCGTAATTGGATCTATCGGCTCTCCTCTTAAAATCTTGTTTTTATATTCCTTAACAAGTTTCCCGCTAACAGTACCCTGCCCTGCCGTTAAATCTTCAAATGAAACTTCTTTAATTGGGCTAAACTGCTCGTCTTCCCTAAGTTTATATTGTCCTAATTTTTGTCCCTTTATTTCATTTATTTTTAATTGTAAATTTTTTTGAATCTGTCTGCCAACTGGAGCCGCAAGCTCGGTTGTTGGCGCAGGAACCTCCATCTCCGCCCGTTCTGGGAGAGCGGGCCTTTGTGTGGTCGGAAGAACTCTTCGAGGCGTAATGATCTCGCCTTCGCGCACAAGCTCTGCTTCGCGAGGTCCTCGAGGAGGCGGAGGGATAATTGTTCTGGGAACAGGTATGATGGCTTCACGGTTGATTCCTTGTGATTCAATGGAAAAGGTTTTCCTTACCGGAACCGGGTCATTTAGGTCAAGCAGGGTTTCCTGCATCTCGCTGGTGACACCGCGCCGTTGCATCTCTGCGGTATCTGCCTGAGTGCCACGAACAGACCCGCGCACTCCGGCCTCCGGAAGTTCAGGTATCTGCGGTCTGGGTGCTGGTAATTCTCCGGTTGGCACTGGTCGCATTTCCGGTTGCGGCCCGGTGGTCAGTTCTGTCTTTTGAAGCACAGGACGACCACCAAGCTCAACTTCCGTGCGTTTGGCAGATTCAACCCCACGCGCTTGGGTTCTTTCGGCCTCCACAAGAATGCCCTGCCAATCCCTGTATTCGGCCTCGGATGCGCGACCAGACTTAACTCTTTCGTTTAGATTGAGTGCCTGTTCCCTGTTGTATCCCTGCACCCTCGCGCCGCTTCCAAGTCCTGCAAATAACGCTCCAAACAGGACATCTTCCGCCACGGTTCTGGGGGTAACTTCTGCGCCAAGCACGGCTCTGGTTGCGGTTCCGACACCACCGGAAACAAACCCAGAAACAGCCGCAGTCTTTGCTATCTCCTCAACTGCCTTCTTTGTTCCAAGCTCACGGGCCAGCGCCATTCCTGCCGTGGCAAGCCCACGCGCTCCCGCCGCGCCCATTGCCACAGACGGAGCATATTCTCCAGCAGTTGCATAACCGGGCGCATACTTTCTCGCCTTGGAAACAACCGGAAGAAATTTCTGCATGCCTGCTTCGGCAATTTCACCAGCAGCAATCATCCCGCCAACGCCTCCAGCGATTGCGCCGACAGGTCCGCCAAGAAGTGCTCCCCCTGCGCCACCGGCAATAGCTCCAAGGGTTTGCGACCCACCCTTGATGAATCCTGCATAAGCTGCTGCACGCTTTACATTTGCAGGAACCTCTACTGCTTCATTTGCAACAAAATCATCAATTTGTGCAGCCTGTTGCTCGTTGTACCCGGAAAGCGTTGCGGCATACTGTTTTGACTGCTCTCCCCATTTCCTTGCAAGGTCAACCTGTGACGGATAGTCGAGCGACTTGTAATCATCCGTCTCGCTGATCTCGGCCCAAGATGGCGGAGCCTCAATAGGAGCAGTCGGCTCTGGAGGTGGTGCGCCGGGTATGTTGGCAAGCCTAGCCTGCAACTCTTCCTGACTGATTTCAGGGGCGGGTATTGGCTCCGCCATGTTTAACGCCTTGTCTGGTTTTTAACCCAATCGGAAGCTGTCGGACCTTCTTGCGTCCCGAAAAATCCATTAAGCTGATCGCGAAGATGCTTTGGAGTTTTCGGGTCTTTCCACATTCTTTGTGCCTGCTCATTGCTGTATGAAATTGTGCTTACTCCATCTGCCCCTGAAAGCACAACTTTGCCTCCAGTTCCTGCCTTTACAAGCTGGTTTCTTACGCTGTCGCTTGCCATTCTGATTGCAGTGTCGCGATCATAGCCCTCGGCAATGTATGTTTGTGCAAGTTGCGGAACCATGTTCTGATAAATTTGACTGTATGCACTCGCCATTCTCTCCCCACCTGCTCCGAATGGAACAGTGGATGTCATTCCACCAATATCAATCTTTGCCGTTGGCGCAAGACCCTTGTCAACCATGTATTGCTCAACCGCACCAAGCCTTGCGCTTTCCCTAGCCATTTCCCTGTTAATTCCAGCCTGCTTTGCTGATGCTTCAAGAAGACTAAGCCCATTTGCGGAGGTAGCTTCTTTGCCAATCTCTGCACCAATTTCAACCCCGAGTCTCTTTTGTCTTGCGCGTTCAAGAACATCGGCAGCAATATCGGCTTGTCCAACTCTTCCAGAAAGAGTTTTAGATTCCTCATCTGAAATTTGTTGTTTTAGGCGCTGTAATTCTAATTGATTTTTTTCAATATCAAGTCTTGCCTTTTCGGCTTGGCTGATTTTCATCTGCTCATAAGCCTGATCGTATGCGCGTGCTGCTGCTGTTAATGCTGGCATAAATTAAGCCCTAAAGAATGCGTTGCTTCCTGGTCCACCAAATAGTCCGGTAAATCCACTTACACCGCTCAAAATAGATCCAATTTGTTGCGCGGGGCTACGATATCCAGATGCAAGTGCGCTGGCCTGCGCTCCATAGGTTTGCGCCTGATAATCAGCCAACGTATTGTAAATCTGAGCCGCATTCTGCGCCCCAAGGAAACCGGCATTCGGGTTGACGTATGCGTAGGGGTTGAATTGTGATGGGGTTGCCTGGAAGCCTTTAGTCTGCGCCGGTTGGGATGCCGCAAGATAGTTTTGCAACACGCCCTGTTGCTGGGCTGCACGCTGGGATGCCATGTTGTACATGGAGGGACCGGATGCCGCAAACTCGGCAGCCGCACCAAGGCGGGACTGTTGCAGCGCATTTCGTAGTCCCACATCGCGGGCAAGGGCATCGGAAACTGTTTGGCCTGAGGACAGAAACCCCTGGGCTGCGCCAAGACGCGCAGCGAGCCGTTGCTCTCCAGCCGCACCAGTTGTGACCGCCTCCTCGACCGCAGGCGCAACCCCGAAGATATTGCCACGGGCGGTCTGTGCTGCGCGGGCGGCCTGCTGGTACTGCCTCTGCTCCTCCGCGCCAAGCTGTGATCCAAGGGCAACCTGGCCTGCGATGCGCTGCTCCACATCACGGCGGAATGCCTCGGTTTCAGGGCTGGTGGTTGGGCCAATGGGTTGCGCGGCAAGTTCTCCGTATTGCTTGGAGAGACCCTGAATTGTGTTGAAAAGATTGGGATCAATTAGCCTGATCTGATCCAATGTTCGCTGTTCAGGGAGTCTTAGGTTTTCACGGAACTTTGCAAGTGCCGTGGTGGCCTGCTCACCGGAAATCGGCTGGTATTTCTCGTAAAGATTGCGGGCTTCCAGCGTGTCGGCTTGCGCGTCAGAAAGCTCCTTTGTGATATTGTCGATGGTTTTCTGTGCGTCAGCCCTGCGCCTGTCTCCAGTAGGAAGATCTGCAAGGAACGCCTGTGCTGTCGATAGCTGGCTTTGCAGGTCGGTAACGGCGGCGGTTCCGATGTCGTAAAGACTTTTATACTTGTTGCGGCGGGCGGTATTGATGTCTCCAAGGATTTGCTCGTCGGTGATCTGTGAGTTTAGGCGACCACCAAAAGTGCCGGTTCCAGTTTCAAAAAACATATCTCCGCGAAGAGCCTCAAGACCGGTATCGACCTTGGCAGAGCTTGCAACGGCAGAGCTTATGTTTACCCCAATATCCGATAGTCCAAGCCTTGACAATGATTCATTAAGTTTTGGTGCTGTATTTGTTGCTGTTGCTTCCAGCCTACGCAACGTGTCTTGCTCTGTGACAAGCCTGCCCCTAGCAGCTTCACGCTCCTTATTGGACAATTTAATCTTTGTTACGCCATCAACGTCTAGCCCTTTTGACCTATACTGCTGTATCTCTACATTCTTTCTTTGTTCATTGATCTGATCAATAATATCAGTTCCTTCAGTAATATTTTTAATTACTTGTTGAGCATCAAGGCTTAAATTTTTTGAATCAAAATCACGAACAAATCTTGCCGCATCTTTTAATGCCTGCTGATCTTTTGCGTTTAGATTGGCTACACCAATCTGCTGTGCTTGAGATAAAATATTTGAATAATTTGTTACCGCCTTGGTGAAGCTATCTGGCTTGGCTTCTTCTTTTGTTATTTTGGGAATATCAAAAACAGCTTTGTCTGCCGCTACTGTATCAAATACTTGTTTATTTCCAACCTTCTTTACATAAGTATTCTTTACGTCTGTTAATCCAGCCGCAGTATATTTATCAATTAGAGCTTGATTCGGATCAACTACTGGTTTTTTGGCTGCCATATTAAACTATTCCTGTCCTTGGAATACCGCTAAGATAATCAACTTGTTTTGCACCTTGGGATTGCTGTACCTCAGCAGGAACCGCGCCCATCGGTGAAGATCCATAAAGACGTGCAAACTGCGTGGCGGCCTGTTGGCCAAGTGCGCGCTGGGTGGCAAAGGCTTCCGGGGACATTTCAAACTGACGGCGCATGGCCTCTAAAGAGCGTTGTGGACCAAGCTCGCGCTCAACCTGAAGCTGGGCCTGCGCGGAACGCTGAAGGTCAAGGGCGTTCATCTGGCGTTCCAGTTCGCGCTGGCGTGGCATATACTTCTCGCGAAGCCTCTGCTCAAGCGCAGCCACATCGGGTTGTTTCTGGATGTAGGTTTCCAAGGATGAGCGATAGAAAAGATCGTTGGCCCTAGCCGCTTCAAGCGGGTTAGGAGGAGGAGGAGGTGCCGGGATGGATGGTCCGCCGCCCATATTAGTTTAATGCCTTTCGCATAAATTTGTAGTAGTCGTACTCCTTATAAAAGCCGTTACGCTTGAATGTGATCCTCCTGCGCGGACCGAAACGATCCCAAAGGATCGACAGCAGGCATTTTAGAGCCTTGCGGCTCAAGTCAGTAGTAATACCACCAATTGATGTGATGGTCAAGTCCACGAAGACATTCTCGCCAGCTTCGTCATGTTCATAAGGATCAGGGGCTTCCAATCCCTTTACGCACCTTGCAATGGCCACTCCGGCCACCTCATCACCATCCTTGGCCACACCAACCAAGCCACGGTCAGCGTGCCAGCCATACCATTCCCTGAAGGTCGGCCAGGTTGACTCAGGCACCCCGGAAGCCTCAATAAATTCAACGGCTGTCATCAGATGTTTGCCTGCACTTCAATGGTGTCTGGGTTGGCCGCAACCATGATCTGTCGGATGGAAAGCTTCCTAGCTGGTGCCGACATCTTGAACTTGATATTGCGCCATTTTTGATAGGAACGCAAGCTGTCTGCGCGGAAGTTATAAGTCTGGGCGGACAGAGTCGCCGGGAGTGTGAACGGAAGGGTCAGTCCGCCAGGGGTGGATGTATCCACGGATGTCCCAATTGTCACATACTGCGAATCTGTCTCCCGCTTCATGCTGATGGTGCAGCCTGTTGCCGTTGAATAATAATATTCCATTTCGTAATGCGACCCGTATTTCTTGGCAACTTTATCGTCAAAATCATACGCCTTTGTCACCACATAGCTCGTGTACGATGAGCCATAATCCTTGAACTGGGTGTTTCCATCACCCTGAAGGTCTGGGTCAAGGTAGTCGTAAAGATGCCCAACTTGGCCTGTCGAACTTCCAATGGCAAGCTTTACGGCATTGACCGTATATCCTCCAGAGAAATTTGTCTTGGTCATTGAGTTGGCGGCAATCGTCCAAAGACCCTCAAATGAGTTGAACAATGAATTATAGACAAGCACATAATTGCAGGTGGTCGAATTATCCAATGGAAGTGCAAGATAATACCTGTTATTATGGAAAGCGGCGTTTGCCTCGGATATATAACTCCTATTGATTCTTGCAACAATGTCCTTGACCGGTTCGGATAGTGGAATGCCAACCGTATAGAAATCGTCAGCCAATGATCTTTGCACTGTCCTGATTCCGTCATTGGAAAGGAAAAACACATCCTTGTTCACAAATGACACCGATCCTCCGGCCTGACACCCGATCCTGTCGTTAATCAGGCGAACCGTCCACCCGGAGGCAGTGGTTGCGGTGGGGTCAACCGTCACCAGATAAATCTTATTTGGCTTAAATACCAAAAGCTCGTAATCAAAGAAAGGCTGGATGGCGACAATATCCTCCCCGTCATCCCCGCCCACAATGATGCTGTTGGTTGATTTCCATATCTCCGCATCAAGGATATCGGATGCGTATAGCGTGTTGCGGTAATCACCAGTTCCGACCGCAAAAAGCCTGTTTGTAAACTGGCGGACAAGGCGCATGCCTGAAGGTGACAATGCTGAAATATTTGCCGTGGCTGCGGCATTGCTTCCTCCGCCACCCGTTATTGTCACGGTTGGTGCTGACGTGTATCCAGAGCCGGCGTTTGTTACGGTAATGGAATCAACCTTATTGCTAACCACAACGGCAACAGCGGATGCTGTTGTTCCATAAGCCTCATTCGGTGCGCTGATGGTTACAGTTGGAGTTGATGTATATCCTGATCCATTGTTTGTCATGGATATTGACAGGACGCTGGTTCCCTGCCGATAATAACTTGTTCCGTTCGTAAAATAAAGATTGCTTGCGCCGTCCGTATAGTACACGCGGTTATTGAATTGAGAGAAGTTAACCTTAACGGCTCCGCTGGTAACGGTTCCAGCCGTGGTTCCAAATGTGGCTGAACTTGTGGTTTGGAATATCTTTCCGTTGCACGCCACCAGCAATCTTTCAAAGTTTGGCGTGTCAAAGTAGTGCATCCCCTGGATTCCAGACCCGGATGAAACATTGGTTGAAATAGCCTCAATTCCCTGCCGAGTCTGGAGACTCCCGGCAGGGCTGATGGTCATGTTGTAAATCTCGCTGGCTTGGTTGTTGCCAATCAGGCTTGGCGTGACACCGGAGTTTTGACCACCCTCAAAGCTGGTTGATCCTGCCAATGACAGGACATCGTCGATTGTGTCTATGTAATAGGGCATATTACGAAGCCCCCATTATGATGCTGAGATTTCCTCGATGGAAAGGTCGCCCAGGCTGGAGGGCGTGATCTGCTTCATTCCTCCAACTTGGCTCAATTCATAGTTCGCCATGGCTGCAAGATCCGCATTGGCCGTCTGCACAACCGACTGTGCCTTGGCATACTGACGTTCGCGCTCCAGGGCATCGGCATGGGTAAGGGCAAGAATAACCTGATGAACGTGCGGAAGGCGAAGCTCGTCATCCAACGCGCTTACGGATGGCGGAAAATCAACGATATAGTTGTTTCTTGTGACGCACTTTAGTTTTTCCACAACTCGCAATGCTATTGTTCCAGCCGTCTCAAGCCTTGGATATAAATCAAGTTCCGCAACGCCGCTTGAATTTCTTCCAGTAAAATGATAAAGCACGGGTGTTCCCGTGCGGGTGTCTTCAAGCAGGTCAGCGTCTTGGCTGACGATGGTGGACAGATCAATCGGCTCCACCTCCGACTTGTCGTAGGCAACCGACAGCGGTGTTTCCACGCTTGTGCCAAGTGTGATGGTTCGGTTGGTTCCAACGGAATAGGTTGATGTGGTGACACTTTCCCGCCACGGTGCGAAGTTCCACACTCGCCGGTAATTAAGCGATGCTGACTTCTTGAGGAATGTTACGGTGTCGGAATCGGTCTTTCCGATCTTCTCACCCGCAAACGTGGCGATTTCGGATAGTGTCATTTACTACCAACCGGCCATCAATACATATTTTTGACCAAGATCGCCGCAATCCTGCAAAAATTCATCCTTTTGATCCGCAGAATAATTTCTACACTTTACCCTGTTTAGGCTGATTCCGTCATCTTGAATCCATAGTGCTTCAAGCGTATTAGATGATATGTCGTGCGTCACAGATGCTAGATAT
>Ga0214923_10007302_pt1 | contig 12091 bp, 10 predicted proteins | sample LL1510_MetaG_FD_177993 | JGI IMG/M metagenome (GOLD analysis project Ga0214923, IMG submission 177993) | Freshwater microbial communities from Lake Lanier, Atlanta, Georgia, United States - LL-1510 | ecosystem: Environmental > Aquatic > Freshwater > Lake | place: USA: Georgia | collected... | reverse complement strand
AAGCTGGTGGAAAAACGATTTGGATACGAAAACCATTAGGTAAGGTTGCAGAAAGTAATGGTTCTTCTTCGCTGATTCGTTGCTCTGTTGCTTGAGCTACCAATCGCGACAGAGATTTGAGGTGTTCAACATCAAAACCGGGTAAATCTTGGCGATACATATCGCCATAGATTTCTACCCATACTTCGTTGGGGCGGTTAATTGATATTTCGCTTACACCTTCTTTTTCGAGTATTTGTTTAAGAGGTAATAAAAAAGAATCTAATGCTGCTACACTCATTAAAAATTAAATAAAATTCCAGTTAAAACCACAAAACCATGATCTTTTGCCGATGTTATGCTATTTTGGCTTTTAGATATTTTAAAGCCAAAATTTGTATATTCAATATAAGATAATAAATTTTTTTTAATTTTATAGTCAAGCCCTAAAGAAGTAGCATAATATTTATTGTTGGCGAAGTTGCTATTAAAGTTGCTGATACTAGCGGCAAAAGGCCCAATGTTATAAGCGATAGCATTGCTATTATATTTGCCTGATTTTGTTGATTGCAGTGATTTGCCCCATGAGCCATAAGATTTTGCTATTTTGATGCCAAAATAACTAATAACTCCGCCAATATCGTAGCTAGATAAGTCGTGCATTTGTTGTCTGTTTAACACTTTTCCTTTTTCGCCAGTAGTTGCTAATTTGATGTTGAGATTATCGAAATCTTGATCGTAGGCGAGTCCGATACTAATAATGTTGGCAATGGTAGCGGTATTGTTTTTATTGATATTGCTGTTGGTTAAGCCTGATTTTTTGCTGTTGGCGGTATAGCTAAAACCAGCTTGCAAATTGTTATTTTTGTTGGTGTAGTAGCTGATTTTGTTAGCATCTTCATTTCTGTCAAAAGAATTATCTTTGATACTGCGAACAAAATTATTTTGTTGAAAATTCATTGCTTCACTGCCGTGAGCGATTGGTGATTGAGGTAATAAAATAAAGGCATTATCATTGCTATTTGTTTTGATATATTGCAAATATTTGCCATTAATACCTCCAGCCCCCCTAGTTATTTTGCTTGGACCTTGTTTGAGTTGCTGATTGGCAGGAAAATAGTTGCCTAATTCAAAAGTGCCAAGATGGTTTTTGTAGCTGATATAGGCCTGATCGATAATTAATAGTGGTGAATGTTGTTGATTGCTCTCTATTTTTAAGTTGAAACCAAATTTGTTGTTGCTGTTCGTCTTTTGCAAGTGAAGCCAGGCCGAACCGTCTATTCCAGTTTGCAATTGATGATTAGGATGTTGTTGAGTTGTTGCCGAAAAATTGATAAAACCATCGCTACTCAAATAAATATAATCGCCGTTATTTAGTTGTTTATTAAAAATGTTTTTTGCCATAGAATGATTTGGCAAAAGCAATAGTAAACAAAAAAATATTCGGCACAAAAATATTTGGCAATTAAAAATGTAGTAAAAGATATAAAATTGTTGTTGCATATAATAATTAACCTACTAAAATAGTAGGATATTTTTGTTTTAGTCAATTTAATTTTAATTTTTAAACCATAATTAACAATAATTTTTTATGATAATTACCACAAAAGTTCGTTATGCAGTTATGGCCGTGCTCGAAATATGGCATCACGAGCTTATTTGGCAACAAAATAAAAATGGTAAAAAATCAATTACACTTACTCAAATAGCCGAATCGCAACAAATATCTATATCTTATCTTGAGCAAATTTTTGCTTGCCTCAAAAAGGCTAATATTGTCAGCTCTTGTAGAGGCCCTGGAGGTGGTTATGTATTGGCTCAAAATCCTAACCAAATAACTGTTGCTGGTATAGTCAAGGCTATTGGCGAGCCAATTAAAATGACTCGTTGCGATGTTGCAAAAAATAGCGGTTGCTTGTCTAATAAAAGCAAATGCAAAACTCATCATTTATGGCAGGGGCTTGAAAAGCAAATCTGCTCTTATCTTGATTCGATAACTATTTGCAACATATGATAAGTCCACAATCAATCTATTTCGATCATAATGCAACAACCGCTCCCAGTCCAGAAGTGCTTTATGCTATGATGCAAACTTATCAATTTGCTTATAATTCTTCCGCCATTCATCATTTAGGCTCTAGGGCAAACAAGCAAATAAACGATGCTAGATCAGCAATACAAAAAGCTCTGAATGCTTATAATTACGATGTTGTTTTTACCTCTGGAGCTACCGAAGCAACAAATATGTTATTTTTTGGCATAAATAATATTACCGATATAATAATATCAAATATCGAGCATGTTGCTGTTTACAATTGCCGACCTCCACATAGAAACATTACCGAAATCAAGTGCAATAGTGATTCGCTAATAGATTTGCAACAAGTATCATTGCCAAACCATGCTAATTTTTTGTTGTCTGCGATGTTAGTCAATAACGAAACTGGCTCTATTCAGCCAATAAAAGAATTAGCTCAATTAGTTCATCAAAAATCAGGCTTAATTCATTGCGATATTGCTCAAGCTGTTGGCAAAATTAATGTAGATCTTGAATCTCTCAATGTTGATTTTGCTTCGCTCTCTGCTCACAAATTCAACGGTCCACAAGGAATTGGTGCTTTATTAATACGCAAAGGACTCGATATCAATCCTTTTATTTTGGGTGGCAAACAAGAAAAAGGCAAAAGGGCAGGCACAGTAAATGTTGCTGGTGCTGTTGGTTTTGGTATTGCCATTTTACAAGCTCAACAAAATCTTTCTGAATTCGCTAAACTTGCCAATTTACAACAATATCTTGAGCAAAAACTACTAAACATATTTGGTAAAGATGTGTATATTTTTGCACAAAATACTGCCAGAGTAAGTAATACCACTTTATTTTCGCTGAAAAAGCAGCATTCTCAAACCGTGGTTATTAATTGTGATATCAATAATATTTGTATTAGTGCAGGTGCTGCCTGTTCTTCTGGTGCCATTAATCAATCACGCATTCTTAATGCTATCAATGCTGACCCTGATTTTATTGTTGGTGCGGTGCGAGTTAGTTTAGGAATAAACAACACTATAGCAGAAATCGACTATTTTTTAGATGTCTTAAACAATTTTTATTTAAGGAGTAATAATCAATGAAACTACCAATATATCTTGACTATCAATCAACAACACCAATAGATCCTCGCATTATTGAGACAATGCTTAAAGTTATGCAGTCCGATTATGGCAATCCGCATTCTCGTAGTCATGCTTATGGTTGGCGAGCCGAAGAATTAATCGAAACAGCTCGCAATCAAGTTGCTGATTTGATTAATGCTAACGAAAAAGAAATATTTTTTACTTCTGGAGCTACAGAATCGAATAATCTTGCCTTAAAAGGAGTGGCGAATTTTTATAAAAATTCTGGCAAAAATCACATCATTACCTTGCTAACCGAACATAAATGCATCATCAACTCTTGTCGCGATTTACAGCAAGAAGGTTTTGATATAACTTTTTTACCTGTGCAGAAAAATGGTTTAATTGACCTAGAACAATTAAAGCAAGCAATAACTAGCAAAACTTGTCTAGTATCGGTAATGGCAATCAATAACGAAATAGGAGTTATTCAGCCAATAGCCGAAATAGGCAAAATATGTCGCCAGCATCAAGTTTTTTTTCATACCGATTGTGCCCAAGCTTTTGGCAAAATACCTCTCGATGTTGAGGCAATGAATATCGACTTGATGAGCATTTCTGGTCATAAAATATACGGCCCAAAAGGTATCGGAGCTTTGTTTGTTCGCCGTAAACCGCGAGTTCGTCTTAAGCCTTTGTTTAGTGGTGGCGGACAAGAAAGAGGCATCAGATCTGGCACCGTTCCAACCGCATTAGCGGTTGGTTTAGGCGAAGCTGCCAAAATAGCTAAGCTCGAAATGCATAGCGATTATGCTAAAGTGCAGAAATTTAGTAAGCAATTTTATCAAGAAATAAAATCTTTAAGCCATGTTTATCTTAATGGCGATCTCGATTCTCGTTATCCTGGCAATCTTAATCTATCATTTGCGGGCATCGAAGGCGAATCAATGATTATGGCAATCAAAGATTTAGCTGTTTCTTCCGGCTCTGCCTGCACCTCGGCATCTTTAGAGCCTTCTTATGTGCTTGATGCTTTAAATGTTAGTCCAGATCTAGCTCATACCTCAATAAGGTTTGGCTTTGGTCGCTTTACAACTCAACAAGAAATCGATTTTGCAATTGATTTAATCAAAAGCAAAGTCACCAAATTAAGAGCGATGAGTCCTTTATGGGATATGATCCAAAAAGGCATCGATCTTAATTCTATTAAATGGCAATCTCATTAAAATTATGTCTTACTCACAAAAATTACTCGATCATTACGAAAATCCTCGCAATGTTGGCACCATTGACGATAAACAAAATACTGGCACTGGCTTGGTTGGAGCTCCTGCTTGTGGTGATGTTATGCAATTGCAAATAGAGGTAGAAAATGGCATTATCACAGATGCTAAATTCAAAACTTTTGGTTGCGGTTCTGCAATCGCTTCTAGTTCGCTTGCAACCGAATGGATTATTGGCAAAAGCCTCGATGAAGCAGAAACAATAACCAACAAAGAAATAGCTGTCGAATTATCATTGCCTCCAGTAAAAATACACTGTTCTTTATTGGCTGAAGAAGCAATAAAAGCAGCGATTGCTGATTATCGCAAAAAGCAAGACAGTAACAACTCTTAATTTATGTCTAATCTTGTTGCTAACTATCTTAAAATTAGTGAAAATGCTGCCAAACAAATCATTCACTTGCTTGCTAAAAGATCTGAGCCTTGTCAAGGCATTAGGGTTTCGGTGCGAACCAGGGGTTGCTCTGGGTTAAGTTATACTATCGAATATGCTGTTGACGGGCAAAATATCACCAAATTCGACGATATAATTTCTTATCAACAACAAGATGTATCTTTTAATCTTTATATCGATCCAAAGGCATCGATGTTTTTGATTGGTAGCGAAATGGTTTTTAAAGAAGACGATCTCTCTTCGGGTTTTGATTTTGTTAATCCTAACGAAAAGGGTCGTTGCGGTTGTGGCGAAAGTTTTAAAGTATGAAGAATTATTTTCAAATTTTGCAAATTGCAGAACATCCTTGTATCGATCATTCATTGTTGCAACAAAATTATTTTGCTTTACAACAACAAAATCATCCTGATAAATCTCTTGATAACCATGATTTATCGTCAGATATTAATGAAGCATATGCTGTTTTAAATAATCAATTTCTATGTGCTTGTCATTGGCTAGCACTTCGTGGTATAAATATTTTAAGTGACGATTGCAAGGTTAAGCCAACCATCGATATTTTACAGCAAATATTTACCTTGCAAAACTCTATTAACAAGCAAAACAAATCTGAAATCGCCATCGAAATCAAGCAACAACTTGCAGTTGCTAACAAACAAATAGCCACTTTACATCAAGAAGCTTCGCTGGTTGATTTTGCCTTGCATTTAATTAAAATGCAGTATCTACAAAAAACATTACAAAACATCAATAATTTATGAGTTTACTGCAAATAAGCGAACCTGTCAATCAAGTTCAAGAGCAATCGCAAATTGCTATTGGTATCGATTTAGGCACTACTAATTCTTTAATTACGATAGTTGAAAACGATGCAATCAAAATTATACCAAACAGCAATGGCGATTATATGATACCGTCAATCGTTAATTTTGATATTGATGGCAATTTTATTGGCATCGGCAATAACCATAATGCTGTTTATGCTATTTCTTCTAGCAAAAGATTGATGGGTAAAGGAATCGGCGATCTCAATCTGCTTACCAATTTTACTCATCGCGAACTAATTTGTACAACTACTAGCAATACTGATGCAATTTATTTGCAAATTGCCAACAAAAAAATTTCCGCCATTGAGTTAGCATCGCACATTCTTTTTTATTGCAAACAAATAGCCGAACAGTATTTGGCTTGCGAAGTGCAGAAGGCAGTTATTACTGTGCCTGCTTATTTTGATGAAGCTGCCAAAAATGCTACCAAACAAGCGGCAGAATTGGCGGGTTTGCAGGTTATTAGGCTATTAAATGAGCCAACTTCTGCGGCCTTTGCTTATGGTTTGCAACAAAATTATCATGGCACTTTTGCTGTTTATGATTTAGGTGGAGGCACATTTGATGTTTCGGTTTTGCGTTTAAATAAACAAGTATTTCAAGTTCTTGGAGTTTCGGGCGATAATAATTTAGGCGGTGACGATATAGATTTTATGATGGTGCAAAATGGTTTTGCCAACAATATTTTGCAGGCAAAAAATATTAAAGAAATGTTATCTAGCAACGATTATGTTGACAATATCAATCGCGAGCAATTCAATACCTTAATTGAGCCATTAATTGCCAAAACTATGCATATTTTTAACAATTTATTGAGCGAGCTTGGTTTAAGTTATGACGATCTTGATGGCTTAATGCTAGTTGGTGGTTCAAGCTATATTCCTGCAATCAAACAGCGATTTGCCAATTTTTTGCCACAACAAAAAATATTATCTCATATTAATGGGCAATATGTTGTGGCGATGGGTGCTGGCCTTCAGGCTCATAATCTAACTAATAGTAAAAACAATTTACTGCTCGATGTTAATCCTCTTTCGTTAGGTATCGAAACCATGGGCGGTATTGTCGATAAAATAATTTTGCGAAATTCGACAATTCCCGTTGCTAAAAGCAAAGATTTTACCACATACGCCAATAATCAAACAGCAATCAAGCTGCATATAGTTCAAGGCGAGCGAGAATTTGCTCAAGATTGCCGATCTCTTGCCTATTTTGAGGTCAAAAACTTACCGCCATTGCCTGCAGGTGCTATTCGCCTTAGTATCACATTTGCTTTGGATGCTGACGGCTTGCTTACCGTTAAGGCATTTGAACATCTGACCAAACAGCAACTTCAAGTTGCCGTCAATGCTTGTTATGCTTTGCCTCAAGACGAAATCAAAAGTCTACTTCTCGCTTCTTTGCAATATGCTAAACAAGATATGCATAACAGATTGTTGGCCGAAACAAAAGTAGCTGCCCAAAAAGATATAGACATAATTAGCTCCGACATCGAACATATCGATGTCGACAATAAAAATGATATCATTAAACATTTAACTATTTTAAAAGATTTATTGGCAAATAATGCCGATCGCGAAGCAATTTTATTGGCACAACAAAATCTTGCTAGTTGCAGTGAGCAATTAATACTCAGCAAAATGAGTAAAGCCCTAAACATAAAACTCAACAATACTGCAATTTAAATCAACGATGAATTCTACTATTTTTGCTCCAATAAGTTCGGTTGCCACTTCGGCAATAACTGTGATTCGTATTTCTGGAGAAAAAACTTTAGCTTGTTTGCAGGCAATAGGCATCAATAATCTCAAGCCTCGCTTTGCTTCTCTTAAAAATATTATCATCGACGAACAAATAATCGATCAGGCATTGGTGGTGTTTTTTAATTCTCCTCATAGTTTTACTGGCGAAGATGTTGCCGAAATCAGCATTCATTCTTCTGTATTTATTTTGCAAAAAATAACCTCTGTTTTGTTGCAAATAGATGGAGTGTTTTTGGCTCAAGCTGGCGAATTTTCGAAACGAGCTTTTCTTAACGGCAAGCTTGATTTAGTGCAAATAGAGGCGATTCCAGATTTGATAGCAAGCGAAACCGCACTGCAACACAAGCAGGCGATGAGTCAGTTAAGTGGCAAAATTAGCTCCGTTTATCATCGTTGGCGACAACAATTGATTGAAACTACTTCATTACTTACCGCAATTATTGATTTTCCCGAAGATGATTTGCCACAACAATTGCAAGAACAGATAAATCAACAAGTGCAGAGTCTTCATCAGCAAATATCTAGCAATCTCAACGACAATCTTGTTGCTCAAAAAATCAGACAAGGCTTTAGTTTGGCAATAGTTGGAGCTCCTAATGCTGGCAAATCTAGTTTACTAAATTATCTTGCTAATAGCGATATTGCTATAGTTTCTCCTTTTGCTGGAACTACTCGCGATGTTATAGAAACCCATCTGCAAATAGGTGGTGTTTTGGTTGTTGTTGCTGATACCGCTGGAATTCGCCATAGCAAAAATAGCATAGAACAACTTGGCATAAGCAAAGCTCGCACTAAAGCTAAAAATGCCGATCTCAAAATATTGATGCTTGATGCTACTAAGCCAATAATGCCAACCGATTTACTCGATAAGCAAACATTAGTGTTGATTAACAAAATAGATCAGCAGCAATCACCTAAACTCCAAGCGATAATTGCTGATTTGCAGGCGAAAAATATTGATTTTATCAATATTTCCCTTACTGCACAATTAAATTTAAGCGAATTTAAGCAAAAACTAAATAACAAAGTGCAGAGTTTAATTCCTGTCCAGCATCATCTTGTAGTTACTAACGAAAGATATCGCCTAGCACTGCACGAAGCGGTGAGTTATTTACAAGATTTTAGTTTATTTCCTTATCCAGAATTAGCATTCGAAAACTTGCGACTCGCTAGCAAATGCATTGGCAGAATTACTGGCGAAATCGCCATCGAAGAAATATTAGATCATATTTTTTCTAGATTTTGCATCGGCAAATAATGCTTTTTGATTGGCGGAATATATCAATAGACATTGCTAAAATAACAAATTTGTGATGCAACAGTGCCATTTATTTTGCTCTTGTTAAATTAGATTTAGATTACATTCGATAATTATCAATTAAGTGGAGCAGAAATTGCATAATGATTTATTTAGGATAATATTGGTGCTAGTAAAAAACTGTCAACAATGTTTATTTTGTTTCGATTTTAAATGATTGTATAGAGGTTTCAAAATTATTCAAATTAAAATAATAGTATCAATTAATTAAAAAAAATTTGCTATTGTATCAAGTGGCATCTATGATTAATATGTAAATATTATTTAGTTTTGTATTTTTAGCTAAAAAAATTTTTTGCTATATTGTGGCAATATTTTTTAAAAAGCATCCGTTTCTATAATTATATAGCAATAGTTTTTTAAAGTTTTTATCTCAAAAATATTTTACTAAATCTTTTATCAGCAATGGATATAAATAATTTAAATTGCGATCTTTGATCCAAATATAATAAATATTTTATGATATATAAAAAGTTTAATAAAACGGCATTTTCCTTGATCGAGCTTTCGATCGTGGTATTAATAATTGGCATTCTTATTGCTGGTATTTCGCAAAGCTCAAGATTGATTAAGGCTATGAAGCTATCTACAGCTCGCTCTCTTACTAGGTCTTCCGATGTTAATTCTATCAATAATCTTACTGCTTGGTTTGATGCTACTGCAGAAGGTGTTTTATCTAGTAGTTGCGATACTGTTGTTAATGGAGTAGCAAGCACTTTTAGTACATCTTTAGCAACAACTCCTAGAACAGAAGGTAATGTTGCAAAGAGAACTATAAACTATAATCAGCCAGAACATCGAGATATAGTTAGATTATGGAAAGATTCCAGTCCACAAAATACAGAAAGTGCAAAAATAATATTAGAATATACAGAGCCTTATTCTGGATCAACTGGAACATGCTCAACAACAGCTTTCCCAGATAGTAATAATGGTCCAATGTATCACAATTCAGCTATCAATGGTTTGCCAGCTATATATTTCCAAGAAAGATCCGCACCAATACCACTTATGAGAGCTAATTATTTAACATCTCTAGACAAAGAAAATATGCCTATCAAGTCTGGAAAAAAACAGTTTTCTATATTTTTAGTTTTTAGAAATGATAAACTAATAGGCTGGCCAGGAATTTTTCAGATATCTTCTAATAATTTTCCTTCTGACGACGATCGCACAACATTAACAATGTATCCTTCTTGGGGTGGATGCGGAACTTCTCCTTCTTTAAGCTGGAATATGGGTAGTGGCAGAGGAAATTGCAGTTCAGCAATATATTTTTCCGATCCTAATAAATATAACTTATCAAATTCGCTTTCCGGTGTTTATGCAGCTGGATTTGCAATAGATTATGAAAATCTAAATAACAATAAATTATATTTGAATTCATCTAATAATCCAACATCTACATCTGGATCCAATATAACCGCTTCCAACTCTCTTAATTTAAATGCTTCTCAATTAGCAATAGGAGGTGGTTATGCATTTAATGGCACTCAGCATAGTCTACCTTTTCCTGGATATGTATCTGAGGTGATAATTTTTGATCGCACTTTGATTAAAGAAGAGGCGTCGAGTGTAATGAATTATCTAATAAAGAAATATAATATTAAAGAATTATAATAAAAATTCATACCTATTCAGTAGCATTATAACGAAATAAACTCTAAGTGCTTTTTATCTAATGTTAGTTAAAAAACACTTAGAGTTTAATAGTTTTTAATTTAAAATTATTATAATCGCATCATCTTCTAGTGCTAATTACTGTGCTTGACATATTAAGTGCTGAAATAATCTCTTCAAGATGTTGCAAGTTTTGCACCTCGATATGCAGAGCTATTTCAAGAGTATTAAACTGTCTGTTTATGGTTTTAATTGAGCTAATGACTACCTTTTTTTTAGCAACGATACTAGTTATTTCGGCTAGTCCACCATTTTCGCTATCAATAACAATATGAATCAAGGAACTATATAATTGATTCTGCTCTTGATTTTGCTTCCAGCATACATCGAGAATTCGTTGTGAATTAAGTGCTAAATTTTTGAGATTATGGCATAGCTGATGATGAATAGTTACCCCTATTCCAGTATTAATAACTCCAACTATCGCATCGCCAAAGATGGGGTTGCAGCAGCCAGCATATTTTATTGCCATACCATCAATTAAGCCCTCTATTGGCACTGAATGCTGATGTTTTTTTTCTATTTTTTCTATCTTCTTATGTACAGCAATATGTTGCGGATGCATAATTTTAAAAATATCAAAACGAGAAATTGTACCATCGGCAACTTTAAAATAAAGATCGGCAAGAGTTTTTTTGCCAAAATGCGGCAAGTGCTTTTCTAGATCCTTTTCGTTGAGTTCATGCTCCTTGCTTAAAAAAAACTTGTGCAAAATCGCTTTTCCTAAACCGCTATATTCGGTGAATTTTTCATTTTTAATAAAATGGCGAATTGCTGCTTTTGCTTTTGAGGTAAAAGCAAATTGTAGCCAATTTGGTGATGGCTTGCCGTTTTTGGCGGTAATAATTTCGATCTGATCTCCATTTTCTAGCTTTTGTCGCAGTGGAGCAATATTGCCATTTATTTTTGCTGATAAGCAACAATTGCCAACCTGAGAATGTATTGCATAAGCAAAATCAATGACCGTTGAGCCATGAGGTAAATTAAAAATATCTCCATTAGGAGTAAAACAAAAAACCTCATCTTTATGCATCGAAAGTTTATTATTTTTTAAAACTTCGCTAGCACTTTCTGTTGTTTCAAATAACGAAATAAGTTCGCGAATCCAGCGGTATTGATTACTTTCTTGTTGTAAATTAATAGCAGAAAAATTATTACCGCGATGCTGTTTATAATGCCAATGGGCAGCAACGCCAATTTCGGCAATTTCATGCATTTTGTTACTGCGAATCTGAATCTCGATTTTTTTGTTAAATGGTCCTAAAATTACCAAATGCAAAGATTGATAGCCATTATCTTTTGGAGTACTGATATAATCTTTAAAAGTACCCGGAATCATATTAAAATTAGAATTAATTATGCCTAAAGCTCTGTAGCAATCGGCAATGCTATCAACAATAATACGAAAAGCCATTATGTCGTGCAAATTATAAAAACCAACATTTTTTTCTTGCATTTTTTGCCAAATGGAATAAGGCTTTTTTTCGCGACCAAAAATTTGACAAATAAAATTTTCGCTAACAAATAAATTTTGCAATTCTGATAAAATTTTATCGATTAAATCTTGATTTTTTTGTCGAATTTCTTGTAATTTTTCAACTATTTGTTGGCGAGAGCTATTGTCGATAATATCAAAAGCTAATTCTTGTAATTCGTCTTTAATTTTGTTTAATCCTATTCTTCCAGCAAGTGGAGCATATATTTCGAGACTTTCTTTGGCTTTTTGTGATTCGTAT
>Ga0214923_10007301_pt1 | contig 12092 bp, 15 predicted proteins | sample LL1510_MetaG_FD_177993 | JGI IMG/M metagenome (GOLD analysis project Ga0214923, IMG submission 177993) | Freshwater microbial communities from Lake Lanier, Atlanta, Georgia, United States - LL-1510 | ecosystem: Environmental > Aquatic > Freshwater > Lake | place: USA: Georgia | collected... | reverse complement strand
GAAACCAGTTGTACCAGCTGTTCCTGTTGCACCTATATAACCACCAGTCATCTGTACATAAATTAAACCAGTTGTACCGTTACTGTCGTTAAAGCTACTGAAAGCTCCAGTGCTGGCAAAGGCTCGCATAGTGTAAGTTTCACTACCAGTAGTAGTAATGATTATTCGTCCAGTACCAGTACTAGACTGACTAGCAACAAGAGAATTGTAATATGATAATATTTGGCTATTTGGAACAGCCGTACCTGATGAGTCATACAATAAAAACTCACCAGCAAATGCTCCGCCTGAACTTTGCGAACGCATCCAGTAAGTAACATCCCAAGTACCAGCAGATGGCAAAGTGAAAGTCACCACTGTTACTGGAGTGGAGCTAGATACAGCAATGGTGGAAGGAGTTTGATATACGCTGCCACTTACTGGAGGACTGTTAGGAATAGGTCCTGTGGCACCAGTTGCACCAGTAGTTCCTGCACCAGTTGCGCCAGTGGAACCCGTGACACCAGTAGAACCTGTCGCTCCTGTTGAACCAGCAACGCCAGTCTGTCCTGTGGAACCCGTGACACCAGTAGCACCTGTTAATCCAGTAGCACCTGTTAATCCAGTAGCACCTGTTAATCCAGTAGCACCAGTTAATCCAGTAGCACCAGTTAATCCTGTAGCACCAGTTAATCCAGTAGCACCAGTTAATCCAGTAGCACCAGTTAATCCAGTAGCACCAGTTAATCCAGTAGCACCAGTTAATCCAGTAGCACCAGTTAATCCTGTTAAGCCAGCACCTGTTGGTCCTTTATTTTTTCCAGAATTAAAATTTGTTGCGCCTATAAACATGATTATTTTTATTTCTTATATAAGTTTTTTATAATTTATATACCTATAATACAAAGTTTTTGATTAATTGAACTCGCTATTGCATACAATCTATTAGTATTATCAATAGAAATCGAAATGCTTTCTCCAGCGCTTAATTCAAATCCATTAGAGTTTGTTACACCAAAAATTCCTAAATATACAACTCCATCGTTAGAGTCCATAGACTTTATTGTTACTGATAATGATATTGCGTTATCTGAAAGTTGCGTTTCCGATGTTCCAATAATTTGTTGAAATACAATTACATTACTTCTTCCAACTGTTTGATCTGAAGCTACCACAACTGGTATACTGTTTGCACTTGTCGATTGTCCTTTTCTTGCTTCTCTAACAACTAAACCAATATCTTCATTATTTGGCAAAGTTCCTTTTGCATCAACAATGTCATCGATTCCTTCACCAGTCAGAACAACTCTTGGACGTTTTCTGACTAAAGGAGCAGAGCCGTAGCTAACTCCTGTTTCATCCATGACATCCCCACCAACACCGGGATTTAATACTGTAAATGCATCTGCCATAAATTCCTCCTAATTGTATTTAGGAAGAAAAATCAATAAATAATATAATATTTTATTATAAAATATTTACTCGTTTACCAGTGAAGTTATATTGATTAAAAAATCAAAAGGAGTTACAATCGTTAGAACCAAAAAAGAGAAAGTTATGCTTAAAAAACAAATAATTGAAAAAAGCATTATTCCAGAAAAAATCAGAGTATCTTCTTCTGAAGAAAAAAAATTTGCAAAAGAGTGTGACATTGTAATATCTAATGGATTTGAAGTTTTAGGCTACGAAAAAGAGATATTCACAACAAGGTCAAACAGTGCAGACGCAAAAATTTGGAACAACGATCATTCAGCGGTAATTGATAGCAAGGCATCACGATGCAGAAGAAACCCTTATAATCCAAAAGATTTTAAAATTTATTCTGTTGATAAATGGAGAATGGAACATAAGCATGCAATTATAATTGCTCCATGGCATACATTTTCAAGTTCTAAAAACAGTCAAATTTATAATCATGCAAAAGAATGCAATGTAACGCTTTTGACATACGGAAGATTTTGTTTTTTAGTTAATGAATATACTGGTCAAGAAGATTTGAAGCACATATGGGAAATAAACAATTATTTAAAGATTAGAAAATGTAATAATTTTTATTGGGATGAATTAGACAAATCAATTTGTGATGTCTACGGAAAATCAAAAGAAACTCTTAAAAAATATAAAAACGAAGAAATAAATTACTTTATCGAACAAAGTAATTTAGCAATAAAAATTATTGATAATGACATTAATGCATTGGGAAGGATTAAAAGAAATTTATTAAGAGCCAAAAAAGAACTTATTTAATTTTTCTTTTCTTTTCTACGGTTCTGTTTCCATACAAAGAGTCACTTAAAGCGTCTATTTCTTTTTCCATATCTGCCAATTTTTTTTCCATAGCTGGAAATCTTTTATCGGCTCTTGCTTCTTCGGAATTAATTTTTGATTTCAAATCGTGTAATTTCTTCTTCATATCAGATAATTTTTGCAAATCATCTCCAACGATACCGAAATTATCATCGACATCACTTGTTGCATCTTTTCCGACAGTTTGTGCTTGTACTGGATTAAAAGCATTAGCTACAGATTTGGTTACATTACCTAATTTTTTTTTTACCGAAGATTTTTCTTCATTTACAACTTCATTTACAGAAGCACGATAAATAGCATTCCAATTTCTACCTTCAGATTCATTCAAAGGAATATCAACAACATCGCAATGCAAACCAAAAAAATCATTTGGTTCATCGACTGGATTGCCATCGTTTTTATTAGTGTTGACTTCAGCAGAATCGAAAATTCCGTCTTTCAATGCTTTTTCCCAAATAGCCGAATATTTATCAATATCATTTTTGAAACTATTAATCGAATTATTATCGTCCATTATGCACCTTTTTTATTTTTGAATATTTTTTCAACTATTTCTTTGATCCAATTTGGTTGTGGTAAAAAATTCCAACCAATAATTAAACCCAAGAAAAAACACAATATGAATCCCATCATAGCTTTCCTTTCGTGTATCAAATATATATGCTTTACAATATATATTTACAAAGGAACCACTATTTGGTTAATAAACATTTAATTTCTTCGCTCGATGGGTTTCGCATAAAAAATTGATTATACCATCCTCTGACTTTTCCATTGTAATTTGTATGCCCAGAAAGGAATCTATCTACAGATTCTTTTGTTTTTTCTAAATACTCTTCACTGATCAACGCTTGTTGAAAGTTATTCTTATTGTATTTAGAGCCACATCTAAGCAATAAAGTAAATAAAGACTTCTTAATTGCTTTATCGAGCCACCATTTAGAAGGTTTTATATAAATTATAAACTTCTTTTGCGTCAATCCGTATTCAGATTTTTGTTCTAGATTTAGAATGTTTTCGACTTGCTTCATGAATTCTATAATGTTTTTTGATTTTCCATTTTTATGTGCTAGAAAAAAAACATCTGGTTTTCCCATTTTGACTTGCCATAGATCACGACACCTATACCATTGTCTTACAAAATATACATTATTTTCAAGCAATGTATATTTTGCATAACTTATAGGTTTGGGACAATAAACATACGATATTCTAACTTTCCTGTGTGGCATGATCGATTATCTTGCTGCTTATGATTAGTTTGTTGTCAGCATTGTTTTCGTCTGAAATAACATGATCTTTGCCTTCTAAAAATGAATCTAAATTATTTATACTTATCGCAGACCAATGTGGATCATCTGGTATGTATTTCTTTTCTGTATAATAAAACATTTCAAATTTATATTTATATATCTTTTTTTCGACTTCTTCATCTGACATTCCGCCAATGATATCTTGGCACATCTCTTTAAGGACTCTTACGCTATCAATCTCACAAGATCCAGCCAATTTTCGCATAACTTGTGTCGCAGCATGTACTTTGTCTTTTTTACAAAGCTCTATGAGATTTTTCTTCATCACTCCATCGACTAATTCTGCCATAGCAGAATATTTAACTAACACTTGGTTTTTTTGAGGTTTATTTATTCTTACATCGAAAAAATATTGATCAAAATTCTTCTCATCAATTATATGTTCATCTGACATTAGTCTATTCCTTTCAAAATTATAACTCTAGGGTCTTCTTCTTTCGAAGTCCAAATCATGTTCTTTTTAACATAATTTTTCGATCTGTTGGATTCTATGCTGAAAGTATTAAACCCTTTAGATGGCGGAGTTACTTTCATTCTAATTAAGTTACCTTTTTTCAATTCTTGATGCCATCTCTCCACATCTTCCGACCAAACATTTATTCTTTCTTCTATACCATCGAAGTCTTGACCTTTTATTTGCAAATAATCAGCACCAGCTTTAGTTTTATATTTTTTAACATCTACAATTTCAAATTCCACATATCCATTGCCAATTTTATTTTCTTTTCTTAAAGAAAATGTTTTACTCATAGAACTATTAGACAATTTACTTGTCCAAGAAAATCCATAATACTTTTTCTCACATCCAAATAAATCTTCAAGCTCACTTTGTATGTTTTTATCGATTGTTTGTTTTTCGGGATTAAAAGATTCAAAACTAGGAATATTAAAAACACTTTTATATTTTTCAAGATTCTGTTGTCTTTTAGACCATAGTTTCTTTAGTTCGTTAAGACGATTAAGTTTTTTCTTTACTTTTATTTTTTTAAAATATTTCAATCTTTCTTCTTCTATAATCAAACCAGACTCATCTACTTTTATATTTTTTATAACGATTTTTGAATATTCTCCTTCATCAGCATCGCATTCTGTTTCTTTTTCTATTTCGATCTCGATTTCGGTATCATATTGTTGCCAATAAACATCAGAAAAAGGATCGTCACCAGTTAAATCGGAAAATTTAATTGTTTCAGAATTAGATGTAAAAAAACCATATAGTTCTTCGGATTTATCAAAATTGTTTTTAAATCTATTTTCTTTATCGACAATTTTCTTTTTATATTCTTTGAAAAACTCAAGGTACTTCCAAAGAACTACAGGATCAGCTTCCTTGAAACAACGCAAACCAATAAGACACTTAAGAACCGAAGCGTCTGTGCCAAATCTCTTTAAAAAATCTTCAAATCCAGAGTATGGCTGACCCTCAACTATCCTTTTCGCTGGCTCTGTGCCTATGCCCTTTACATTAGAAAATCCAAAATACAAATTATCGTCAACCAAACCAAAGCCTTCTTTAGAATTGTTTAAATCCAAAGTTCTTATTTCAATGTTGTGATTTTTTGCCTCTATCTTATAGTCCTTAATCTTATCAGATACATTTTCGCATTTCAAAATAGAAGCGTAAAACTCCAATGGATAATGAGATTTCAAATAAAGAAGCCTAGCACTTATGTACATGTACGCAACGGCATGGGAATTACGACTGATGACAAATTTGCTTGGAGTAGTTCCACAAATTGCATAATTGTGCTGTTCAGATGCCATCGTCAAATTGTAAGTTTTTTGCATTCCCAAATGTTTTATCGATTTAATCTTGCATATCTTCATCGTTATCGCCTTCTAAGAAATATAAATTTATTTATAGATAAGAATAAATTTTATCATATTTTCGCTGTAAGTAAAGATCGCCTTTATGCTTGTATATTTTTCGCAACATTCGAATAGTGTTGCTTCGACCACCAAGGATAGAAATGTAATACATGTCACCATAATTATTCTGAAATTTATTAAACGAAAAGTCATCAGGAAACAAACTACAAATATCTTTTGCAAATTGCTCAGACTTCATGCACACTTTCAGCCAAATAACACCTCTTTTGTCTACACCAACAGATCCATCACCATCTATTATTCCACGAAGTAAACTGTAACGATACTTCTTTGGTATAAGATTAGACGAAACAGATAGATGATAAGTTTTTCTTTTTACGACACCAAGTTTTTTTACTTGTTTGGCCAATACTTTGGAATAAACGCCAAGCCTTGCCATGTCCTTAGCATTAGGCATTTTTTTTCTCTTGCCATCACAGTTGATGTGAATTACTGAAGCACCAAGACCGATTTTAGCAGCAATCCTTTCGAGCAAATATCGATCACCCTCAGTTAACTGAATCGCAAAACCAGCGTAGTCTTTATAAATATAACCATCTGTATAGAGTAAACCAAGAATGTACGCTTTGTCATGAGAATTAACTAATTTAAAAAAATCGTAGTCATATTTGCGACGAAAACACGCCTCTCTTGCTTCTACATTTTTTTCTTTTAATACATCTTCGACTGTCTTAGATGTTTTGTAGCCAAATTTTTTGGCGACTTCTGTGCCAGTCATTCCAGATTTATAAAAATCAACCATTTGATCTTTAATATCGCTGGTTATCCTCTTGTTGTGGATAGTAAATCGCTTAGTTTTAATTCCCAGCTTACGCTTGACTCTATTCAAAATAGAAACACTGATCCCAACCAAAGTGGCAACTTCACACAATTGTTTTTCCGTTCCATATGCATGTGTCACTAAATACTCGTACCAACGCTCTCGCTTATCATTGAGATTATGTTCTTTGACTTTCTGGCTAATATAGTCAACGGTAGTCTTTAATTCTACAGAAATTTCTTTATAATATTTTCCTTTAAAATAAAGTTTCCTTAAATGTTTGTATTGCAAGTATTCATGATGTTTCATACTCTTACATAGAGTATGAATCCGATAATATTTCTAAATCATTATCAAAAATTTCTTGAATAGTATGATACAAACCATTAGAACACATAAATTTATGATCTAGCGTTGTACGCAAAGTAATTCCATTATCCAATTCGATTTCATAAACTTCTTTTTCTCCTGTCTCAAACACATCAACTAGATTATCCTTAATTATCTTGTTGTCTACAAAAGAATCAAGGATAACTTGTGTGCCACCTTCGGACTGAAACTCCTCAAATAACTCACCAATCGTCACATAACTTTTACGAACATGATCGTAAACAAGGTTGTCCTTCGTTACACATCTGTTAAAGCCATATTCTGAAAAGGAAATTATTTGATCAAACAAGCTGTTTATTTCTTTTTCTGAACAATTTAAACTTACTTGTCCGTTCTTAACAAACATTTCTTTATATTTTAAAAATGCCTCTACTTTTTTCTTAGAAATAGCCTTTCTTACGGCCTCACAATCTTTTAATGGAATCCCACCTACTTTATTCAAAATTTGCATAACTTGTTCTTGGTAAATCATAACTCCATATGTTTTGCCTAATATGGAATCTAAAATTGGGTGCAAGCTATATTGTTCTCTGCCTCTTTTCCTTTCAATATATCTCTCGTGCATTTTCATGTTCAAAGGACCGGGCCTATAAATAGAAGAATAAGCAACCATATCATCAAAGGATGTCACCCCTCCATCTTTTGCTAACTTTCTAATTCCTTCGCTATCAAATTGAAATACACACTTTAAATCTCCATCATTAGCCATAGCCAATGATTTCTCGTCATTTCTCCATTTATCTACATCTGTCCAGTCTGGCTGAGATTCCAAAGCACATATGGAAGTTAAACCATGCCTATGCTTGACCAATTCACAACATTGAGCTATCTGCGATAGATTCGATACAACTAATAGATCGAATTTAACTAATCCTACTGGCTGTAAGTCTTGACCATGTAAACCTTCCACCCAAGCAGATGCTTGTGGACTTTCCTTTCTTTTAACCAAAGGAACCAAATCGGTCAACGGAATGGAACTTATAATTAAGCCACCAGCATGTACACCCATTCCTCTATTGCGATTGATTAGTTTTTGAGATGCTTTGGCGACATCTGGATGTTCATCGCAAAATTTCTTCAACGCAGGATACAGCCTCATGGCAGCTTCCCATGTCAAGGCTTTACCTTCTTCGTCTTTTGCATCAAGATCTTTTGTTAAAACAAGAATGTCTTCTCTTGGTATACCGTGAACCCTAGCCATATCGATAAGTGCAGACTTGATTCCAAATGTTGTATAGTTCCCAATACTACAAACATAATTTTCACCAAACTGTTTTTTTGCCCATTCGTTTTTCAAATAATCTCTAACCGTACCAATGTAATCGACATCGATATCTGGAAACTCACCAAAGTAACATTCTGGATTCTTGTTGATATCAAAATCAATAACTATCCCTAAAAGATATGGAACCAATAAATTGTTTTTATTTGTATCGAATTTCTTTTTGTACAAATAAAGATTTATAAAATAATCCCATTTTTCTTTTGCGTCTATTTCCGCAATCTCCCAATTCAACCTTTTTTGATAAAGGATGCTTTCGTCTTCAATCTTATTTTTTAAATAAGATACAATGCTTTCTCTGTTTATAGCCATGTTTAAACAATAATAAAAATTAACTTTTTGTGGAAGTCTAAAAAATGAAAAAAGTGGAGGCGACCGGAACCGCCCCGGTGTCTTGCTATCTCATCTCAAGTGCGTCTACATGTTTGTGTTATTATTAAAGTTTAATTTACGAATTTATAACAACCAAAAATTTTCGCAAACGATTTGTTGAATTTTGCCTTGATGTCCACAACATACACCAAAACTATTTGACTAATGCAAATTTAGAATAGTCAAAATCTTCTAAATTTGAGGTAGCTTAATTAAGCAGCCATAGAAAAAACAGGTTCTGCACCTATATTGTGATCGAAGTTTTAAGTGGCCTTTCGATCAACCACTACATGCAACAATTGAAATTCCACAACAATCGAAACTATCTCGCCCCCGAATTTCATATAAAAAATATAAAACGCAACATATATATCAATAATGTTTGTACTTTAAAAAATCAAGGTGAAAAATGAACAAAACCGAATTTATTTCCTTTCATGAATATTTGAATTCCAAGGGCAAAATGCAAGAAGATCCAGATGTAAAACTCATTGCTACATTTGACGATGAACCTCCAAATTCCCCAGAAAAATACGATGGACAAAAAGAAAAACCATCCCCATATTCAAATCCAACCAAAAAATCTAAATTTATTGCAGAACCAGAAGATGGTCTTGGCGATGAAGGCAAGGAAATGAAATCTTCAAAATGTAAAGATGATTCAGAAGGACTTGGACACGAAGGCGATAAGAAACTTATTTACGAACCAAAAGTAAGCTCGGTATCTGAATGGGCTAAAGAAACTAGAAATATGAAAGTTTCACAATTAGCTAAAAAGATAAAAAACGAAGGTTCTATTGTTCCAGCAAATATGCACAAAACAATTAAAGAAACTGTAGAATTTTGTAAAAATACAACTTTCGCAAGCAGCTTGGTTATCGAATTGAAAAATAAAAATATAATTTAATTTTCATTCCATTTCTAATTTTATAGATCTGCCACCTCTAGCTTCACTCATGAATCTAGAAAAAAGCAGATCTTCTTTTATTGGATCAACATCTGTAATGCCCAAACAATAACAAATCAATGAGCCACAACAAGAACCCCTACCCGGACCAACTGCTTGCGACCCATCTCCGCCTAAAAATTCTTTACACCACTTTCTAGCTTCATCAGTCATCATCTTCTGAATAAGAAAATATGTGCTAAATCCTTTTCTTGTTATCAAACCAAGTTCTTCTTTGATTCTGCTTTTATATTCATTTGTATCTGGTAGTTTTTTCTTGCGATAACCATATACGACTAATTCTTTTAATTTTTCATCACAATCAGGAAAACTTGGTAATTTTAAACTTCTATCAAGTTTCACGCCTTTTGCTTTTCTGCATATTTCAACAGTAGTACTTTTTGCTTCACAAAATATTTCATAAGGAACAACATCGCTATAATCACTTAACCATTTATCATTTAGTTCTTCCTCGGACTTCATCCATAAATTGGCATCTTGCAACTCAAAGAAGTCTCTCATGGCATCTTCTTTGAGTGCGTTTTGAATTTCTTGAATTGTTCTATTCGTCTGTACCATCAACATTAATCTTTGATAGTGGCTATCTTCTTGCAAACAATAATGGCAATCCTGACTCAATATAATTTTTAAATTATATTTTTCTTTTGCTTTAACGATAAATTGATTGTATGGCTTTTGCTTCTTGAAATCTAACAACATTATTTCAAGATAATAATTATCTTTACCAAACATAGAAATATATTTTTCAATCATTTGAAATGCTGATTCTTCGCCACCAGCATCAAATGCCCTGCCTATTTCACTGTTGTAACAACACGAAGTGAAATACAGTCCTTCTTTGTGAAGCAATAATTGTTCGTAATTAACTCTTGGCTTACGATAAAAACCTCTTGTAAATCCCCAAGAGGTTAAATTTACAAGATTTTTATATCCTGTCTCATTATAAGCAATGGCAAGTAAATGCGGACTTGCTTTAAATATATTCATTTCATCAGGAGATAATTCTGATGTATATTTGGATAGTTCTTCTGAATTCTTTGAATCTGGCTGCAAAGGATTCATATAAAGCTCTGCGGCAAATATAGGAGACAATTTGTCTTTTCCGTATTTGTCACAAATTATTTCGCAAGCCTTTATTTGCCTTGGAACTGCACCCAACATTCCATGATCGCTTACAGTCAAAAAGTTTTGATTTATTTGAATGGCTCTAGCGGAATATTCTTCAACGGTTCCGAATCCGTCCAATAAGCTGAATTCTCCGCCCAGCAGACTTTCCGATCTACTGGGCTAAAACATCGGAATGAAGATGTAAGTGTTCAAAACCAGTTACTTCCATCTTCATTCCGATGTCTCCTTTCTTGGAAAAGTTTTCCATTGTAATTACCTCGAAAATTATGATTAGTATCACCTAAGATTACAACAAACTAAAGTAACTGCAATAGGAGTTGTTGGAAATTACATTGCGATGAGAAAACTTGAAAACCAATATGCCGATATCACACACCAAAAAAACATACAAATAAAATCATTTATTGGAAAGAAATGATTTTCAAAATAATTACAATTCAATTTTAAATAATAAATAAAAGTGACAAAAATACTAATGCAAGAAACATAACCACATTTAGCAACATGGTTATCAACAAAAAAAACAAATAACATCAATAAGAAAACAGAAAATAAATTTATAAAATCAGCCAAAATCAATATACTTGAAATTAAATTATTACAAAAGTCACTTATTTTTTTCATCATTCTTTACAATGGAATTTTTCCATTTCTCGAAATTTTCATTTAATGATTTGGCTTCTAAATCCAATTCTTTCATTTTGGCGTTTATCTTTTCGTAAACATCTTTAAGTTCTTGTTTCATTTTTTTCTTTTCAACATGAATTTCAGAAACTTTTTGAGAGAAAACAACAAATTCATCAGTAAGCAATGTATCAAGTTCGCTCATTTTTTTACTCCTAATTAAAATAACTTAAAAGTGCAGATGTCTGCATTCCTATATTGTTGTGTAGTTTTACACTTATATTTGGGTCTATAAATATCTTTCCACCTTTACTCGTCCATCTTTCACAAAAAGAATAATCTTCATTAAGATACTTCTTTTCGTCAATAAACAATATAGAATCAAACAAACTGTACATTTTTAAAGGTGGTCTTAAAAGACCAGAATCTGAATTAATATGATATTCTAATTCCGGATAATTTAAAACCATAGACTCTACGGCTTCTCTACGAATGCACATAAAGCCAGAATTGGTATATTCAATTTCCAAAAGACCCTCGTCTGGAATTAAACTTTTTGTTTCTTGGTCGAATTTAAATACAAAATCACAATCTATGCCACACGACACAAGCTCTGAATTCAAACAAGAAGGATTACTTGAAACGAATTTTCTTAGCTTGTCCCAATTAATACCTTTTCTTGGAACAGCACCAACAATAAAATCTTTATTGGAAACTAATAATCGCAATAAATCTTCTGGCTTAAATTCAATTCCAGAATCAATAAATATCAAATGAGTACAATTAGAATTTAAAAAAGCAGATAAAAAAGTATTCTTAGTCCTTGAAAGCGAACCATCCATAGGAATGGTGACTACATCGACTTGTATTTTATGGTGATTTAAAAAAAATACAGTTTTAATCATACTTTTAAAATAACCATCGGAAACCTGACCGTTAACCGATGATGTGGCAATAAATACCTTGTTTTTTCTAAGTTCATCAAAATCTACTGTTTTAGTATCATTCGTTTCTGTCATTTCTGTCTGCTCCTATGAATCCTTGTTTAGTTTTAACCGAAACATCTTTTGTCGAGTC
>Ga0214923_10007300_pt1 | contig 12095 bp, 12 predicted proteins | sample LL1510_MetaG_FD_177993 | JGI IMG/M metagenome (GOLD analysis project Ga0214923, IMG submission 177993) | Freshwater microbial communities from Lake Lanier, Atlanta, Georgia, United States - LL-1510 | ecosystem: Environmental > Aquatic > Freshwater > Lake | place: USA: Georgia | collected... | reverse complement strand
ATCTTTATACCAATAATCCTGGTTACAGTCTAAAAACATATGAGTATTTTTAAGTAATAGGTGGTTTAGTCGTAATCTAAAATATGGGTCTATTCTAAATAATAAGTTAAAATAGCCTAGACGAACTTCAAAGCTATTTAATATATACGCAAATAGCTTATAGTTGTTTTCTACTATATCTAGTCCTAAGACTAATGTATATAGGAAACCTATAATATTATTAGTTCTATTGCCTCTAAGGTCTTCTAGGAACACTTGTATATCAACTATGTTATAGTCTGGAGTATCTAAGTGTTCGGCTAATTCAGTATAGTCATTAGTTTTAAGGTTAAATGTTTTATTTTCTGGTTTTCTTAGACAAAGGTTAAGTATATCTATAGTTCTAGACATAATTTTACTAATGGACAGGTTAAATTATACGAAAAAATCAAAATTTGTCTCTAAAGTTATGGATAGATAGCTTAGTAATATGCTACTACTCAGCTATTTATTATATAAAAAGCGAATAAACCCCTTGGATATACCAAGTAGTTATTTGAAACACCTCTTGTGGGGGTCGAACCCACGACTTTAGGATTAAGAGTCCTACACTCTACCAACTGAGTTAAAGAGGTCATTATAGGCAGTGTAGTCTACCTATACAGTTATATAGTAACTATAAATCTTTAAGTAGTTTACTATTTGGATATATATTTAGGATATTGTATAGTTTTTCCAGTACTTTTATAGTAGTCTATAGATAATAGAGCGTTAACCATTCTATTAATTGAATTATAATCTGGATTAGCATCATTATAGTAGTTGTTAATCATTTTATCACATTTGTTTAAATTTTTATCAAAATCTATATCGCAAGCCTCTAGTGTGTTTACTTGTAGTTTAAACATATCTTGAATAGTACTCTTCTTTACTGCTATATCCCATTTATCTGGAAGACCAGTTCTTATAAGTACTATATCACTACTTAGATTTAATAACTTTACTGTATGATTATGGCTATATTCTTTATTAAAATATATATCTTTAGTTATTTGCTGAAACATATTTAATGGACTTTTTTCCCCAATTTCACAGTATTCATGAAGTTTATCTATCTGTGTAATATATGTTAGATCTTCATCACCCCAGACTCTTTTAAGCTTTCCATTAGGAGCATAAAAGTCTTGTTCATTTTTATTAATATTTATATTGTTAGTAGTATTTTTAACACTCATATCTAGAACGTTGTTATTACCTATTACATTAAATTGGTCATTGTTATTATTATTTATATTTGCGTTATCTAAGTTTACTTTCTGTTCTTCTTGAATAATATTACAGCTTTTTTCGTGATACCAACGTGCCTGTCTACTATTAAAGCCTCTTAAACACCTAGAACACTTTATAAAGTCATCTTTTTCTATAGATTCTGCCGGTTTTGACACGCTATTTTGACATTTTTTTGACAAAATGCCGGCATTTTTTACCCCATTTTCGCCTGTTTTTGACGCACTCCTTATACAATTTTGACGAACATTATCTATATCAAAATCAATTATTTTAGACAATTGTTCTGATATAGTGTTTTTTACTGTATCATACTTTTCTAATAAATACATTGAATATTTGTTTTCTGTATCTAACATTTCTAAAAGATCCTTTCTATCTATCTTATCATATAGATCTGGGCATACTTTTTTATTTTTTAAGTGTGAGCGTAGATGGCTCTTGTGATCCGTTGAATAACCGCATCTAATACACATATATTTAACCATATATTTTATTATATAAACATAAAATTTTATGCCGGCATTAACGGCATTTTTGACATACCCCTGTCCCAAAAATTTTGTCCAAAAATATTCTAGGATATTTTTCTGGCCACCAAAATTTTTTTTATAATTTTAAAATTAGTAACAAATAATTATTTATATATTAACTATTTAGTTTTATAATCTACCTATTACCAGTTCTTTCTACTATTCTTCTGCGCAAATCGGTTGTGCTCCAGCTATGATTACGTTCATGCCAGTGGATTTTAGTATAACCTAGATTATAACCAGTATATTCCTTATCTTTCCAGTCAGTCCCTAACACTCTTATCTCTGGTTTTAGGTATATTAGTATATTTAATAAGTCGTCCTCAGTAGCATATTCTATTACTTCATCAATATACTTACAACCTTCTAACTGAACCCTTCTCTCCTCTAATGATTGTATAGGGATGTTTTTACTACTTCTATCAATATTAGGGTCTGTATGTAATCCTACTATTAAGACGTCACAGTGTGCTTTAGCATCTTTTAGCATAAGATAGTGCCCAGCATGTAAAACATCAAACGCACTACAGGTGAATCCAATGGTTTTTCCATAGTATTTGTGTTTAAAGTCTTTAATCCTAGCCACAGTCACATTGTTGAAAATATTTAGTTTAGCTATCTTAGGATCATAGTACTGCCTATCATATATATTATTAATGTTCATAACCTATCTATAATATATATGGTTTTATTTTATTTTAAGCGATTATTAATTCACTATTCACAATCTTCACTATCTAATTCTTCTATAAACTCACTTGCCATTTCACTATAATTTTCTGGATATGGTGTTCCAAATGTAATTCTACTCTTATTCCTATTAGTTATGTATCTTAGATTAGTATCTAGTTCAGATAGTTCTTTTTTGCCAATATTTATCTTATCTAAGGTATCTTTCTTTTCGCATATAGACTTTTTCTTATTATCTATTATGTTTATTAAAAACTTATCCTTACATATAGGGTATCTATAGTTGTAGTCTAGTTGTTCACCGGTGGTTCTATCAAAACCTATAGCACAGTCATTCATTTTTTTTACTTCTTGATTAGTAGTAAAATGTTCCATTTCACTTGGAATGGAGTCTACTATATGTTTTCTATACTCTTCTAAGGCATCTGACAATTTATCTAAGCTAGGTATATTTTCAATGGTTTTAAGTGTATCAAAGTCTATATTACTACCGTTAAAACAGTCTAATATTGGTCCTAATTCTGCTAATTCATCTAAAACTGTAAATAGATATTCATAGACTTCTCTATAACCAATATTTTTATTGACTAGTTTGGTCCTAACTACTGATAAAAAATATAAAATATCATATATAGCTAATATATTTTTATAGCTACCACTTGTAGCCATGTTTTCTAACTCACTATCCTTCCTATTATCTATCTTATTTGCGTATAGAGTATCATATTTATCTATAACTATACTATTATAATAACCAGTAAACAAAAAATTATTTTGGTTAGCTATCTGGTTATATTTATTATGTGTTTTAGCACTATCTAATGGTAGTAATAATATATTGTCCATATCTACTGAACCATGACAAAACGTTCTATATTTTTTAAGTATAGTTTTTTGTGTTTTACATAATTGTATGGCTATATTGGTTACTATATCTAATACTAATATTGGGTAAGTGTCTATAATTTGGTCTATATAATATCCCAGAGTTATATAGTCATTATATGTCTTAATACTAAAGGTAGTAATATTATATGGAACCTTACAAATAGTATTTTTGGCAAACTTTGTCTTTTCTAAATCTATACCACAGTAAAATAGGTCTAAACAGTAGTGTATATAGTCAGCTATATCACTATCTCCAAAATCATTAAAAAGTTTCATAGTAACCATAGCATCATGATATATATACTTAGCGTTTTCTATATTATTTGGTAGATATACAAATCCAATAGGTACACTTTTTAGGTCTAAAGTAAAAATGTTACCTAATTTAGTTCTATTATAGCTGAATCTACCGCTTTCCATTTCACTATATATTTCATCAATAGTAAAATCCTCTAAAATATTAGATAGTAAACTGCTAGGTATTTTAGTGTTTCTGGTTGTATTTTGTACAATACTACTCATATTAGAGTAGTAACGAGAAAGGTATTGGTGTAAAATACAGGATAGTTCTCTAAGGTCATCATTCTTATAGTTTAAACTATTCTTTTTAGATAGGGTCCATTGACAGCTATTAACAAACTGACTATAGATTTTATAATAGACAGAATGAATAGAGTCATTTTTAAATAAAAACTGCGGATTAAATTGGGTAGTGTAGAAGTTACTATAGGTTTCCATATTAGCTATATCATATTCAGTCATCTTATAGTTGTTATTCTTAGGTTCTATGAATTCAACATTAGTTTTACTAAATTTAATAGAGATATATGTATTATTTTCACTACTTTTATATATATTATAGTTTTTTAGCTCACTAATTAATTCTCTACTACTAGAAACATTGCTATTAGATATCGCATTTTTAATCTCTACTATATCGTCCTTTTTTTCTAATATGAGATTTCTATAGGTTTCAATACTAGTATACTTGGTCATTAGGTTTTCTAAGGATATATATCTCTCAAGTGTATTATCATTTTTTTTTATTATAGCCACATCAGATTTATCTAGGTAGATTTCATCTAGTAATTCTTCTATTCCATCTAAGATATAACTTTCTAGCGAAAGGTTAGTATTTATATGGGACCTAATAATATTGTGTTCTTCCTCTAAATTAATATATTTTTTAAAAAGTGAATATAGTTCAAATGATTTTTCAATAGAAGTTTTTAGGTCACCCTTAGGGACCATACATTCCGCGCTATCTTTACATTGAACTATTTCTTTTTGATACACTAATATTTTAGACTTTCTATCTTTTAGTTTTAGAGGAATAAAATTCTTTTTATAATATTCCTGGGTTTTCTTATTTATTATGCTATTAGATAGCTGGTCTAACTTATCACTAATAGTATTATATTCATTTACTATTTCTATATGAGAAACTAGATTAGTAATCATACGATAAGTAACTCTAAAATATAGATTATAGATTTCTTCCTGGTACTCATCTAATACCTTATTTATGTCTATATCAGATTTTCTATTAATAAAGTTAGACACTTTTTTTCCAGCATCCTTTATAGAGCTTGTAAAAGTAGTAAAAATAGACATATACTATATGATATATGCTGATATAATTTAAACAATATCTCTATATAAACGCTAATAGTATATTTATAATAAACAATGATACATATTATAAATTGGTCTAGAACTGTTTTAGGAACAATGGCTATTGGTGGAATGGGAACCTTAGGAAAATATGCGGTTGATAACTATGTAGCTGTTCAACATGCCAAAATAGCCAGTAATGAAAAGATAGAACAGTGGTATATAGATTTAGAGAGAACAGAACAAACGGATAATAGAAAAGACAATGAAGAATTCAACAATTCATTTAAAGACTTAGTCAAGGCATTTAAATAAACATATATAGATTTTATAAGCTTTAAAAATTTTGAACTTGAAATACAATATATAATAACGGCATTATACTAATGTCATTATTAACTATTGCTAGAAGTCATTTACAACTAGTTGCTAATAGCCGATTGCTATCCATTGCTAGTGAAAACCTAATTATAATTCTACCATTTATTAAAACTATAGTAGCTAACTACTGGATAAAAACTAGTTACTATGGTGCTTGTATGGGAGCTACCGTAGCTATTGGCTATAACACCTATGTTATATATAGTATCCTAACTAAAGGTGCTGCTATACAGACAACTATAAATATTGCTGGTATTGGAACTGTTCAATTTGGAGCTAATACAAATAGTTTATCAGAGTATATAGGTAGTCTAACTATACCTTTAACTATAGCATTATCAGGAGCCATAGGTGCTAACCTTGGTCCATATATACCACCTATGTTAGCATATGTGTCATACTTAGCATGGGATATCTATACAGAAAAGTCTTTGAAAAGAGACTATAAGAACCACATGGATACTATAACAAAAACCGATTTTATAGAGATAGCACCAGATAGCTGCCCAATATGTTTAGAAGATTTAGTTGAGGCTGTTAAACCATTATCATGTGGCCACCATATGCATCGCTCATGTTTCTTAAAAGGTAGTCAACCTACATGTCCTATGTGTAGATCCCTTGTAGAACTAACCTATGAGGAATATAAGGCTATAGTAGATAAGGATACAAACACGGATAGTAGCCAATTAGAAGAACATAACCAACCACAAGTAACAATGACCATTACAGAAACAGTTACAACTACGACAACTACAGTAGTAGAAGATAAAACCAAAAAACCTGTTACAAAAGGTTATTATAGCCAATTTATTAATAGATATCCTATTAGACACTACCAACTAGCTAATAATATAGATATAGATAATATTAGTAATGTAGGTTTATGTGTATTTTAGTTTCATATATAATTGATTATTTTTTATATGTTCTAATACTATATCTAATTCATTATCTAATATCTTAGATAAGATGGATTGTTTGGTAAACCCAGCTACTAGAATACTATTTGTGGTATTAGCCTCAACTACCCTAAAATCATCATCTATAATAATAGAGTTCGCTAAGCTATATTCTGGGTAATCCATAGATAAATATTTAATAGGTTTGAGTAATTTCTTTTTAACAAGCATTTTAGTAGTGTAGTAGTTAGTGAACACATTTTTTATAGTTATATCTTTAGGAAATAGTTCTTTTATAGCATATTCCGCATATATATTCTGGGCGCCTGTCCAAATACTAATAGTCCCCATGGTAGCCAATTCTCTTAAAAATTGTTCTAGGCCTGGTCTGGCATACATCTTCGTAACGTAGCTAAGGTTTCTACTAGGCTGGAACACAGTAAAATTATAGCTATAGTCAATATAGTCTGGAAAGTTCCAAGTATCTCCAAAGGGAACACTGCAAATAAGTGTATTGTCTAAATCTAATATAAAATTCATTAAGTTCTAGTATATTTCATATTAGGTTTACTATTTTTAAATCATACTTAGATATTCTATAGCAGTTCGCTTCTTATTGATAGGATGTATCATATCTACTACAGTAGCATAAATAATAGCTATTTGGTCCCTATCAAGCCCCTTAGTCTCTAACCATTTTTCTAGACCATTATAGATCTGTTCATATCTAGTCATATAGTCTACCATTAGGGTAAAGTAGCTATCCCATGTATAGACGTGTTCACCAGTTAGCACATAATATAGTGTAGCTCCTAATGAATAGATATCACTACTAAAATCTATTTTAGGTTTACTAGACAGGTTACTATGGAATTCGTGGTCAGCATCATTATAGGTTGCCATAACCATTGGATCTAGATATAAAATAGAACCAGTAAGTCTACTTGGACATGATGGTCTAAAACAACTAATACCAAAATCGCTATAAACCAGTCTACCACTAGTATCATCTATTAGGATGTTTTCAGGTTTAATATCCCCATGAACTATATCGTGGCTATGGATATACGCTAGTCCTTCAAGTAAATTTTTAGCTATATATATAAAAGTATTGTAGAAGTACTCACCACTTGCCTGGTCTAAGCCATTTCTTACACTATCTATCCACGTATTGTTTAGCACTTTATAAACTATATAGATTTCAGTAGATTTATCCTTGTTTTTCTTTAAAAAATAATCAATAATAGTAGCTACATAGTCCGAGTTATCTAGCTGTGATATGATATCCATTTCAGTATGTAACTGGTCTACTAGTTCTATGCTGCTAATAGCTACCTGTTTAATAGCTACCCGTTGACCATTATATTTTCCTAGGTAGACAGTTCCATATGTACCAGAGCCTAATTTATAGTCGAGTGAGTAATTATGTGGTTCTTTTGATTTAATTTTAGATTTAAATACAGTTTTAACCTTCTTATATATGTCTTCTGTGTTACTATGGTTATCATTGTTGTTAGCTATAGACTGTTTATATATAGTACCCTTTTCTAGCATATGCTTTAGTGCGTTGGCATCTAGTGTACCTCCACCACAGACACCATCATTATATTTTTTTGGCATATTTACTATATTAGTATATTTTTAAACTTCTTAGCACATAAGATTATTATTAGAATCTAAAGTGATACTATAGTTATCCGCTAAATACTTCTGGACAGTCTTATCCTTTAGCAATAGATAAGCAAGGTCACCGCCCCAAACTAACCAACCAACCGCACCTCTATAGTTACCTAGACCAGTTTGACCATCTGTTGGTTGGCCATCCTTTATCCATCTACAATATCCTGGATAGCTAGTTCCACCATTAGCCGCATCTGGGCCATGTCTAGAAAACCAGGCTGACATATGTAGCAAGTGTTCTATATCTATATATCCTTTAGGTAACCCCGCAATACCTTTAGTATAGGCAGTTACTATATGATCACCGGAAGAGAACCCAGCATCGGTAGAACCTTTATAGCCATTATCTCTTAGAGCGAACCCCATTTCAACTACCTTCAATACCAGATGGCAGTAGAACACCAACTTTACCATCTACCTCAATTATAGGTTGTCTATTACCACCTCTTTTTGTCTTTTTACTATTAGCCAGATATTTGCTTTTTTTGATACAAGAACCTTTAGCACCAGGACTAGGACCTATAAAAATAAACCCTGGCCAACAAGGTCCCTGAACACCTATAGGGTATTTATTAGATTTTTTATCGTTTTTTACCATATATACTATATAGTTATATTTTATAGTTTCTTTTTCATATATTCTATCTCTTTGCTCTGACTTTCTATTATACTTTTAACGAGTGGTTCCTTAGAACCTTTCTTAACCAACTGTTTACTCATGTGAACTGCCATGGAATGATGAGGTATCATACCTAATAGATATTGTTTTTCACCTATAAAGGCTTGGGTTCTAATTAAATAAATACTAGTAGCGACCAGAGATATACCTATAGCTATATTAGTAATTTCTCCATAATAAATACCCATAAAAAATAACATCCATCCAGTCATAAGAAGAGCCATATATAGGTCATTTAAGCTTAAATGTATATGGTCTATGCTACTAACCCAAACATTCATAGTAGATAATAGACTAGATAGGATCATAATAATAGCCATCTCTAATGTATGATTAGTCATGTTTATTATATAATAGATATATTTTTGCTTAGAACTGTTCTAAATACTCTTTAATAGATAGTCTTTGTTTTTTTGGTTCTATCATTCCAGTTATAACATTATAGATACTTTCCACATATTTCTCTTCTAATTTTTTAGTATAGAGAACAGCCTGTAAATCCTTAGACTGTCTACTAAATAGTGTTGGATAGGTATTAATATCATATTCTGGTTGTTTATTAAAGTCAAAATAGTAATGTCCAGTGACTAAATGATATAATATACAACCTAACGCATAAATATCAGTAGTTTCATTCACTCTTAGTTTACCATTTTTTAGTGGTATAACTTTTTTATATGCTAATAACATTAGTGGATCTATATATCTTGGTGTGCCTCTTAGAGTAGTTCTACAGGTAGTTTTAAAGCAACTTAGACCAAAATCGCTATAGACATATCTATTATTTTTTGGGTTAAAAAGGATATTTTCCAACTTAATATCACCATGGATCACACCATTGTCGTGGATAAACTTTAAGCCCTCTAATAACTGGGTATATACCTGGTCAAACTTAGATAACCACTGTTTACCAGTTAGTGTTGTAGTAGATTTATTATATATTTCTAACCAGTTAGGTTGTAGGATTTCCATAGCTATATATAGTACAAATTCCTTTTTATCATTCTGAGTAACAAAGTAATCTGACATAGTAGCTATATATTTATTAGCATCCTTTTTCTTACTAAGTTTATCTAAAATATCTAACTCATCCAATATAGTATTTAACTGTTTATCCTCTTTAAGATTAATAATTTTGATAGCAACATCACTACCTACTTTGGTTTGTCCACCAATATAAACGCTATAATCGCCAATCCAAACTTCTCCATAGGCACCCTTACCTAGTTTTGCCTTCAAGTTTATTTCTGTGGTAAACGCATAGTTATCTGGAAATATTTCAAATAAACCCTGTTCACTAATCATAGTAGGCTTAGACTTATCCATATATCACTTAGTTATAATATAAATATATATTTTCCTAAACTATTATATATGAGTAATAAGACTATATTAGTAACTGGTGGATTAGGCTATATAGGTAGTCATACTGTTACACTGCTGTTAGAGAAGGGTTATAATGTCATTATACTAGACAATTTATATAATTCCAGTAAGAGTGTATTAGTAAATATTGAAAAAATAGTTGGTAGACTAATAGTAGAACACTGTGAATTTATAGAAGTAGATATAACAGACAAATATACTTTAGGCGCAGCACTAAGACCATATATAGGAAAAATATCATCCTGTATACATTTTGCTGGTTATAAGGCTGTTGGTGAAAGTGTAGCTAAACCATTCCTATACTACAACAATAACATAGTTGGCACTATAAATTTATTAGAAGTATTAGATATTATAGGTTGCCAAAACGTTGTTTTTTCTAGTAGTGCTACCGTTTATGGTCACCCAGAAAAAGTTCCTATAGATGAATCCAGTAAGACGGGTTTTTTAAATCCATATGGTTGTTCTAAGTTAGTAGTGGAAGAAATCTTAGAAAGCCTTAGTCAATCTATACTGGGTAAAAATAAACGTCTAGTATCTCTTAGATATTTTAATCCTATAGGCGCGCATCCAAGTGGTTTATTAGGTGAAGACCCTAATGATATCCCTAATAATTTACTACCATTTATTATGAATGTTGTAAAATCTATGGATAATGAAAATACTAGCAGTAGCGATATATATAACCATCTAAAAGTATATGGAAATGACTATGACACAACAGATGGCACTGGTGAAAGAGACTATATCCATGTGATGGACTTAGCTAAAGCACATATTTTATCATTAGAAAATATAATTTATTCACCAGATTGTAGTAAAAACTATTATGTATGTAATGTAGGTCTTGGTCAAGGAACCAGTGTATTAGAAATGCTTAGTCTAACCAGTAAAATACTTGGAAAACATGTTCCATTCAAGTTCTATCCTAGACGCGCTGGTGATTGCGCTACGGTATACGCTGATGATATACAGTGTAGAGAGTTGCTAAAGTTTACACCTGATTATACTATAGAAGATGCTATTAAACATTCGCTAGAGTTTATTAAAAATAAAAATAAAACTACTAGAAATATGTAGATTTTACTGAAGTGTATCAAAGTTAAGATATAGCATTTCGTCACTATAACCCATGCTCTTAAATATAATTTCTTGTAGATGTGGACGTCTATATTTGTGGAATAAACAGTTTCTAAGTGTAGCTGTCGTGTTAAATAGGTGTCCCGTATAGACCCTATCTAGGTCTAACTGTTTACTAAATAATGGATAAACATCGTTTACTAGCCATTCTTTATCTATTGTTAAGGATATTTTCAAGCAAACTTTAGTAGGCTTTTCCTTATTCCATATATAGGAATTATCGTATATATAGGTATATGCCCTATTATACTTGTCTATAGACATATTATTGTCAAACTGGTTTTTATATGTATAGTGTGTGACTATAAAGCGATTGTTTAATAACTCTTTGTATTTTAAGAAGAAGTCTATATTATATTTATAATCTATGCTATAGAAAGAGAATACAGGCCATAATTGGTTATCCTCATAGCATATAAATATGAATTCTTTTTTTTTACCGTCAACTACTACTCTATCTATTACCAAAGTGCCTTTTGGCATAAATGTATTAGAATAGCCTCTGCTTTTTAATAAGGTTTGTTGTAGCTTTTCCATATAATCCTGAAATAACTGTTGGTTTTCATTAGGTAGACTAATAAACTCGTACCGGTCTAGTGTATAAAAGTCTCTTGTAGTACTAGTATCAGTATGTACTAAAAAACACCTAGGTTCAGTGTCTACATAGTCATAAATTAAATTAGATATATTTGTTGTATCCATTAAATAAGCGTTTTGGATACTGTTAGTAATAGCGTTTAATAACATGTTAGTGTTAGTTTATTAATTAAACCTATAGTATACTCAATATATCAAAATTTAAAATAAAAACTATATAGAAAAGCATCTATATAGGTTTTAACACATAAGTTTATCTACTTTTTCATAGAGTTCTTCTAATGTCCCTTTATTCACTATAACTATATCTGCTAAACTGACTAATCCATATATATTCCA
>Ga0214923_10007299_pt1 | contig 12096 bp, 12 predicted proteins | sample LL1510_MetaG_FD_177993 | JGI IMG/M metagenome (GOLD analysis project Ga0214923, IMG submission 177993) | Freshwater microbial communities from Lake Lanier, Atlanta, Georgia, United States - LL-1510 | ecosystem: Environmental > Aquatic > Freshwater > Lake | place: USA: Georgia | collected... | reverse complement strand
GCCACGTCGGCCGGGGAGTTGTTCGGCTTTGCACGATCGCTCGCCGGGGGCGGGGCTGGCGACCTCGGCCGCACGCTGCTCGGAGCCGTCCTCGTGCTCGGGGCTGTGCAGACGGCGATCTCGCAGTTTTCGAGCCTTGCCCTCGAGCAGTTTCATCTCGAGTCGGCGGCGCTTGTACAGCTCGTGCTCCTCGTGCAGTTCGTGGCCCTGCCCGGGGCAATCTTCATCGGCTGGCTGTCCACGCGGTGGAGCAGGGCAGGATCGCTCAGGCTGTGCCTCGCCGGCTGGCTCGCCGTAGTCGTGCTCGCAGCGTTCGTCACGACTCCCGGGCAGCTGACGGCGCTCGCCGTGCTCCTCGCGCTCGTGCTCGGCGGCGTGCAGAGCGTGGTGCGGGCCACGATCGCAGCGCTCGCGCCCCAAGGACGGTTCGGAGCGACGTTCGGCCTCTTGCAGGTGGGCACGAAGCTTGCGGGGTTCGCGGCCAGCCTGCTCTTCGGAGCCGCCTACGCCGCCACGGGCGATTCACGCGCCGGCCTCGCCGTGCTCTTCGTGCAGCTCGCGGCGGGGTGGTGGGTGCTTGCCCGGTAGCGACGAGCCGGGGATGCCTTGAGTAAGGTGGCCTTGCAACACGGTGTATACTGGCGTACACTTTCTGCAGTCATGCGGCGTCCCGTCAGGCACGCTCCGGCAAAGGGAGTTCAGGTCATGGTGAATGTGACGGTTGACGAAAGGGCTGCCGCGGCTCTGGCTGCGGCGCGAGAGCAAGTGGAGTTGCGAGACGCAACAGGGCACCGCATTGGCTACTTTCTGCCTCCTGCGCTTCACGAACGTTTACTCTACGACTGGGCACGAAGCAGCGTGACCGCAGGAGCGATCGAGGCCGCCAGAGCCGAAGAAGGTGGAACCACTCTTGCTGAAGTGTGGGCCCGCCTGAGCACCCAATGACCTTTACGGTCACCTGGAAGCCCAGCGCCATCGAGGCGCTGGCCACCCCTGTGGCTCGATTCGGCTCGCCGCGACAGTGTTTCCAAGGCCGCGGATGAAATCGATGGTCTTCTACGGGAGCGGCCGCTTGGAGTCGGCGAGCCCGCCCTGCTGAACAGTCGGATTCTCGTTTGTCTGCCGCTGGCGGTCGTGTATGACGTGCAGGTGGACGATCGCCTCGTCCAGGTCCTGATGGTGGTGGCCGTTCCTGGCGAATAAAGAGGGCAGCGGTCCCAACTGCCTGCGCAACGCCGAAGCCGGGACGGGCGCGATATTTGTCTTACGCGATTCCGAGCACGTCGCGCATCGAGTAGAGGCCGACCGGCTTGCCGACCAGAAACGCCGCGGCGGCGAGCGCGCCCTTCGCGTAGCAATCGCGGTTCGTCGCCCGCACGTTCACCGAGAGTGACTCGCCCTCCAGGCCGAAGAGGATCGTGTGCTCGCCGGGATTGTCGCCGGCCCGCACGGCGTGGTAGCCGATCTCGTCGGCAGGACGGGCCCCGGGACGGCCCTCGCGGCCGTGAGCCGCCTTCGTCTGCCCCATCGCGGCCTGCACGATCTCGCCAAACTTGAGCGCCGTGCCGCTCGGCGAGTCTTCCTTGTGGCGGTGATGCACCTCCAGGATCTCCACGTCGGCCCGGCTGCCGACACGCTTCAAGAGCGTTCCGGCCCGGCCCACGAGATCCATCGCGATATTCACCGCCAGGCTCATGCTCGGCGACTGCAGCACCGGGATCAGCTTCGCGGCCGCAGCGAGAGCCTCGCGGGCTGGAGCATCGAGCCCCGTCGTCGCCACGACGAGCGGCACCCTCTTCTGCACGCACGTGGCGATGATCCCGGGCACCGCCTCCGGGAGAGAGAAGTCGATGACGACGTCGGCAGGGCAACTCCAGGTATCGGCCACGGCCACCCCCGCGGGCGACAGCCCGGCGAGCACGCCGGCATCCGCGCCAGCCTGCGGATGCCCCGGGCGCTCGATCGCGGCCACGAGCCGCCAGGGGTGAGCATCGCCTGCGGCGCACGCGATCACGCGCTGGCCCATGCGGCCGGCCGCACCGTGCATGACGAGACGCAGCGGCTCAACCATACAGTTCGATCGCCTGCACGATCTCGTCGAGCCTGTTGCCGACGCTCACGGCGCGATTCGCAAAGCTCGCCCGACTGACGCCCCGGCTGCCGAGGACCTCGTTGAAGAGCTTTTGGTCGGTCGTGTGGTAGGCGACGGTCGCCGTGGGATCTTTGAGTTGATGGCCCGTGAGGATGCACACCACGCGCTCGTCGCGGCCGATCACACCCTCGGCCACGAGCTGCTTCGCCCCGGCCACGCTCGCGGCGCTCGCCGGCTCACAGCCGAGGCCGCCCGCGCCCACCTGCGCCTTCGCGTCGAGAATTTCCTGCTCGGTCACCTCGCGAACGACGCCGTCGCACACCTCGAGCGCCCGCAGGCACTTGTTGAGGTTCACGGGGCGGTTGATCTCGATGGCGCTGGCGATCGTGTCGGCCCGCTTCTTGTCGCGATCGAGTTCGTCGTAGTAGTGGCACGCCGGCGAGAGGTCGGCCCGGCCGCCTTCCCACCGCAGGCCGCGGTTGTGATAGAGCTCATAGAGCGTGTTCGCCCCGGCGGCGTTGATCACCGCCAGCCGCGGCACACGGTCGATGAGGCCGATTTTCCGCAGCTCGGCGAAGGCCTTGCCGAAGGCGCTCGAGTTGCCGAGGTTGCCGCCGGGCACCACGATCCAATCAGGCACCTCCCAACCGAGCGATTCGAGCACGCGAAACATGATCGACTTCTGCCCCTCGAGGCGGAAGGGATTCACGCTGTTCACGAGGTAGATGCCGAGCTTGCCCGAGACTTCCTTGACGCGGGCCATCGCGTCGTCGAAGTCACCGGCAATCTGGATCGTGAGGGCGCCGTAATCGAGCGCCTGCGAGAGCTTGCCGTAGGAGATTTTGCCGGAGCCGATGAAGATGATGCCGCGCATCAGCCTTGTGACGGCACAGTAGACGGCGAGCGAGGCGCTCGTGTTGCCCGTCGAGGCGCAGGCGGCCCGCCGGGCCCCGATCATCCGGGCGTGCGTGAACGCCGCCGACATGCCGTTGTCTTTGAACGAGCCGGAGGGATTCAGGCCCTCGTATTGCAGGTGGAGCCGGCCCGGCTTCATCCCGACGAACGCCCCCACGCCGTCTGACACGGAGAGCAGCGTTTGCCCCTCGCCGATCGTGACCACGCTCTCGCGCGGGGCGAAGGGGAACAGTTCATGAAACCGCCAAACGCCGGAGTAGGCGAGCGGATCGCTGCGGCGCATCCACTTCCGCTCGAAGACCTCGAACGACGTGGGCGGGCGGAGCCGGTCCCAGTCGTACGTCACGTCGAGGAGGTTGCCGCACGACGGGCAGCTCGTGAGCACCTCGTCCACGGAGAACGTCGCCCCACACGCAGGCGAGATGCACTGCTGAAACGCGAGGTCAGTGCGGGCGGCGACGGCCAAGAAACGGTTCCTCGAAACGAACGCGGGGCCGCGACCCCGGCTTGCATCAACGTCGGCAATCCGGCTCGCAGAACTCGATTTTCACGCTCCGCTCAGCAAGGGTAGGTCATCGACGCGGGAACAGCAAGGAGCCGTTTTGTGCGTGAAAACGCGGCCCGCAGAGAGCCGTCACCCCACAGCCTGCCAGTTTGACAGGCCAAGCACCAGACGTATCATATGGGGCTCTTCTGGACACGAGGGATCACAGCATGAAAGCGGCGGAAATGAAGCCCTTCAAGGCTGCGCTCGAAACAATGCGGGCGCGGCTGCGGGGCGATGTGTCGACGATGGCGGATGCGGCCCTGGGCAAGACTCGTTCCGAGGCGAGCGGCGACATTTCGAGCATGCCGATCCACATGGCGGACCTGGGATCGGACGCTTACGAACAGGAATTCACGCTCAGCCTGATGGCGAGCGAAGAGGGCACGCTGGAAATGGTCGAGCAGGCCCTCGACCGGATTCGGTCAAAAACGTATGGCGTGTGCGAAGAGTGCGCGGGCGTGATCGCGAAGAAGCGGCTCGAGGCGATTCCCTTCGCGGCGCTCTGCATCCGCTGCGCCGAGAAACTCGAACAGCCCTCGGGCCAGCGTCCCCGCAACCCCAAGTAAGACAGGCTTCAGCCTGTCGTGCACCCCCGACCGCGCGAAAAGGACGTCGCCCAGCCATGTGGACCGCCTCCCGCGGCTGGCCGCTGTTCATCGTCATCGCGGTCGCCGCCGCCGCGGTCGATCTCGTTACGAAGGCGTGGCTGTTCGCCGCCCTGGGCATGCCGGGCGAAAAGCCCCCCATCGTGATCGTGCCCCGGATGCTCACGCTGGAGACGAACCTCAACGAAGGAGCGCTCTTCGGCATGGGGCAGGGGATGGGGATGGTGTTCGCGGCAGTCTCGTGCGCGGCGATCGTGGGCATCCTCGCCACCGTCGTCCGGGCGTCTGTGCGGCGCGAGCCCTGGCTCGTGGTGGCGCTGGCCCTGATCACCGGCGGCATCGTCGGCAACCTGTACGACCGGCTCGGCCTGCCGCGCCTCACGTGGCACGCGCCCCTCGGCCGGATCGGCGACCCCGTGTATGCCGTGCGCGACTGGATTCACTTCTCGCTCGAAGGGATCATCGACTGGCCGATCTTCAATCTCGCAGACACGTGGCTCGTGATCGGCGCCGGCCTGCTCGTGGCGCTCTCCTTCCTTGCACAGCCCGCCCCCAATCATGCCGAGTGACCCACCGATCGCCGGCCCGCTTCGCAGCATGGATGCGCGGCTCGAAGTGGCGCTCGCCGCCGTCCGCCTCGCGTCCGTCGAGACGCTCCGCCGGTTCAACGACCCCACGCTCTCCGTGCACGAGAAGGCCGACCGCTCACCCGTAACCGAAGCGGACATCGCCGCCGAAACAATCCTGCGTGACACGCTGCTTGCCGCCTTCCCCGACGACGCCTTTCTCGGCGAGGAGTCGGGCACCGTCGCGGGCACGAGCGGCTACGAATGGATCGTCGATCCGATCGACGGCACGAAGTCGTTCATTCGGGGCGTGCCGCTGTGGGCCACCCTCGTGGGCTGTCGGAGCGCCGGCCGGGGGATTCTCGGCGTGATCGCCATCCCGGCCCTCGACGAAACGGTGTACGCCGCCGCGGGCCGCGGCGCCTGGCACGTGTGCCGCGGCGGGCCCGCGCTGCCCGCCCGCGTGTCGCAGCGGCCGACGCTCGGCGCGAGCCTGTGCTGCACGAGCGACGTCACGTCGTTCACCAAGCGGCCCGACGCAGCGGCCGGCGCGACGGCGCGCGCGCGACTCGAAGCCGAGAGCGGCATCCTGCGCACGTGGGGCGACGGCTACGGCTACCTGCTCGTGGCCACCGGCCGGGCAGACGTGATGATCGACCCGCTCATGAACGCCTGGGATGCCGCCGCCGTCGAGACGGTGATCACCGAAGCGGGCGGCCGATTCACCGACTGGCAGGGCCGCCCGCGGATCGACTCGGGCGACGGCCTGGCCACCAACGGTCTGGTTCACGACGCCGCGCTTGGGCTCTTGCGAGTCTGAAGGAATTCAGTATCTTTGCCGGGGCTTTCCCCGACCATTCCCAGCACATCCGAGCACTCAATCGTGGCACGTTCCTGTCAGGTCTGCGGCAAGGGTTTTTCGATGGGCAACACCGTCACCTTGCGCGGTAAGGCGAAGTATCTCGGCGGAGTCGGCACCAAGGTGACTGGCATCTCACGCCGCAAGTTCAAGCCGAACCTGCAGCGGCTGCGGATCACCACCGGCCGTGGCACGAGCACCACGGCCCTCGTGTGCACGCAGTGCATCAAGGGGGGCAAGGTCACGAAACTCGTGAAGCAGGCCCCGTTCCGGCTCCCGAAGGTCGAGAAGGCAAAGACAGCCGCCGAAGAGGCCGTGCCGTCGGGACCGCGGGCCCGCCCGTAAGCGCTTCCCGCCGAGGAGGCCGCCCGCCATGACGCTCGCCCGCAAGGATGTCGCCAAGGTCGCGATGCTCGCCCGGCTCGCGCTCTCCGACGCCGAGCTCGACACCATGACGAACGAGCTCTCGAACATCGTGGGCTTCGTGTCGCTGCTCGAAGAGCTCGACACCTCCGCGGTGGCTCCGCTCGCCCACCCGCTCGACACGCAAAACGCCTTCCGCGACGACGTGCCGGCCGCGTCGCTCACGACGGCCGAAGCGCTCCAGTCGGCCCCGCGGCACGACGGCGAATGTTTCCTCGTGCCGGCCGTCCTCGGGGAATCCGGCGCGGCCTGAGCCGTGCGCACATCCATGCAGCCTGCCGAACTCTCCGCCGTCGAGATCGTGGCCGCCATCCGCCAGGGCGACATGACGGCGGTGCAGTGCACCGAGGCCTTTCTCGACCGGATGGCCCGCCTCGACGGCTCGATCAACGCGTTTCTGAAGATCGACCGCGAGGGGGCGCTCGCGACCGCGGCCGCGATCGACGCGCGGCGCAAGGCCGGCAAGCCGCTCGGACCACTCGCGGGCCTGCCCGTGGCGGTGAAAGACGCGCTCTGCACCCGCGACCTGCCCACCACCTGCGCCTCGAAGATGCTCGCGGGCTTCCGCCCGCCCTACGACGCCGACACGGTGGCCCGGCTGCGGGCCGCCGACGCCGTGATCGTGGGCAAGACGAACATGGACGAGTTCGCGATGGGCGGCTCCAACGAGAATTCGGCGTTTGGCCCCGTAAAAAATCCCTGGGATCTCGCCCGGGCGCCCGGCGGCTCGAGCGGCGGTTCGGCCGCCTGCGTGGCGGCCGACATGGCCCCGGTGGCGATCGGCTCCGACACGGGCGGCTCGATCCGCCAGCCGGCCGGTCTCTGCGGCATCACGGGGCTCAAGCCGACCTACGGCCGCGTCAGCCGGCGCGGGCTCGTGGCGTTTGCGTCGAGCCTCGACCAAATCGGGCCGATGGCCCGCTCGGCCGCCGACTGTGCCCTCGTGCTGGAAACGATCGCCGGCCACGACCCGCTCGATTCGACGTCACTCACCGCCGACGTGCCGAGGTACACGGACCTGCTCGAGCAGCCGCTCACCGGCCTCAAGATCGGCCGTGTGCCCGAGCACTACGCCGAGGGGCTCGATCCCGAAGTGCGGAAGGGTGTGGACGAGGCCTTCGCCGTGTTCGAAGCGGCCGGAGCCACGATCCATGACATCGAGCTGCCGCACGCCAAGTACGGCGTGCCGACGTACTACCTGATCGCCCCGTGCGAGGCGTCGAGCAACCTCGCCCGGTACGACGGAGCCCACTATGGACATCGGGCCGAGCCCGGGAGGGGCCATCGGGCCGAGTCCGCGAAGGGCGATCAGGCCGGCGGTGAGAGCCAGCAGTTCGACTCGCCGCTCGTCGAGATGTATTGCCGCAGCCGAGGTGAGGGCTTCGGGCAGGAGGTCAAGCGGCGGATCATGCTCGGCACCTACGCCCTCTCGGCCGGCTACTACGACGCCTATTACGCCAAGGCCCTCAAGGTGCGCCGGCTGATCCGGCAGGACTATCTCGACGCGTTCGAGAAGGTGGATCTGATCGGCGGCCCCGTGTCGGCCACGCCGGCCTTCAAACTCGGCGAAAAGACGGGCGACCCGCTCGCGATGTATCTCGTCGACCTCTACACGGTGGCCACGAACCTCGCGGGCGTGGGCGGGATTTCCTTTCCGTGCGGGTTCACGAAGGGCGGCCTGCCGGTCGGCTTCCAGCTCCAGGGGCCGGCGCTCGCCGAGCCGCTGCTGCTGCGGGCCACCGACCGCTTTCAACGGCTTACCGACTGGCACCTCCGGCGCCCGAAGCAGATCGCATGACGAAGCCCGCCGCTCCGACATCCGAGCCCTACACGACCGTCATCGGCCTGGAAGTGCACGTGCAACTCCAGACGAAGACGAAGCTCTTCTGCGGCTGCTCCACAGCGTTCGGCGCTCCGCCCAACACGCAGGTCTGCCCCGTGTGCCTCGGCCTGCCCGGCTCGCTGCCGGTGATGAACCGCGAAGCCTTCGCCCTCGCGATCAAGGCCGCTCTCGCGCTCAACTGCCGGATCGCCTCGTTCACGAAGTGGGATCGCAAGAACTACTTCTATCCCGACCTGCCCAAGGGCTATCAGATCAGCCAGTTCGACCTGCCGTTTTCCAGCGACGGCTGGCTCGAGGTCGTGGATCCGAAAGGGGCGTTTTCGCGGAAGGTGGGCATCATCCGCGTGCACCTCGAAGAGGATGCCGGCAAGAGCATGCACGACGAGGCCGCAGGCACGGCCGACACGCGGATCGACCTCAATCGAGCCGGCACGCCGCTGTGCGAGATCGTCAGCCAGCCCGACCTGCGCAGCCCGCAGGAGGCCCGGGCCTGGCTCAACGAGCTGAAGCTCCTGCTCGTGTATCTCGGCGTGAGCGACTGCAACATGCAGGAGGGCAGCCTGCGGGTCGACGCCAACGTGAACCTGCACATCCCGCGCCCCGACGGCAGCGTGGCCAAGACGCCGATCGTCGAGATCAAAAACATGAACTCGTTCCGCTCGGTCGAACGGGCGCTGACCTACGAAGCCGCCCGCCAATATGACGAGTGGCAGGCCACCGGCGCCGAACTGGGAAAGACTCCGAAACAGACCCGTGGCTGGGACGACCCGGCCGGCGTGACGCGGGCCCAGCGGCACAAGGAGGAGTCGAGCGACTACCGCTACTTCCCCGACCCGGACCTCGTGCCCGTGACGGTGAGCGAGCAGCAGATCGCGGCCGTCAAGGCCTCGATGGGCGAGCCACCAACCGTCCTGCGCACGTCGCTCGCCGGAACGTGGAAGATCTCCGCCTACGACGCCGACGTACTCGTAAACCAGGGCCGCGAGCTCGTGGCCTATTTCGAGGACGTGGCCACGCGAGTGGGCGAAGGCAAGGTGGCGAGCAACTGGCTCCAGCAGGACGTGCTGCGGACGCTCAACGAACGCGGCGAGACGATCGACGCCTTTCCAATCCGCCCGGAGGCCCTCGCCGATCTGATCGGCCGGGTGCAGAAGGGCGACTTCGACACCAGCCGCGGCCGCGAGATCTTCGCGGAGGTATTGGCATCGGGCCGCACCGTGGACGACGTCGTCGCCTCGCTCGGCATCGCAGCCGTGGGCGACGACGAGTTGATCGCCCTGTGCAGGGAACTGCTCGCAGCGAACCCGAAGATCGTCGCCGACGTGCAAGGCGGCAAGGAGCAGGCCGCCGCTGGACTCATCGGCCAAGCAAAGAAGAAAAACCCGAACGTGAACCCCGCCAAGGTCCGCCAGACGTGCGTTGACCTGATCAAGGCGATGGACTGAAAGTCTCTCGACGACCTATCTCGCCCATATTGCGAGCGTGCAAATCATTCGATTGCAACAAACGAATCCATGGTTTTCATCGAACGCATTGATTTCAAACCATCAAACGTCGCTCGCGAACCCCCACCCACCCTCGTATTGACTGGTCCACGAGGCACCGGCAAAACCCATCTTGCGCATGCTTCCTATCCTACTCATCGGCACATCTCGCTCGCGCTCCCCAGTGAAGCCGACCGCGCCCAGCGAGACCCCGCAGCCTTCCTGGCCGCGGTTCCACCGCCCGTCGTGATCGACGACGTCCATCTCGCCCCCAGGCTGCTCCAGCACGTTCGCCGCGAACTCGACGCGCGGCCGCACGGGCCGGCGAGTTTCGTGCTCGTCGGTTCGCGTCCCGGGCTTCTCACGGCGACCGCCCTGGCCGCCTTCGAAGACGCGGCCTGCGTGGTGGAACTTGGAGGGCTGTCGCATGCTGAAACCGTGGCCGCTCGTCCAAACCTGCCGCTCGCCGAACGACTGTTGCGGGGCGGCTTTCCGGCACTCTACGCCGATGCCGATCGTGAGCCGGGCGACTATCTCCGGACACTCGTCGCTGATCACCTGCACCGCGAGCTGCCCGGCCAGCTCCGCGTGGACGACGTCCACGCATTCGAGTGCTTTCTCCGCGCGGCGGCGCTGCGCACTGGCCGCCTGCTCAACAAAGCCGAACTGGCTCGGGAGGTGGGCATCGTCGGTTCGACGGCGGCCATCTGGCTCGAGACGCTCGTCGAGGCGGGCATCGTCGCGCTCGTGCGGCCTCGCCCACCGCGGCGGGGCAAGCCACTGGTCAAGGCGCCGAAGCTCTACTTTCTCGACACCGGCCTGTGCAGCCATCTCCTCGGGATCCGGACCGCCGACGAGCTCGCGGCCTCGCCCCACGTCGGCGCGCTGTGGGAGACCTCCGTGCATGCCGAGGTTCGCCGGCTCGCCGCAGCGGCCGCGCCACCCGCCGAACCGGCGTTCTGGCGCGACCGCACGAAGGAAGTCGACTTCGTCGTACCCACCCCGCGGGGCCTGGCGCTTCTCGACGTCTCATGGAGCCAATTTCCTTCGACGGCCGACGTGCGCCGGTTGCTGCGCATCCGTGAGGAGATCGGCGCGCCCGACGTGGCCCACGTGGCCGTCGTCTGCCGCACGCCCGATCGACAAGCGCTGCGCGAACCCAGCGGCCCCGCCGTGGAAACCGTGGGCCTCGCAGATTTGCCCGCACTGCTCGGGTAGGCTCTCGCGACATGCCCCGCATCGTCACGCTCACCACCGATTTCGGCACCGGCAGCGAGTACGTCGCGCAGCTGAAAGCCGTGCTCCTCGGCAGCACCATGCCGCCGATGCTCATCGACATCGCCCACGATGTGCCCGCCCACGACATTCGCGCCGCGGCCTGGCTCGTAGGCCAGGCATGTCTCGCCTTTCCGCCGGGGGCCCTGCACGTCGTCGTCGTCGATCCAGGCGTGGGCACCGCCCGCCGCCTGATCTGGGCGCGGCTCGGCAACCAGGAATTCCTGTGCCCCGACAACGGCGTGCTCTCCTGGGCTCTGCACCGGGCGCCGCTCGCGGCCGCGCATGCGATTCCGGCGGTCGACGGAGCCGCGGCCACGTTCCACGGCCGCGACGTGCTGGCCCCGGCTGCCGTCCGGCTCCTCGAAGGGGCACCGGGCCCCTCGCTTGGTCCACCACTCGAATACCTCGAGACGCTCGCCTGGCCCGAGCCGGAAGACGCACCGCGCGGATTGCGTGGCGAGGTCATCCACGTCGATCCGTTCGGCAACCTCGTCACGAACCTACCGGCAACGCTCTGGCCGCGCGTCGCTGCAGCCGGCCGGCTGCGCCTTGGCCCCCGCGACGTGACCACACTCGTGTGCACCTACGGAGACGCTTCGCCCGGCACGGCAGTGGCCCTCGTCGGCTCCCAAGGCTTCATCGAAGTGGCCGTCGTCGAAGGTCGCGCCGACGTGCGCTTGGCAGCGGCCGTGGGCACGCCCGTCTCCGTCGGCTGACGGCCGGCGGTATACACTCGTGGCATGCTCAGCCAGGAAACCCTCGCGCGTGACCGCCGCGCTCCCTCGACCGACGATCTCCTCCGCTGGGACCGCGAGCACGTCTGGCACGCGTTCACGCAGATGCAGGAATACGAGCCGCTCCTGATCGAGTCGGGGCAGGGGGCCACGCTCTTCGACACCGCCGGCAACGCCTATCTCGACGGCTCGGCGAGCATGTGGTGCAACGTCCATGGCCACCGGCATCCGCGGCTCGACGCCGCCCTCCGCCGGCAGCTCGACCAGGTCGCCCACACGACGAATCTGGGCCTCTCGAATCCGACGACCGTGGCCCTCGCCCGGCGGCTCGTCGAGGTCGCCCCGCCGGGGCTCGAAAAAGTGTTCTTCACGGGCGACGGCTCGAGTGCGATCGAGGCCGCGCTCAAGATGGCGTTTCAATACTGGCTGCAGGTGGCGCCCGCCCAGCCGCCGCGCACCACGTTCATCGCGATCGGCGAGGCCTATCACGGCGACACGCTCGGCGCGATCGGCGTGGGCGGCGTCGATCGCTTCACGGCGATGTTCGCCCCGCTCACCTTCGAGGCGGTCCGCATCCCCTCGCCGGGCGGCCCGTGCCCGCACACCGGCCGGCCGGCTCCTTCGCTCGAGGAAGCGCTCGCCGCGCTCGACCGCGTGCTCACCGAGCACGGCGGCACGGTCGCCGCCCTCGTGATGGAGCCGCTCGTCCAGGCTGCCGGCGGGATTCTCGTCCATCCATCTGGGTTCCTG
>Ga0214923_10007297_pt1 | contig 12097 bp, 6 predicted proteins | sample LL1510_MetaG_FD_177993 | JGI IMG/M metagenome (GOLD analysis project Ga0214923, IMG submission 177993) | Freshwater microbial communities from Lake Lanier, Atlanta, Georgia, United States - LL-1510 | ecosystem: Environmental > Aquatic > Freshwater > Lake | place: USA: Georgia | collected 2015-10-15 | reverse complement strand
ACCTATGGAAATAACCCGTTCTCTCCTTCTTATCCTCCACTTCATAGCAATGTCAGGCCTTCTTGGAGGTCTTCTAGCCTCCTCAAAGAGCCTTAATAAAGGAGTACTTCATTCCTCTTTATTAGCGTTAGTAACAGGCCTAGGCCTTGTGGGGATCCGCTATCCCTTAAATGAGGCAGATCCAATGAAATGGGAAGCTGTTAATCACACCCTGGTAGGAATAAAGCTAGTAATCCTGCTATCAGTATTAATCCTTGGATATAGAGCAAAGAAGAAAGAGAGCTTTTCAAAGAACACCTGGCTAGCTATGGTGCTACTAACGCTAACAGCGATAGTAATAGCGGTGGTTTGGTAGAGGGGTTAATTTTTAATTGGAAAGGTTGACACACAACTTTATGATAAAAGCTGCTTTCTAAGCATGAACTCATGATACAAGAGTTATCTTTCTATAATGAAAAGAAGCAGTTAGTAATCATCCCGGAAGGCGAAATTCTTTTTCATGATTTAGAATTAAGGCGACCCGCTCTATAATTAACGGGAACCTTAAAAAGTTCTTAATGACACAGTGACGATCGGAAAAAGATCCTTAAAGGAGGATGCGATGAACACTGAAAAGAAACGAACTCGCGCAAATAGTGAGGGAACCATATTCAAAAATCGTAATTGATGGACAGTGGCATGTTATGACATTCATGGCATTCGGCGTACAAAATTGTCAAAAAAAGTTGGAAGCTGAAACTTGGTTAGTTCAACAAATTACACTACGGAAGCGTTTTAAAGGCACTTACGTGGTTAATCCAAAAAAAACTGTTGAGAAATATCTCGATGTTTGGTTACCAACTCAACGCAATTTAATTCGACCCAACAGCACTAGGTTCTACTCATTCACAATAAAGAACCTGATCATTGTTCGATGGCTCAAGCTGGTTTTGAATAATTATATTGGCACAAGTCATAGCCTCTGTGGCAAGAATATCTATACGGGATCTTCCAATACCAGCTTCTGTATCTATTGGTTCAATTTCAATGCCCAATTGATCCGAAAGCAAGGCTAAAATCCCAGGTCTAGCCAACCAGGCACTGAAATCGCGCGCCTCGTGTTCCCAAACTTTTCTCAAATCGACTTGGACTAACTTACCTAATTCCGTTATTTTAGCTTCCCCGCTTCCAATAATTCATCAATTATTGAAGAATTCATGCCTGTCATTCACCCTCGAATGATGAATTCTTAAACTTTAGCGAGCGAGCATTCTCAAGAATCACTCGGATCTTATCCGCAGCAAAACCTTCCTTGACTGCGGCATGTATCTCAATTGTGATATCAAGATCTACACCGTCAATAGAACTCAGGTGTTGCAATATTTCTTGGCTTAATCTATTTAGATCTCTGCTGTAACGCTCTGGGTCTACTTCATAAACACCGAAAAACCTAGTGCTTGCTTTAGGTTCGAGAACACCCGCAATCGGTGTCACCGAAGTTGGCGCAGGAGTTGTTCCATCAGGATGATCAACCGGCGGCGTCACCACTGCAGGCAATTGTGCTTTTGCTACTTCAGGTTTGACTAGAAGAGTTTGATCTGTGATCGAACCAAAGAATCCGCCAGCACCTGGGAGAACAAGTCCAACATAAATACCTGTAGCACTTTCAAATCCCTCAGAGAGAGCAAATCCCTCCTCCTCCCACATCATTCCGGCTAGTGACTCTGAGATTGCATCAGCGAGAACCTTGCGATTCTTCATTCTTGTTAAGTATGGGTATGAGCAATAAAAGGCCCACAGTTGACCCACATTTAAATGACCCGACTCCCAAGCTTTACTTAATTTGGAATCAAGATCCATACGGATCATTCGAGGCGATGCAATATCTGTAAACAGTCCTGCTCGTACTAACTTTTCAGAAGCTCGTGTGGCTAGGGATGTTTCTTGCCCTTCTGCTTTCTCTACCGTCCATTCAATCGGCTTACTTGGATCCGGTTGCTCAGGCACAATCGCCCAAATATATGTCTGTGCAATTCGAGAAGTTACTCCCTCCTGGGCCTGATCTCTACGGGTCGTTGCTTGCTTTGCTTGTTGAGGTGAAAGATTCATCTCTTCAATTCTGCTCGCAATGTTCTGCCAAGCAAGTAGGTCTCTGACCGCTTCCATTAACTCTTCAAGTCGCTTCGTGTCTGGCGCCAAATAAACCAACATATTCTTATTGATTCTCTGTGCTGATCCACGCTTTTCCAAAGACTCTTGCGCAAACTTCATTGCAAGCGAATCTTGAGAATTCTTTGAATGTGAATGTGACGGATGGAGAATTACTAGACGCGCTGAATCTTCATCTGGAATATCGGCCGAAGTGTCTGGTGCGATATGAACCCCAGAAAAAGCTCCACGATTCCGGTTTTCGTTCGCTCTTAATCTAGTGACGATCTCTAGCCACACTTCTTCAGGTTTGTCGCGGAGTCGATCTGCATAATCCGCTGCCGTTCTCGTTACAGATGCTTGAGTATCAAACCAATAACGATGGCCATCGGCATACAAGTAAGTCGCTCTCTGAGAAAGTAAATCTAAAGATGATCCAAAGTTTCCAATGGTGTCACCAGGTATCGCTACGCCTAACCAAATCCGTGGTTTCTCAGCACCAATGTGGCTACTCTTCAATGTAGGAGCTGCACCAACAAAAATTGTTCGGGCTAATCTACGCGTCAATGCACGCTGTCCGAATAAAGGTCTTTCTGAGTCGATTTGAACTGGCGTAGAACCTGAACCATCAATATCTGCATCGACGATTGGTTTCCAGGAATCAGGTAGGTACTGAGTAATTTCACTTAAGACACTCGGTACGTCCAGTGGAAGTGATCCAGGCATAATTAGTGGACCCGCATCTTGGGATTCCCAAAGTGCATGAACGACTGCACTCATCAATCGAAGTACTCCACGTGTTCGCTGAAAACGTTCTAACGTTGACCAATCTTCGTAGAGGCGATCGAATAACTCTGGGTGAATCGGATATGCCGCACGAATTCTTGCTTCATAGGAAATATCGGAACAATCACGCGGGAATTCGCCAACGTGTTGTGAGTAGAAGTTCACCAATTGACGCGCTACGGCAGAAATATCTGCAAGCGCTGCTGCATCAGGTTCAACAAATAGACGGCGTCTTACAATTTCAAATGACTCTTGTGCACTCGCAGGTCTCCATTGGTCTGCAACTCGACGAACCACATTTTGTAATCTTTGAAGTGCTTCTTGACCATTTGGGCCACCTACTTCAAGCGCGCTACCACCTGATTGACCATCTTTATCCGGATCATGTGATGCAGGAATTGAGATAACAAGCATCGCGCCAGGGACCGTCTTAACAACCTCTGTTAGCGACTGTGCAAATGTAAATTGCGTGTCGAAAGTTCCACCTGGGAGATCTTCGCGTTCCCATAACTGACGCGCGTATGCAACCCATTCATCTATGAGAATTAAACAAGGTGAATAAGCAGTAATTAACTTTCTTAATCCTTCACCAGGGTTTGTACGGCTTGCATCAGCTTCTGCTACAAATTCAAACGCCTTCTTGCCACCTAACTGCCAGGCAAGCTCTCCCCAAATTGTGTTTACTTTAGTTCCATCAGTTTTTACCAAAGGAGCTCCGGGAGACAAATGAATTCCGACAAGTGCAACTCGGTTTACTTTCTTTGGTAAAAGGCGATTTGCGACTACATCTTGTACCTCTTGAGTAAGCGACGAGGTTGGTGCTCCTCCAAACAAATGCCATAAAGCAAGCATCGAGTGAGTCTTACCTCCACCGAAGTTCGTTTGAAGATTAATAATAGGTGATGCATTTTCATCACCCGATATTCTTCGGATACCTCTATCCAAAAGTTCTTTTAGTCCTTCAGTTAAATAGGTGCGTCTGAAGAACTCAATTGGCTCTACATATTCGCTAGATCCTTCATTCTGAGAAACCATATAAAGGTCTGCTGCAAACTCGCTGGCAGAATAATTCCCAGTAGCTACATCATCATGTGGACGTAGCACTTCGCGCCAAGACTTTAGGCCAGTTCCCGCAACACTTACGCCATTGCCAGGATTCAGGATTGCTTTTTTTGTCTCCGATTCAAAAACCTGTCGCTGATGGTCCTGTCTCATTTGACGAATTGCTTCAGCTTCAGATGGAGATCCTGCAGCAGTGAGTAACCTTTCCATGGTGTCAAGAATTCTATAAGTATCATCATTATCGAACTTTTTACTGTGAGCCCAACTATTCCTCACTTCACGCAATTCAGATGCTAATGATTGTTGTGCACGACTCAAAACTTTATTGAATACTCGCCACTCTTCAGTGATTACTCTTAATTGAACAGAAGGGTCTTCTTTTTCATAATTCTTCTTTACGCCATTTTTAGTCTCATCACGTTTCTCGATGACTTCGATCCAATCGAGTCCAATTCCCTCTGAAGCAGATGACATTTGTCTATCAACAAATTCGAGCAACCCAGCTGAAAGCACATCAAAGCCTTTACTCACACGATCTCTATTGCTGATAGCCATTTCTTCTCCTACATTTCTAGATGTCTAGGGTTTGCTGCTCTGAGGTTAATGTGGTCAAATTATTACTTGAGCTACGCAAGTCCGACCAGGTTGATCCGAGCATGTTAAACATGATCGCTGAATCGTTGAGTCCTTTTTTCTCGGCAACGCTATAGAGAAGATATGAAAGTTCTTTAACAGCATCAAGTTCTACACGAGAACTTGCTAGTTTCACCCATCTCGCAGCTTGATCAATTCCACTTTCCTTCAGAGCATTGCCCAATCGAACAGCCACTTCCCAAATACTGATTGTCTTATCGTAGGTCGGGTCCCAGGTTTCAGACATCTGACTTGGTGCGAGTAGTCGCGCCTTACCCGCAGTTGCTTTGAAGATTCCACCCTTTTCAAGAATAAAGATGGAAGTGTTCACCGCTTTTGCCAAACTCTCAGCTTCTCCAAATGGCGCTTCAGACCAACCAAACTGAGAAAACCAGCGAACACAAAAACGAGTTTCGGAATCAAAGTCATTTTCTTGGTCACTTAGAACTTCATCAAGGACTTGGTTGATAATGGCTAGCGCTGTCTTGACCGTCATATCGGATCCATCTAATTCGACTACTTTTGAATAAGCAGAAAAAATCGCCATTCCTGGTCCGATCGCTGCTTGTGCGAGATCGACAGGGGCAATACTTCCTTGCTGAAGTTCTAGCAAAGATGAAGGTAACTGACTCTTAAGAGTGGAGACAAAGCTTCTTCTTGTTAACACTTCTGCATTTGTAGAGCGCCTTCGACAAGCTAATACAATTGAGGACGCTAGGGCATTGCTACCAATACTCCTTATTCTTCCTGCACCCTCCGTCTTAACGGGCCATGTTGCGGTGATTGCTAGACCTGAATCAATTAGCGCGGACAATATCGTTTCCCATCCGGTGCTAATGGATGTACCGTCGTCTGAAACTGAATCAGTTTGTTTAAATGCATAGTAAACAGTCAAAACAGAATCGGTTTCTGTCTTTTCAACTATATTTTTGAAAACTTCCTTAAAGCCGTCTTCAAAGTACTGAGAAGCAGCATCTCGTCCACCTTGCCGCATTTGATCTGCTACTAATTCTTCAGACTTTGGGGTAGCTACCGTCCCAAACAAATTTGGATAAACGCTCTTGAGCGCTGGTCTCATCCATGCATAGAAATAATCTGACAAATCCGCATATGGAACGTTGTCGTAATAAGGAGGGTCTGTAGAGACAACCATGTTCGAATAGTCTGCATTTCTTGCATCTTTTTGAGACACCGTTCCAATGGAGTTTGCTGGCAGAGCTTCAATGGCTTTGCATACTTTGTCCAAGCACATTTTCCATGAGCCGCCGACATCGCCTAATGGGTTTGGCTCAGCAAAGTCCCAAACGATTGGGAGTGCCTGCCGCACAAAAGTTTCTCTTAACGCTTCACGATCAGACATCCAGCTAGCCAATGATGACCATAAATTTAGTCCTTTATCCAGAGCAAATACTAGATAGGTGATTACAGCACCAGAATATTCCTCAGCTACATGCTCATCTAAACCTGTAGCTATTGCGTCTCTCTTTATGTCTCTTCTTACTTGCTGAATCTCATGCATAAAAGTAAGGCATGTGTTTAGTTGTCGATTTGGAAACAATTCAGCAGTTGTAGTCATTCCATACCTTGGAGCACTCATGTAGGAACCTGTTGAAAGGATTAAATCTACTTCGTCTGAAGAAGGCCTTTCAAGGACTGCTGCTGACTTTTGGATTGCGTCGGCTTCAAAGTACATTCGGCCCGCCGAACTATCACCAACAGTGCACAGGAGATCCTGACCAAATCTTCCAGCAATTCCCTCTTCTCGAATATAGATCAGTGAGGCATTTGCACCACATGCAAAACAAATTCCGCCTGACCTTGTAATTGTTCCATCATTGATTGGTCCGCCTTTACCGCGAATCAATCTATATTCAACAATTCCGGAATGTGCAACCGGCTGGATCCAAGTTTGTTTCTTATCCCTCTTGCAAACCCACCAAGAGCGTACAAGTGGCATTTTGATTCCGCACGATGGGTTTGGGCATTTAACAGTGCGTGCCCAAATCCACGCCAAAACCGTTAACTCACTTGTTTCATTTGAGCTAACCTTTGGATAATGTGGTCGAACTGCATCTTCGACTCTCTTTCGAACTAGCTCCCCATACTGCCGGACATCTTGTGCGAGTCCAGATGCTTTATCCCACGACATTCTTCCACTTGAAGAATCTGGGTGAACAGGTAAGCGATCTCGCCATCTTGCGGGAATTTCAATCATTGATTTGTTAATAAGAACAGCCACAGGATTTAAGTCTGATGCGTATGTGTCCAAACCAAGTCTTTGAGCCTCAAGCGGAATTGAACCCCCGCCTGCAAACGGGTCCAGAATCTTGGGAACTTTTCCCCCATTACTCTTCAAAATCTCCGTTAGCGCTTCCTCTAGGACTCCTGCGTCTTGAGCGTTTTCCCAAATAACCAATCTTTCGATTATTGCAAAAAGTCTAGAACGTTCTTTTGCCTGTAGCTCGATAGTTGGAAATTCCTCTGGGTTTGAAGATGGATCATCTACTAGCTGTGCAAAAAGAATAGCTCTGCAAGCAGCTAATGGTCGGCGCGCCCACCATAGGTGCAAAGTTGAGGGGTGACCATGTCGAATCGATTTTTCACGAGAGGATTCAGCGTTAATTGCTTCTAATGGTAATGAAACTTCAATTAGTTTTCTTTTTATCAATGTCAAAGTGGTTCACCTCCTTCTTTCCATCTAGAGTTCCAATCTACAGTGAATCGAGTGATACTGAAGTCTTCTGTTCCAACCAAATCAAATGGTCTTGAGACATATCGGATTTCGTCGTTTTCAGGACCATTCTGACTAACGCGCACTAAAGCTAGTCTGTAATTGTCTTCAAGATTTTTAGCAGTTAAGACTTCACGACGAGTAATTTGGAAATCAGTCGCGCCTTCAATTCTTCCTTTTACTTCAATCTTTATCACGGTGCCATCTGGAGCTACTGACCTAATATCAAAACCAGGATTATTGTGGGGCATTTCTTCGGGTCTTCTCCCGATAGCGCGTTCTGCTGCCATTGCAGCTGCGACTGCGCGGCGATCTACTTCTGCTGTCTCTTTTGCATAACTGGAGACAGGGCCCGTTCTTTCACCATTGAGGCGATCTACAAATCCCTGTGGAAGTACCATCGCAATTCCTACTAGTGCTGGTGGGTGTGTAACAATCTTTGAGTCACAATCAAGTTCAGCCAAACGAATTTCTAAACGTCTCTCTAAGTCTCGAGCTCGTCGCTCGGCTGTTTCAGGTTTAAACTTTAAGACCTTTCCAGCGGCCTCTTGATCAATCAATTCAGCATGGCGCGTATCCCATAAATTGATTTCACTAATCAAACGCTTGCGAACTTGCTCTCTAGATCTTTGTGTGGCTGGAATTACCTGTGCGGTTACTTCTTCTTGATGTTCTGGCAATGAGTTTTCAATTGCCCAGTTAATCGCCAACGTTTCCATATTCTTTAAATCCCATGAAGTGACCTGAGAAGATCGAGCTTTCTTGTAAACATCTTCGGGGGCTGGTGAATAATCTAGATACGGGGCCTGTCCAACACCAAATACTTGACCAGCAGACGTAAGTTCCACGAAATCAAATCGTTTAGAAATTGTCCTTGCTGGTGTGTTTCCATCACTAATGCTTTGAGTCATCGCAACAAGAAGTCGCGGCGTTTCACCTTGATCCTCGGTATCAATCAAAACTGCACCATGCTTAAGGGTTGATGAATTCTGTTCGATCATTAGATCAACAACTGCATCCAGTAGTGGATGTCCTGGCGCTACTAAATCTGCTTTAGCCTCACCCGCCACGTTTACAAACTTTCTTTCAAAAGTTATGCGTTCGTACTTGCTTAAAACTGGAGCGCCAGTTCCTATCTGTCTATCTCTATCTCGCACTGCGCTTGGAACATGTGTGACTTCCCATTTGCCTGCTTCTCGGGCTGCGGCACGACCACCCAGTCTGTTGAACGCGCTTAAGAAGAAAGATTGAATGTAATGAGGTTGAAGTCGTCGTGCTTGTAAATCTTCAATACGGCGTTTGATTTCTTCTATATCGCTAAGTGCCAGGATCTTTGTATGCAATGCTCGTTCTGCAATTAGTGCATCAAGGCCTTCACCTACTCTTGAATCGATTACTTCATTTAGTCGTTCTCTAGTTGAGGGCTTGTCACCATATCTAATTGCCTCTATAAGAAGTTTTCTAAGTGGTTCTTCTGCAAAAGCTTCGCCTAATACGTCAAACACCTTGCCCTTATAGGCAATTCTCTGTTCTTCAATTTTTTGTAATAGACGTTGGAATACTTCACCTTCGCGAGTGTTGGCAGCAACAAGATTCCATAGATGGCACACTTCTTTTTGACCAATACGGTGGATACGGCCAAATCTCTGTTCAATTCTGTTTGGGTTCCATGGAAGGTCGTAATTAACCATTAAGTGTGCGCGCTGAAGGTTGAGACCTTCGCCAGCTGCATCTGTCGCTACAAGTACTCGGACATCTTTATCTTGAGTGAAGAGGTTTTGGACTTTTCTGCGATCTTCACGGCCTACGCCACCATGAATTGCAACAACGGCTTCATCTCGACCAATGAGAGTTCTAATTTGCTCAATTAAGTAAACCATCGTGTCTTTGTGCTCTGTAAAGATAATAATCTTTCTTAGGTTACCCCTCTCATCTTTAGTTAGAGCATTGTCACTAAGAATTGTTCGCAGTTCTGTCCATTTCTTATCAGTGCCAGAAAAGCGCACGCGTCTGGCTAGCTCAGCGAGACTTTCGAGGATCTTGATTTCATTTTCAAGCTCTGCAACAGTCTGTGCGGCGGTAGCTGCATCAACCACGTTCTCTTCGATATCCTCAATTTCGGATTCTGGAATGTCGTCAATATCGTCTAAATCATCATCGGATAAGTCACGCTCTAGCAGCGAGCGCAGATGCTTCTCAAGTGAAGAATCTCGGACAGAAGCATTAGCAATCTGAGTCATTTCAATGCGACGAGCTTCTAGCCTGTCACGACGTCTTTGAAGGCTCTTCCAAATAGCTTCTGGACTTGATGCCAAACGCCTCTGTAGAACAGTTAATGCGAAACCAACAGTGTTTCCACGTCTGCCATCACCTTCTGCTTTTAGTCTGTCTGCACGATTCATTTCATCTCGTACATATTCTGAAACTGCTTCGTAAAGTTCTTGTTCTTCATCGGAAAGTGCATATGGCACTGTGTAAGCGCGTCTTTCAGGAAAAAGAGGAGTTCCTTCCATAGTTAGAAGTTCTTCTTTAACCATACGACGTATCATGTCGTCGATTTCAATACTATGAACACCATCTCGATATTTACCTTCAAAGCGATCGCCATCAAGGAGTGCTAGAAATAGTTGGAAGTTTTCTTGGTTTCCAGCATGGGGTGTTGCAGTCATTAGAAGCAGGTGGCGACAGATTTTGCCAAGCATGAGGCCAAGTTGATAACGCTTGGTGGTTTTTAATTCTTGCCCAAAGTAGTGAGCAGACATTCGGTGAGCTTCATCGACAACAATTAAATCCCAGTCACTTCGCTCTAACCGAGCTTGTAGCTCCTCATCGCGGGAGAGCATGTCCATGCGCGCAATCATGAGTGGATGGTCTGTAAAAACGTCGCCGTGAACATCTGCATCGATCATCGAACGTGTAAGAATTTCAAACTTGAGACCGAATTTTTCAAAGAGTTCGTCTTGCCACTGTTCTGCTAGGCCACCAGGTGAAACGATCAAGCAACGGGCTAGGTCACCTCGAAGAATAAGTTCCTTGATGTAAAGGCCAGCCATAATTGTTTTTCCAGCACCTGGATCATCTGCGAGCAAGAATCGCAAAGGCGTTCTAGGGAGAAGTTCTCCGTAAACCGCCGTAATCTGATGAGGAAGTGCATCGAGATCTGAAGTTGTAATTGCCAACATCGGATCAAATAGTGCGGCATAGTGAATACGTAATGCTTCTGCGCCAACGCGCCAAGATTCCGGATCTCCATCAAATGCTGGACCTGTGCCTGCAGATGTAACTTTAAGCGATGGCTCTTTATCGCGCCCAAGAACTACTTGATCAGTTTTTCCAGCCTGATCCTTGTAAGTAAGAGTGATGAAGTTTTGTCCATGCCAAGTAACTTGAACTACAGCGACCGGGAATGCGCCAACGACCCCCGCAACCTCAACGCCTGGGACTAAATCCTCTAGGCGGACTGAACTGGGGGTTCCGGTGTGCGTACTATCAGACAAACCAGCCCCTTTTCCTATTCGTATACCCGGACCTTACCGTCTGTAACCGACAAGAAATAGGAGATGTTTCTGGGCTATTGGTCAGAAAATTCCTTAAATCTAACCTCTATCCGGGCTGGATCTGGCTTCTCCCCCGGTGCAGGTGGCACCCAAAGCTTTCCCTTGTTCATTTCCTTGATTCCATGTTCAAGCATTGGCCCATCCCTTTCAGACAAAATGTCTGAGCGTACATGGACCGTGTAGTTCAAGTTCCAGTGCGCCTGGATTCCATCACAGAAAATTAATACATGCTCGCTCTCATAATTTCGCTTGGGTCGCCATAATGTACGCCGTCTGCCATCAACTTCCATCCGCTTGTAGTGGATTTATCGACGATCCCCATCTGTTTAATCCAAGCTCTGTAAGGAATTGCCTCGTTTGAGTTTTGCATGAATTTTTTCATTTCTTGGTAGACCTGCACGTCATTCAACATCCAGTACCCAATATGAAAGGTGTGCTCATTCGCCCATTCGGTACCTGATACAGGATCCTTATATCTAGGACCAGCGCCAGACTTCGTCATGTCAATATCTCAACTACAAGATACGACAGGTAGAAGATTGACCTTCATTTAAAACTGCAGAAAGGTCATCAATATTCAAGCAGTAGCTCCATCATAGAGTTCCCGCCTCCTGGGGGCAAAAAGTCAGGGAGGTCAAAGGTTTTGTCAGGAAGGTCTGACATTTGTTAGCAGTAATGTAAGCAGTAGAAGCAGTAATGTTAGGAAGGTTGGCTTATTTTCCCCTTGGAAAAGGTCGAAACCCCGTCTATTATTTCTTTAAACAAGCTCAGATTGTCACTGTCCTATAACTCTTAATCACCGGGTCGAGAATTCTAAATTGACTCAATTGTCTCCCCTACAAACTCCACTCATACCCTCGCTCAACCCTTACTACCTTTATTTCATACCAGCTATAGAAGTGGCTCTTTCCTAGCTCTTGAACCTTCATATGCTCTGGGTTCTCGCGCCAGGCTTTGATGGACTCTAGGGTTTCAAAGTAGGAAACTGTTACACCCTCTCTAGTGATGGGATCTCTATGGCTAAAAGAGGAGATAAAGCCTGGGACTTGTTTTACTAGCTCCTCCATTTGCTCTGAGTGATGTTGATAGAGCTGCTCTGAATGATCAGTTCTAGTGGAGCGGAAGATGACTGCATACATGGCAGCGTAATGATAGATCTGAATTTGATTAATCTAGGTGATAATTGGGCTATGGAGCTTGT
>Ga0214923_10007296_pt1 | contig 12098 bp, 9 predicted proteins | sample LL1510_MetaG_FD_177993 | JGI IMG/M metagenome (GOLD analysis project Ga0214923, IMG submission 177993) | Freshwater microbial communities from Lake Lanier, Atlanta, Georgia, United States - LL-1510 | ecosystem: Environmental > Aquatic > Freshwater > Lake | place: USA: Georgia | collected 2015-10-15 | reverse complement strand
GTACTCCAGGGCGCGGCTAGGGACGTTTTGCACTAGCTTTTGGTTCTCGGGTAATGGGAACCTCATGGAGGCAAAGTTCGTTTCTTCCCCCTCTACTGGGTAGTTAGGAACCCCGGTGGCAGGGTCCGTGTACACCCACTTGGCCTGGGTGGCACTGGCAGCCTCTCTCATCCTACTGCGGTTGGAGTTTAACTCGGTCACAAAGGCCTCTAGGCTTCTGGTAAGATCCTCATGTTCCAGACTCGCCGCGCTGCGATTGTCGTAGTTGAGTGACCTCATCTCGCCCGGGTGCGTGTAGTCCCGATGGATCTGCTGTGTGCGGATGTTGTTGGTCGTGCTCTCCGTGAAGACGGGGGGGCTAGCCTTGCGTTGCTCGGCCTTCGCAGCGCAGGCAAGTAACAGATTGGTAAAAGTGCCGTGTTGAAGGACTGACCGCAGCGGGGATGTCAAGTTCCCGTGAATGTCTGGGGCATTGCGCTCGATGACATAGATCTCCGGCAGCTTAACGAAGTTGTTTCTGTAGCGGGCGTGGTAGTGGACTAGGCCGTCCTCATCCCGCCTGACGTAGATGGCAAGAAGGCAAGGGTCAATATGCACGGGCACGTCGTCCTTGATATGGATAAACATGAACCCAAAGGTAACCAGCTGCTGGATGATGATACGACACATCATTAGCCATCCTTTCTCCATCTTTACGCGTCTGCTGCCATTAAGTTTAAATCCCTTCTTCCCTATCCTTAGGCCACCAGAAAGTAGGGATCGACACAGTGTCTCATAACAGGACCTCACTGCTGAGTTGTTGCTAAACAGGGCCGACATAATCATGAGTTGCTGCTGTGGCACCTCAGAGACCCCCGTGTGATACACCTGCGGTAACCACTCCTTATCGGCCTTAAAGATGCGAGCCATGACAACGTACTTTATTGTAAACACGTCGCCTTCATATACTTGCCAGTAAATCTGCCATTAGTCATCCAGTGGGCTGGCACGAGATAGTCATTGGCGTGGATTCTGGATACAATCTGACCAGGAACAGTCACCAGTCCCTGGGCTTTTCTCACTCTTAACTGCCTTGACCCAACAGTGAAGGTGTGCATAGCTATGCACTGCTGTACCATGCCCCTCCTAACGCACTCTTCGCACGCGTCTATGCAAAAGGGCTCTCCAATCCCTAAGTGCGACCGACAGAGACGGGCATCGCGGGTCAAGCAGAAGTCGCACTGGAAGATGGGGATCTCTGGCGTGACCTTGGGGTAGACGTAGTGAATGGTGGCCAAAGGGTTGTAACCATGCAGGTGAAGTAGTGGGACTTCCTGGGGTGGATGCTTCACGTCGACTGGGCTAATCCACACCATGATACAGGAGGGGGCGGATGGTTTTGCGAAGGCGTCAAGGTCAGCCACCTGGCACAGGCCAAGGAGTGGATGCATGGCTAACATGTCCTTGAAGCAGGCACGGATGAGCTTCTTGGAGACCATGGAGTTGGGCCTCACTGCATCGATGCATTCCGGGGAGCCGCAGAGTAGCAGTGCCACGCCGCTCACTCCCATGTCGATGTGAATGGGAGCACAGTCATCGGAGGAGCAGCGTCCACACTTCTCCTGTGTGCAGGAATAGCCAATCTGCATTTGTGAAAGTGATTGTGATGCGCAAGTCCGCAAGCTAGTTTTATTGCTCTATCACATGTCGCAGTCCGAGTCGTCGGAGTCAATCACGCCTCGCATAGCGATCTCAACCTCTCGGGGGAACTCCTTCTCCAGGAAATCCAGGCACATGTTACCGGCGCGGCTCCTGGGTCTGTAGGAGAACACCTCTGGTGTAGTCTCCAAGGCGTTTGCGCGAAAGGCAGACTCAAGTAACCAGATGTTGTCCTTCCTGATACAGGCTCGGATAGCATGCTCGTTGCACTTGGCTCCCAGAGCAATAAGGTACTGGCCACAGGCAACCGAATCATCGAATGACTCGACCTCCGCGCAGTGCTGCATAGCCCTATTGGCAATAGATTGGAAGTCGTAGGCAAATCCAAGGTTCTGGGCAACAAACCTCACACAGTCAAGCTTCCCAGACATACAGGCTGCGGAAAACGTATTGGGGGTAACCTCTGTGCCCTCGTTGGCCGACACTCTCATTCCATGAATATAGCCCTTGTACGCAGACTCGGTCATAACCTGCTCACCCATACGAAAATCTCGGCCGACCAGGTACTGGAACGCCTCATACTGACGACCCTCAATCGCGGCTGCAGGTATACTCTCGTATTTGCTGAAAGGAGAAAGGTCCAGCTGCTGTAGGATCTTGAGGTGGCCCTGTCTCGCCAGTATAGACAGGTGCGCGCTGGTGAGTCGATTCTGAATCGCGAGGATCGCTAGCTCATGGCCATGGTGGCAGAGTGTGTCAAGTGCAAAGTGGCACTCTGCAAAATATCGAACCACCAACTCAGTAGTAACAGCCGGGTCCCCTCCCCTTGCTGCTGCGAGTACCGTCTCCTCGTCCGTGTCATGACCCCTCTCAAGTAGCCACTGCATACAATCCTTGCACCCAATCGATGCAGCATGGTCCAGGGTACCAGGGCCAATCTCAAGCAGCCCCCTACTGTCCAACCACTTCATGGTACCAAAGTCTGGAAACCCCACAGTGACTCGTGGCAAGGGAGAGGGAGAAAGCCTCTGGAGCACAATAATACACTCAAGGGATCCACGAGTAACAGCATAGTAGTACATTCGAAGAACAGCTTCCTGGTGGGAGAGCCAAGTTGGAAAAACTTGTACTCCTCCTCTTCTTATGATATCATGAATTTCCCTGAGTCTGCCTTCCATCGTCATGAATTTCTGACAAATTCGGTCGCCATGATTGCGCACGCACTCCGCGCATGCCGTGGCGGCGGGTTTCGCCATATTTCATCCATCATGGAAGTTCGAATCCCTGAGTGAGTAGTTGTCTTTTTTTTGTTATTCTTGACGATTGTGTTGTAGATTGGTTCTGAAGAGTAGTAGAGTCAAATTCCATGCGTCCCTCTATCTGGAACCCCCTACGGAAGAAACAAACGTACTTGAATTCGAGAAACTGGCTCTGGAACGAATGCAATTACTCAAGATGGTAGAGTCATGTTCAGTGGCAAAAGGATCGGAGAAGATCTTGGTAGGTTACATCATCGATAACACCCTCAGGATTTATCAGAGTGCCATCGACAAATCCTCCCTCTGCAATCCACATCAAGATGAGCTGTCCCACTTTATTCTACGACTGTGCTACTGTAGTAACTCTGAGCTACAGGGATGGTTTATTCAGCAAGAATCAAAGCTCCTGGGTATTAGACTGAAGAGGTTGGAGATCCATGGCGGACTTGCTCGCTTTATTGAGTCGTCTGGACTGGAGTACATCAGCGTGACGCCGGAGGACCTCAAAGTGGGGGATCTGCAGCATTATCTCCAAAGGCAGTGCTTGGCCAATCGTATACGATATGATACAACCAAGTTCTTCAAGATGCCATTTGAAGAAGCTCTGTGGCTTGTTAGGAAGAAGATGGTCTTCCTGAGACAGGGAACTGCTTACGTCCCCTGGAAATACCTAACTTCTGTGATCATTGGGAAGTTCAAGAAACACTTACAAACACAGCTCGAGGACCACCGACTAACCCATCTCTACTACCCGCCCGATCGTCGCATTCGTGGCCTAGTCTCTTCGATCCCTCAGTTCAGACCGGTGACTCTCTTTGGGGGGGAAAGAGAGCAGGGGACCCTAGACCCGACCCTCATTCCCAAGTTAGTAGTGGAGTCATTTCCCCCCTGCATGGCAGAACTGTACAGACACCTGAAGCACGACTCCCACCTACGGTACGAGGGCCGTCGGCTATTGGGACTGTTTCTCAAGGGCATTGGCTTGGGTTTGAATGACGCCATTACTTTCTGGCGTGAGGCATTCTCACGCAAGACCCCTTCCACAGAGTTCCACAAGGCTTACGGCTATGGCATACGTCACAGTTATGGGAAGGAGGGCGGGCGTAAGCAGTATCGTCTCCCCGGCTGTGCGTACATGATTCGACAGCAGCCTCGTCAGGGCGAGTATCACGGCTGTCCGTTCAAGACGTGTACCTCTACGCAACTCGTTGGGGTGGTGCGCAGTTGTGGTGGTACTAGCGTTGACGGTATCTCCAAGCTGGTCAAGGACGACCAACCACAGGCTGCATGCCAACGCCTATTCCTCGACAGGCACCCCAAGAGACTCCCCCCAACGGAGATTCAACACCCAAACCAATTCTACGATGAGGTAGCTATGTTTTGGGATTGCTACTAACTCATACCCAACAGAGTCGCGCGAGGCTAAAACAGCAACAATAAAACACTAGTGTGTGCCATTGCAATTGCATCATGTATTTGTAATAGTCACATTAGTGTTGGTCGCGTTTCTCTGGGAAGTTGACTTGTTCCATATCGAGATGGTCCAGGCCGAGATCCCCAGATAGGAGGCAGTCCTTCTCCGTTGCTTTCTTCGGGTAGACCCCTTGTATCACCCTCATCGTACCCGTGAGCTTGTGCTTCATGCACGTATGGACAACCTCGGTGGTAGGCCTCACCCCAGTGCCTAGCAGAATTCTCATGAGAATGGTAGACATCACGGGCGACTTAATGCAGCACACATGCCCCATAGCAATGTGTATCCAATCATCGAACCGCTGCACAGGAATCTTGGTCAGACACAGAGATAGACATTCAGGATTGCGGCTTTCCACTGCATTGTACAGTGCCCCAAGGCTCATTGGCAAATTCCGGTTAAACGAGATCCTGAGCCCATCGATGTACCCAACACTGGCAGATGCCTCCAGAACCTCTTGATCAACTGGCCAATCCCACACCAAGAAGAGCTTGAAGATTTCGAACTGCCTTGCACGAATGGCAATCACCATGATATTCGAGTCCTTGGGCGTGTCCTTCAGAACCCTGATCTTTGGCTTATCCCGAACGATCTCAATAGGCTCGTCAATCTTTTCAATGATGCTCTTATAGCCTCGGGCCACAAGTTGCTCGAGACATGCCATGGGAACGTAGCGGATTTCTTTGCAAAGGGCTAAGATGCAATCATAATGGCCATAGAAGCCCAGAGCTCCCATCGACGCATCGCACAACTCTTTCGTATATTCAAACGCAAACTGAAAGATCTCGACGTTCCCTCCTTGGCAAGCAGCAATAAACACATCTTGAGGTGCGTCCCTGACGTAAGAGGCTAGGAGGTCATAGGCAAATGGTGTTGCAAGGCCGATGGTAGCAGCATGGCACAAGGTCGCAACCGATTGCTTGATGTAGTAGTGGCGATTTAACCACAGGAAGGTAGCCTCGTCATGGAAACCAGCGTGAACCTGGAACAGTGAGGGGCCGAGTTCATGTAGGAAGTCCAGGAAGTCAGTCGTGGCGGTCTTGATCACTTCGAGGAAGAATTGATACCTCTGGGTCGATTCTTGGTACCACTCTGGAATGATCACAGGCTTGTGATCGCGGAGCCTTTGATCGTAGAGTCCCTTCATTTCCTTTATCCGATCAGCCAAACACGAAGACGTAGGAGTAAGGGGAGAATCCATGGAAGAAACAGAGGAATTGGATTTTGATTGTTCCGGGCTACCGCATAATGTGTCTTGCGCGTGCCCTGCCGGCAAATCGGTGTCGCACCGCAATGGCGATTTCAGGCGATCCATGTTCGAGACTTGGTGTCAGTGCCTATTCTTTTTTTCATACTCTCGATTCTTTTTTTTATTTACTCCATAGATCAAAGCGGGGCCATTTGCATTTGTTTAGATCCATAGAGAGGTCAATGAGGATGTTCTCCCCCTTGCTATTCACATACTGTAGAACATCGTGCCCCATGTAGTGGGGCAGATCGGTATACTTGAGTAACACTGGACCCGGAGCAATCATGCCAGTACTCCTGCAGTTCTGGAGTGCCTCTACCTGTTTGCTACAGAACTCCTCTTGGTGCCTTAGCCATTGGTCAATAGCATGAGTTCCTTCAGTCCCACAATTTCGTCTCCACTCGTCGCAGTGTTGGCGGAGGGCAGCAGGCAGTCGCTCCATCATCGATCTCTCCTCCTCGACCTCCCGTCTAAAGCGATGGTATCTTATGGAGAAGCACACGAATACCACGGTGGCCCTGGGGCTTATCTTGGCTAGAGGCCTTAACGTCTTTAGAAATGCTACATTGTTTGCCTGTGATTCCGGCAAGGGTGTCGAGAGGAGACACAGAATGTAGGCATCACTCCTGAGCCTGTCGATGAGTTCGTCCTCACTCAACGCGATGACAGAGGGGAGTCTTGGGGCTAGGGCTGCACAATGAGGCAACAGGGAGAACCTGGCCCAGTACACTAGGGCTATGCACAGTCGCACGAGCAGTAATGGGCACTCCACTACAGGCTTCATTTCCGATCCCAGTAGGACACTAGGGGAAAGGCGTGCCGGGTAGTACGTCTTCATGCAGCACCGATCTACTTGCTTGCAGGCCTCGTGGATGGCTACCAAGGCCTCCAGCTTCCAGCATGTGTGCGTCATGTGCGGGGTGACCATGAAGCGCGGGGCTGGCAGGAACGTCAAGGTGTGCGCAGATCTCAGGATCTTACAGCCTAGTGCGTACCATAAGCAAGCAAATTTCAGTGACTTCATCATGTCTACGTTCTCTCCTGTCGACGCGATAGTCTGGCGTATGTCATCCATTGTGGCGAGATACGATCTTGTTTCCAAGCGACTCTGGGTCTGAGCTGACGTACTATCCTCCAGGAATATGGAGCAAAGGGTGTCAATGGCAACCTTTTCCCCCCCATCACAGATGTCCGTGTGCTGTTGCATATGAAGATCGAGGAAGCATGTTCTAGTTTTAATTACATACCAGGAAGTTCGGCTACATGGACTGCGCTGGCCCAGTAGGGCCCCAGAAGGTCAAGTCCTCTCACAGTACAAGACGACGCTACATGTTTAGGAGGGCAGACCACGACAGATCCGCAGAGAAACAGGAGGATGATTGCACGTTCTCCAAGTCGGTGGACCTGAAGAGGAACCCCCTCGCCGGATTGGTATCTCTGTCATGTGGGTTCGAGATGGCGAGGGCGGCACTGCGCCAGAATCCAGAAACAGAGAAGGCCCACCACCCCGACTTCCTTCTGCAAGTGTACATGGAAGCTCTCGCCGAGGCTACGCCAACGAGATGAGCTCGGAGAGAAGTCCTGGAGGCCACTGCCTATCCCGTGCCAACTTTACTAGCTGCCCCGGATGTACATTACCAAAGGCAACATCTCCTTCCCCCGGCTCTATGCAACGCAGTCTCAATAAAATCACATGCGTTAGGGTGGCACACGTAAAACACTCACGTGCTAGTTCTGGCACTGGCATAGTCAGTGCTGTCTCCATGTCGGGGAAGAAGGGGTTACTAGTATTCGTGATACAGCAACAACAACACCATAACCAACACTGCGTTATCTTACACAGTGGGTTTCCCCTCCCGAGATAGGAGGTAGGGTTAGTCGCCAGTTGGCACAAGTTCAGGATCACTGAGGCGTAGTTGTAGCGGTCTATCCCAGGTTCGTCAAAGGCGAGTTGCGTGATATTACGGCACAGCTCAACGATAAAGTCGTCAGATGCAGCAGTCCTCCTCATAGCCAAGTAACTATCCCAGTGGTTCTCCTTCTCTCGCACAATGATCCTATTCAGCTGTACATCTACCCCCGATATGCTCTCGTGTGTCCACTCGCCACGATGCTTGCGTGAGGACATAACTATGGTGTGCCTAGAAGACTTGGTACACTGGAACTTGCACATGGATCCGCAATCCCTGCATTCAGTGCCGGAGACTACCTGGTGCAGCCCACAGTTGCTACAGTTCATCCGTATGGCTCGACAAGCCTTAGCAAATCGACAGAGAGGTCCACCGGGACACGTAACTGCATACACCACCTCAACATGTGTGGCCTCGTTGCCGGGTGGCGACGCCCACTGGACTAGGTTAATTAGCAGGTCTGCTGGTCGGCACCTCACTTGGCGATTGTGTGGTATCGACATAACGACCATATAGAGTCCGTCGGGTTCAGATTGCATCACATAGTCCCACTCGCTTCCCGCACGAGTTAGGACCTTTATAAGTCACAAAGGCAGTGCGTGGCCGCGGATAATAACTCCACATTCCGCGATGCTAGACATCCTTCTTGCGGCTCCCCGGGGTTTGCTGTGCCGGATCTATTCCAGGGTCCACTACAGGAGCCTGCCAAAGAACCTCTCGCACACGGAGATTGCTGCCATGATCTACATTACGGCCATGGGCACAGAGAATGGGATTACTGTGGTGAGGAGAGCCATCGAGAGCAGGGGTCAGACTTTGGAGAAATTCCGGACCTACCACAGAATCATCAGAAACATGGCAAAGGATGAGTTTAAGCAATTCAATGTGAACCTCATCGACGTGAGACCTGGTGAGAATAGGTGTCGCCGTGCGTACCGCTACATCAAGAGGGTAGACGAGGCCAATGGCTTTGCCTCAGACGAGCGCATAGACAAACTCATCGCCGATGCCATAGCAACAGTGCAAGACGTCAAGCATTATGCCGCCCAGTTCAAGGTTCTCCAGCGCCACGCCACGGAGTGGTGGTGTAGCCCAGAAAGGATTGGCTGCCACGTCACGGAGAGAGGTGGAAACTACATCAAACTACATCGGATTACGGGAGTCTCCCCGCAGGGCTACCGGTATAGGCTCGAACACATCGGATCATTCTCGAGACACGGGGATGCGTACAAGTGGCAGGGTGGTAAGGAGGCCAAGCTCTCCGTGTCCGTGCCAAGAATGTCTGGTCCATGGGGAGTCTGGTATAGACCACTCCCCGGACAGACACACATTGGCAACACCCGGGACAAACGCATTAACTATAACTTAGTAGAGTTGTGCTCCAACCCTACTGTTCGTCACCTCGGTGCTACACAAAACCCGATTATTGCTTCGTTCCCCGAATACGTCCAGGCCATCATTCTCTCCTATCTCGAATCCATAAATGTGTGACTAGTCGTCGTTTATTGGCAACTCTGCGTACTGTCCTCTGCATCCCATTTTCTCCGTTACGTAGAGAAAGATGGGGTGGAACACAAGCATACAAACGTACCACAACCAGAAGTAGTACACTGGCCAGTCCTGTGGCATCTTCCACTCACCAGGAGAAGTCTTGACGAACACAGAGTATCTGCGGTAGATAGCGTAGATGGTGATGTACATGGATAGGTTCAGGGAGGCTGAGTACGCAAAGAACTGCAGCGTGTGTGTCCTCTTGGAGATCTCCTTCTCCGCCACACCCATGCAGCAGCGACGATAAACAATGACCGCAATGATAATGGTGCCTATTGCGGTCAGGAACCAAGGCCACCACTGATTGATGGCTGTGTAGAGGTTGAGGTACTCGGTGACTACCACCACTAGGGTGTACGCCGAGATACAGGTCCACACCATACGGGCGATGACGTAGTGACGCAGCCCGGTGCAGCACTGCATGCACTCCATCAATGTAAACGAGATAGCACAGAGTGCCGCTATGGATGCAGCGATAGCCCCCACAATTGGGGTCTCGATACTATCGGTTCTGTCCGACTGCTTGATGATCATAATCATGAGGTAGAAGACAAGCACAAAGGAGATGACACCATCTGCCATCACTGGCCAGGTGCCCCTAGTGTTCGGATGTATGGTAATCCATGCTAGGGCCAAGACACTGAGAATGGCAATGAGCCCGAGGTCCTCGTTTTCCCACGCCATTGTCTGGCTCCTGCGCTATGTGTGCATTTATAAACAGTCGGTCACCACGGGAAGTCATCTACCATGTTACTACTTCTGCTTATTCCTCTAGTCTCCGGATTCCAAATACTCTCTCAGTTCTCTAATGTCTACGTCAATGGCAATGGCGATGACACACTCTCCGTGAACAACACCATGACTGTGCGGTGTTCGCTTACCGACTATGGTACTACCCAGACCTTCGAGGTGGTGAACCTGCTAAACAACAACACTCGTCATCAAGTCCGAGTGACTTGCGGTATACCCAAACACTACTTCACATTCAAGCAGATAGGGGTCGTACCACACAATGGGACTCTGGTGACGAGTCAAGCATGCGAGCAACGTCTGTATGCGTCGGGATCGTCGGACCCAAACAACCTGCTTTCCGGGCAGCCCGCCAAGATCATTGTAAATCACGGGTCCCGTAGGCTGTTGCAGTTTGCAGTGGGGTTCCTAGGCGGCATCGTCGGGGGTCTTGTCTCGCAGTGGACATGCAAAATCCCCTACATTGGGGGAGGCTGTGGTCCTGACATCTCAGGGTTCAAGGAAGCCATCACCGACCTACAGACTGGGCTCTCGGATGTCAAGAACACGACGAATGACTTACGGAAACAGATCCTCAACGAGACCGCCGCCCGCATTGCATTGAACAACCAAGTGTCAAAGGAGTTCCAGCTTCTTAACCAGTCCTTAGTCGACACGCTAAGAGCAGTCTCTACTCTGGGTACACAAGTAAATGGGGCCATTGACCAAGCCAACATTAACTCGGATGAGATACAGAGCGTTCTCTCAAAGATGAGCGACTTCCACAAGTCGACCACCAATGCTCTCATTAAGCTTTCCTCTGACACTAGCTTGCTGAAGCAGCAGGTGGCAGGGCTTAGTGGTGTGGGTAGCGAAATCAAAAGTATTGTGAGTAACGTTACATCCCTATTCGATATCATGCAAGCCAACCAACAGAGTACAAATATCCACCTAATGGACAACACTCGGCAAGCCAGGGATACGGCTCTACGGATCCTTGATTACATTCGCGATGTCATCGGAATTATCCAGGACGTGCGGCAGCGTACCTCCGCTAGGCGCATCCTTACCAGAAGTATCCTCGACTCGATTACATTTGTCCTACCCACACTAGGAATGCAACCCTTTCTAATCGACCAGGGAACCCGTGGCAACACCGACGGCCTGTGGTACCTCGTAGTTGAACGCTTCCACGTTAACCGGTTTATTTCCGTGTCTACTCTCATCGTGGCCCAGGAGATTGTCTACACCTTCCGCTGTCGAGTGGACGTGGTCATTGAGAGACTTACCGGATGGAGTACCGTGCGTGACTTCCTGCAGCGCACTGGTCCTGCCAACTGTTCCGTGGCTAACCTGACTTGCATGTGCTACATGTCAGTGGATAGCTACATTTGTCAGCCATCATCGCCGTCCGCTAGCAGCCCCTGGCTAGTGTCACAGGGGCAACTCCTAAGTACGTCGTGCGTCGGCAACTCAACTCCCTCCGTTACGCAGAGTGTAGTCACGACTTCTACTGCATTCTATGCCCAGCTTAAGGGCGACTGTTTGGTTCCAACCTTCAACTCGAGCTACCCCTACGTCTACGTCCACACGGATAGATTGGGGATGGTCATGAAGTCTCGCAGTGACACCTCCAGATGTACGGATGATCCGGTAGCCCTAGCACAGTCGTACGGGGATGGGACATTCTCCGCGGCACAAGCTATCATCCAGATGTTCCCCATCGCAGTGTCCAAGAGCAGAGACGTGTTTGGCCGCGTGCTTGACACGTACGATGGGATCATCCCCGGCGACCTTACGTTCAAGGACATCCCCTTCACAATTGAGGAGGGAGAGCAAGCCAGCTGCTTGGAGGCTGCCTACATGGCATTTGATGGCAAGCTCCTACCGCTAGTCGCAATGGAGTTCTCTCACTCCCAGGTAGACGTTACAGTGGTAGTAGATGGCGCTCCTCTAGTCGTCTCCGATGTAACCCTTACGGATAGCGTCGAGGTGGGGATACCCGGTGGTTCGCTGAGCGTGGGCTGGCCCAACAACACCGCCACCGTCTACGACATTGATTCGTCCGACCTCTCTACCTCTCCTATGGAAAGTGCCCAGAGAGGCAAGGTCACTTACAACGCAGCTCAGAGTGCAGCACTGTGGTCTCCAACGGCATGGAAGACACGCATGGGCCTTCGCTACGATCACTACTCGGGGTCAAACGTGGCGGGCCTCTACGAGAGAAGTGTGGTGACTGCTGGATGCCTCGGTGGGAAGCTGACGGAGGGGAGTTGGTGTAGTCGCCT
>Ga0214923_10007295_pt1 | contig 12100 bp, 20 predicted proteins | sample LL1510_MetaG_FD_177993 | JGI IMG/M metagenome (GOLD analysis project Ga0214923, IMG submission 177993) | Freshwater microbial communities from Lake Lanier, Atlanta, Georgia, United States - LL-1510 | ecosystem: Environmental > Aquatic > Freshwater > Lake | place: USA: Georgia | collected... | reverse complement strand
TTCTTTTGCCACATGTTAATGAATCAGAGGCGGGATTCAGTATACAGGGAAACTCCATACGATTTGGACTAGGAGATATTAAATATATCTCGGATAACATTGCATCAAAACTTATTGCTAATAGACCATATAAAAGTTATGAGCATTTATTAGAAGTTTCTCATTCTAAAGGTAGTGGAATTAATGCAAGAGCCATTGAAGCTTTAAATATGATTGGCGGTGCAGCGTTTAAAGATAATCCAAGAAACGGTAAAGAGTCCGAAAACTTGTACGAATATTTAACAATTCCCAAGTTTGATATTCAAGGATTAGAGCCAAAAATTAAATCACAAATTCAACCTCTTGAAGAGTTTTTGGAAGAGGGCTGTTATGTTCTTATGGCTATGGTTCGTTCAATTAAAAAGGGTAAGGGTTGGAGCCGTGTAGAACTGGTTGACGACACTGGTGCTATTGGCATTTTTCATTCAGAAAATACTCAAATTGAAACTGGCAATATGTATTTCTTTTTAGTTGGAGATAATCGTATTCACAGATATGTAAATATTGAAGATGTTGTCAATAAAAAAGATGACCCATTTATTAATTGGCTTTATGCAGATAAAGTTGATGTTGAAGATGAAAAATATTTGGTAGTTGATTTTACGCACTACAAAACAAAGACAAACAAAATGATGGCTCACATTATTTTGTCTAACAATGAAAAAGAACTTTTGCGAGTTCTTGTGTTCCCGACATTATATGCCAAAGCATTAGGTAAAATGAAAGCGGGTTCAGTTTGTGAGCCAACAATTAAGTATGACGATAAAACTATATTTGTAAAGGAAGTAGTATAATGAGTGAAGAAGTACAAAATGTACAATTAACTGTAGAACAAATTCTTGCTGCTATTTTATTTAAAATTGGCAAAGTAGAATTAAAAGAAAAAGAATTGTTATCAGATTATTCAAATTATGTTGTTGCGGTAGATCCTGTAGATGACAAAACAGTAAGTTTTCAATTGGTAGATGAAGGTGCAATAGATGACAAGTAATTATTTAGATAGTGTTGCAAAAGATATACATGATGTATCTATGGACAAAGGTTTTTGGGATAAGGTTTACAAATATTCTGAAGATGCACCAATTAAAGATATAGACTTTATGCTTTCAAAACTTGCATTGGTTCATTCAGAAATTAGTGAAGTTTTAGAAGCAATGCGTAAGCAACAGGGTGAGGAAAAGATTGTTGAAGAGCTTGTAGATATTTTTATTAGACTAATGGACTTTTATCAAGGTGCAAAAAACTGTGGATGGGTGGAGTCTTCTTTCGATAAAGTGTATTGGGAAAAAATGAAAATCAATCAGGCAAGACCCAAAATGCATGGAAATTTAGCCTAAAAGACAAAAAATATTTTTTATTGTATAATATAGGTATATGAGTGATGCCTATATCCTAAAGGGTATCGAAGATGAATACCTTTTAGTAATAAAAGTGGAAGATCAGGAATCTATCTTGAATATTATAGATAGGTTGAGCACCAGTCGCTCAAAATGGATTAAAGAACTGGCATTAATATTAGAAGAGAGTTTACATGACACTGGTAGCAGAAGAAATTCTAGCGAAACTAGACCCAAAAACACGCCAAAGAGTACAAGTGGCAACAAGCGTAGACGCACAAAAACAGCAAACACCAAGCATCGGTCTAAATCTCGCACTTAAGGGCGGGTTTGGATATGGCAGACAAATTCTTGTTTGGGGAAACAAATCGGCGGGTAAGTCATCATTTTGTTTGCAAATGATTGCCGATGCACAAAAAAACGGAAAGACCTGTGCCTGGATTGATTCTGAGGCATCTTACTCTGCTGATTGGGCAGAAAGGCTAGGGGTTAATTCAAGCGAATTAATTTATTCTCCAGCCAAATCAATCAACGATATGGTTGATGTAGCAGTTCAACTAATGGATGCTGGGGTAGATATTATTGTTGTAGATTCAATATCGGCACTCCTTCCAGCCATATATTTTGAAAAAGATGGAAATGAACTAAAAGATTTACAAGACACCAAACAAATTGGTGCAGAGGCAAAGGATATGACCCATGCGGTCAAGATGTTAAATTATGCAAACAAAAACACATTATTGGTTCTTATCTCTCAACAAAGAAATCAATTTGGATCTATGCATGCGAGCCACATTCCAACAGGAGGAATGGCGGTCAAGTTTTTTAGTAGTACCATTATTAAGTTATGGGCTTCGGAAGCCGAAGCTAATGCTATTAAATCTGGCGTTAAGGTTGGCGACAAGATTATTGAACAGAAAGTTGGAAGACCAGTCAATTGGATTATTGATTACAACAAACTCGGACCACCCAATTTATCTGGACAGTACGATTTCTATTACCAAGGAGACCATGTAGGCGTAGATTCTGTTGGAGAAGTTCTTGATGTAGCAGAAATGATGGGAATTGTTCAGCGTGGCGGATCGTGGTATACGGTGGAAGAAGAGCGTTTTCAAGGTCGTGCAAAAACTGTAGACTATCTGAGAGAAAATCCAAAAGTTGTAGAGTTGTTAAGGAAAAAGATTTATGACAAAATTTGATGATTTTATGAAAGGATCTTTAAAAGAAGTTAAAGATTTGCAGGAGTTAATTGGCGATTATGGATGTCAAAGTTGTGACAAACAAACTCCAAAAGCTTATTTTAACGAAAAAGATTTAGAAATTATTTGGTTCTGTGAAGATGAACATCGTTCATCAATTAAGTTGGGTTAATGTCAGAAAGAGGAGAGGCAAAGCGTGACGGAGCAAAACTTCAAAAAAATTCTGGCAGGGGTAAATACCAAAAGGGGGATGCTACTTGGCGTAGCTTTCTTGTTGATTATAAAGAGTATGAAAAATCAATTTCAATTACAAAAGAAATTTGGGCAAAAGTTTGCACAGATACTTTTAAAGTCAGCAGAGAAAAATTTCCAGTACTCAAACTTATACTTGGAAAAGACAATAACAAAACAAGATTAGCCGTTATAGAGTGGGCGTTGCTAGAAGAGCTGGTTGAATGTTGGGAAGAAAATAATGGTAATAGTTGAAATTATAATAATGTTTGGCGTTGTTATTAACTGTTATGTCAATGTAAGAAAATATTTAGAGGATAAAAATGGCAAATAGTATTTTAGAAACTGTCAGTCAAGTAACTGAGTTTAATGAAATAAAAGAATTTATGAATGACCCAGAATTAGATGAGGCATTAGACTTAATTATTAAGTTAATTATGAAGCCAGATGTACCTGCTGGCAAATCTCCAGAATTAATTGTAAGATTACAAGCTTTAAGTGCAAAGTTTGCAATGTTGTCTAGGTACTATACAACCTTTGAAAAAGGTGGAGATTCTTCAAAAAAGAAAAATGTTTATTACACCGTATCAGATGCTTTAGATAAATTAGTGGATAGTGTAAAATATTTAGCAAGGTATGGTCTTTAATGGCGAGAAGCATTGTAGGAAATTTAAAATTTAGAAAAATACAAGACGGCGGATTTGATCCACAAGTATTTGCTGAAGAAGTAGAGCAAGCATATCTTGAAGATAGTCGGGCAGGATTCACTCAAAAGACAACATTTGCCCCATCTACAATTGGTTATGGTCATGGCAATTGTGCTCGCTACTGGTATATGGCTTTTGAAGGAGCAGAGTTTGAAGATAATTCCGATGCAAAAGCAAAAGCAAATATGCTTAACGGAACATATGTTCACGATAGACTTCAAACTATTATGAAAAAAATTCCAAATAATCGTATTAAAGAAGTTGAAAGAGAGATGATTAAAGCAGATCCGCCAATTCGTGGTTTTGCCGACCTTATTGTTAATTGGGATGATAAGGAAGTAATTGGTGAAATTAAGTCTGCCAAAGATGAGGTGTATGCAATTAGACAGGCAAAAATGCAAGGGTCGGGAAATCATCAATTACAGCTTTTAATTTATATGGATATCGCTGAAGCAGATCAAGGATTCTTTTTTTATGAAAATAAAAACGACAATGATTATTTAGTAATACCAATTAACATGACAGATGCAAATCGTAAGCTTGTTGAAGAAACATATGAATGGCTTCGTGAGGTATATCAGGCATACCAAGATGGAACAATTCCAACTCGTGGATTTACCAAATCACAATCTGCTTGTAAATATTGTCCAATCAAAAAAGTATGTTGGGCTAAAGATGCTCCTCTAGGAGATGTGATTATTGAATCGATGGTGCCGCCAAAATGATATGTGCAAACGAAGGCTGCGAAAATGAATTTGAGCCAAAAACCCATAATATGAAATATTGCGGCGATGAATGTTGCCGTGAAGCGACTAATGCAAAAATTAAACAAAAGTATTATGATAAAAAAGCAAGACTTGCAGGGAAAGAAAGAATTTGCTCTAACAAGGATTGCAATACCAAACTTAATAGATATAATTCATCTACTGTTTGTGAAGGTTGTGTTGCTAATGAAAAGCTGGCGGAACAGAAAAAATTGTTGGGTATGATAAGAAATGTCTCTGGCTGAGTTAAAAAGAAAACACCATAAAGTTTTAGCTATTGATGCAAGTACCAACACTGTTGCATTTTGTTTAATGAATGGAAAAACTCCAGTAAAATGGGGAGAAATAACCTTTACTGGTTCAGATGTTTATGATAGAATATTAGACGCAAAGAAAAAATTGCGGGCTTTTAAAGAATTGCTAGACTATGATTATGTAGTACTTGAAGCAGCAGTTATGGTTAGATCTGCAAATACTGGATTAAAAATGGCTTATGTGTTTGGTGCAATTCTCGGAGAACTGATTAAAGATGGTGTGGATGTAATTGAAGTTCACCCAATTACTTGGCAATCATATATAGGAAATAAAAATTTTACTAAAGTTGAAAAAGAAGCAGTAAAAAGGGAATTTCCAGGAAAGTCAGAAAATTGGTATAAGGCTAAAATTAGAGAAAAGAGAAAGCAAAAAACTATGGACTTTGCAAAAAGCATTGGCGTTGCTACCGTTAATGACAATGTTGGTGATGCCGTAGGTATTGCTTGGTATGCAGTAAACGAGTTGATATAATGGCTAAACTTTATGAGTCCCGTGATTGGCTATACAATCGATATGTAATAAAAAAAATGAATATTGTTGAAATAGCAAAAGAGGCTGGCTGTAGCCATATGACTATTCAGCGAGCATTAGAAAAATTTGGTTTAATAAAAAAAAGAGGTTCTAAATGATATATAATAGTATTTATGAAATGGTCAAAGATATTGACCCACCCAAACTCCCTGTGATAGTACCCACACATAACAATCCAGCTTATTTGAAAATGATGTTAGGTCAGCTAGATAAATATGGATTAGAAAATGTGATAGTTATTGATAATTTTTCTTTGTACCCAGAAATGAGGGAACTGTTAAAAGAAATTTCTGATAAGTGTATTGTTGTTTCTAAGTTTACAAATGAGGGACCAAGAGAATTTTACACCAATCCATTATTGTTTAATTGGTTGCCACAAAAATTTATCGCCACTGATCCAGATATTGGTTTTAATCCGAATCTTCCATCAAATTTTATTGAAATTTTAGAAAAAGTTTCCGAAGATTTTAATTTATTTAAAGTTGGTTTTGCCCTAGACATTGAATTTGATGGTAACGAGGCAATTAAAAAAATAATGCCTTGGGGAAAAACAATTTATGATTGGGAATTAACCATGTATTTAAATCAAATTGGTGAAACATCTTCTGGAGACCCTATATACAAAGCACCATTAGATACAACTTTTTGTTTTGTAAATAAAGCTTATGATAATGGAGATTTTTTATATACATCTACTGCTAGAGTTGGAGGCAACTTTATTGGTCAGCATTACGGATGGTATGAAAACCCGCCAATACCAGAAAAAGAAAAAGAATATTTAACTAATAATGCTGGTCGTTGGTCATCTACTTCAAATGGTGGTAATTCAGGATGAGTATAAGTGTTATTATAGCAACAATTCCTGGAAGAGAAAATTTATTAGAGCGAGCAGTTAATTCAGTAATTAATCAAACTTTAAAGGCAGACGAAATAATTATTTGTTGTGATAATCAAAAGTTGGGTGCCCCAATAAATAGAGATAAAGCTCTAAACAAAATAACAAATGAATTTGTTGCAATATTAGATGATGATGATTATTTATTACCCTTGCATTTAGAGGTGTTATTTAGTACAATTAAGGAACAAAATGCAGATTTGGTTTATCCAGCATGGCAGCAAGAACAAGGTCTTGTTACACACTTAAATTATATTTTTGGTAAGCAATGGGACAATAGCGAAATACATCAGGTTCCAATAACTTGGATGGCTAGAACACAATCCCTAATTGATGTGGGCGGTTTCTCTTCAGGTTTTGATGTAAACTTGCATGAGTTGGATGAGCAGGGTCATAGAATTGGCGAAGATTTTAATATAATTAAAAAATTAGTCAAAAGCAATAAAAAGATTTTTCATGTAAATGAAGTAACATGGGTTTGGAATTCAGAAAATCCAGGTTCTACACAAGGTAGACCAAACAAATAGAAAAAGGAATAATATGAGTAAAAGAGTCCTGCTAACAGGAGCAAGTGGTTTTGTAGGTAGTCATGTACTTCGCCACATTTTAGTAAATACAGACTGGTTTGTTGTTTGTCCGACAACATTTACACATAAAGGTCTACAAGATAGAATTAGAGTAGCCTGTGACGATATTGAGGGTGCTTATAAGCGAGTTAAAGTAATTAAGTGTGATTTTACATCACCAGTTTCACCAATAACGGCACATGAATTTGGCAAGATTGATTATGTTATTAATGTGGCTAGTGAAAGCCATGTTGACCGCAGCATTGAATACCCAGCACCGTTTATTATTAACAATGTCTCTTTGATTTGTCACCTGCTTGATTGGGCTAGAATTGCACAGCCAGAAAAAATTGTTCAGGTATCTACAGATGAAGTTTATGGTCCTGCTCCAGCTGGATATGCACACCGTGAATGGGTAGATCAACATTTCCCAAGCAATCCTTATTCTGCATCTAAAGCTGCACAAGAAGATATTGCTTTTTCATACTGGCGTACATATGGCTTACCAATTGCAATTACAAATACAATGAACATTATTGGTGAAACGCAAGATCCAGAAAAGTTTATGCCAATGACAATTAAGCGTGTTCTTAGCGGGGATGTAATGAAAATCCACGCTTCACCTACAGGTGAAATTGGAAGCCGCTTTTACCTTCATGCTCGTAATCAAGCAGACGGACTTCTTCATGTATTAAGTCAACCTTTTCCAGCCTTTGGAGAAGCGGACACCCCACAGCGTTTTCACATCGTTGGTGAGCGTGAGGTAGACAATTTAGAAATGGCTCAAATGATTGCTGATGCAGTTGGCAAACCACTAAATTATGAATTAGAAGATTTTCATTCATCTCGCCCAGGTCATGACCTTCGTTATGCATTAGATGGAACAAAGATTAGTGACACTGGTTGGACACTACCGATTCCACTACAAGAATCTATCCAGCGTACAGTAGAATGGACATTAAAACATCCAGAGTGGTTGAATCTTTAAGATGACTTTATCCCTAATCGTTCCAGTACTAAACAACTTTAAGGTTTTTGCAGAATTGATGGCAACTGTTGATTACCCAGTTCAACCAATTATTTTAGATAATTGGATAGAAAATCGTGGAGTGTCTGGTGCTTGGAACGAGGGGATGAAAAGATCATTGAAATATGGTAATAATTATGCTATAATTTCTAATGATGATGCATCCTTTACTCCTGGGGCAATAAAAGAGTTGTATGATACTATTAGATACACAAAGGCTGTAATAGTTTCTCCTAATCAAAATGGTAAGGACTTACAAAATTCTTTTACTCTAGAAAGTAATGCAGATTTTTTCTGCTTTGCTGTTGACATTAAACAATTAATAGATAATGTTGGGTGGTTTGATGAAAACTTTTTTCCAGCATATTTTGAGGATAATGACATGCATAGAAGAATTAAATTAGCTGGACTAAAAAGTTATATAAGAAAAGATGTTTGTGTAAACCATGTTGGGTCTGCAACACAATTTTTTGATCCAAATAATCCAGTGGTAGATAACTGGAAATGGGATAGAGTTCAAGGATACTACATATCTAAATGGGGCGGGATGCCAGAAAAAGAAATTTATTCTCACCCATTTAACAATAAAAATAATGATTTAAAATATTGGGAGAAAAAATGACAAAAAGACCTAGATTTTCAGTAATTGCGGTAGACTATGAAAAGCATGTGCCAAGAGATGGTTTTAGAGCTGGAATTGAATCTTTGGCAAATCAAACATTTAAAGATTTTGAGTTAATTATATGCCATGATGGTCCAAAAGAAGTCCCATATGAAGATGAAATTGATTTTGAGTCTTTGGGATTAAAGCCAGTAATTATTAATACTCCACAACATATTGGAGAATGGGGTCATCCGTCAAGGGATTTGGCAATGCGACAGGCAACTGGAGAGTTCTTTATTCAATTTAATATTGATAATATTTTTTATCCAGAAGCTTTTGAAAAAATTGATCAAAAAATAACTGATGCACAAACTAAAATTGTAATATTTCAAATTTTACATTTTAAAATAAATAATGGCTCAGTTCCATTTAGCGGTATCCCACCAGTAGTTGCAAGCATTGACGCTATGCAATTGGTTGCACATAGAGATATTTGGGAAGAAGTTGGATATTGGTATCGTAATGATTTTTGTGCAGATGGGTTTATTTATCAGGACATGTGCACAAGGCACCCTTGGGCAGAATTGCCAGAAGTATTAGGAAATAATTATTAATGACAAACAAAAAAGAACTTGAAGATTTATATAATTCTGCAAAAAAGGCTCCAGCTGGAGACTTAATATTAAATGCTGCGGTTGAGGTAATTGATTTACTTATTAGAAAAAACATTTCTTACGGTAATTCAGCCTTGTATCCAAATGGTATTTTTGCTAAAGGTGATGCTGTAGAACAACTTTCTGCTCGCCTAGATGATAAGTTAAATCGGGTAAAAAATAACGAGTCCTTTGAAAATGAAGGTATGCTTGACGCAGTTGACGATATTATTGGATATCTTATTTTATTAAAAATTGCAGTACAAAATAAGCAAAAATAGTGTATAATATATATATAAGGATAAAATATGCCAAATTATGATTACAAATGCTTGACTTGCGAAAAAGAATTTGATAAAGTAGTATCTATTGAAGATAGAGATAACCAGACTTGCGAAGAGTGTGATGGTAAAGCCGAAAGGAAACTCACATTTGGCGGCATGGTTTGGGCACCGACTGCTGGAGGATGGCGATAATGGCAAAGAAAAAGAATACACCAATTAATTTAAACCCTGCTTGGGAAATTACATATTCATATCAACACGGTAAAGACCTAATTGAACCAGGAGATTTTGTTAGAATTAAATTTCAGCGTGGTCAATTTAAATTTTTAAGGCATGTTTATCATACCGAAAAAAATGTTTCTTGGTTGGACTGCACTGGTCCAGAAGGATATCGTTCTTTTTATGTAGAAGATTTAAAAAATAAAGTAAAGCCTAAAAAGTTTAGGAGAAAGAAAAATGCCATCTGAGATAGAAGTAGCAGATAAATTTGATCAAATGAACCGTGTGGTTGAAGAAATGCTTAAGGGAAACAACCCAACTCAAATTGCTAGAGAGCTTGGAATAAAAAGAGTTGAAGTACTTGAGCATATTGACACTTGGAAAAGTCTAGTAAAGGGCGATAGCACAATTCGTGAAAGAGCAAGGGAAGCCCTTGCTGCAACAGACCAGCACTACGCAATGATTATTAATCGTGCTTGGGAAACCGTAGAACAAGCAGATGCAAATGATCAACTTAATATTAAATCTCAGGCACTTAAATTAATTGCCGATGTTGAGGGTAAAAGAATTGACATGCTACAAAAAGCAGGACTTCTAGAAAATAATGAATTGGCAGATCAAATATTGGATACGGAGCGTAAGCAAGAAATTCTTGTAGGCATACTAAGAACAGTAACTGCCGAATGTGATCATTGCAAGTTTGAGGTAGCAAGAAAACTATCTGAGGTTACTGGTAAGGTAGAAGCAGTTCAGGTAGACTAATGGAATTTACCGATTTTTTAGAAGCCCTAGAAGATGATGTATTCGAAGAAACTCCTGTAGATATCGAAGAGTTTGTTACGAGTAAAGATTTTCTGGGGCTTCCCCCATTATCTAATCATCAGTACACCATGATTAAGGCATCAACTCAAATTTATAAATTAGAAACTCTTATTCAGTTATATGGCGAAGAAGAGGGAATAAAAAGACATAAGCAAACCTGTACAGAAGTTATTTTTCAGCTTGGCAAAGGTTCTGGTAAAGACTATGTGTCAACTATTGCTTGTGCTTTTATTGTCTATAGACTGTTGTGCCTAAAAGATCCAGCTAGATACTTCGGAAAGCCAACAGACGATGCTATTGATATTATCAATATTGCTATCAACGCTGAACAGGCTAAAAAAGTTTTCTTTGGCGGCTTTCTAAAAAGAATTAAAAACTGTCCCTGGTTTGCTGGAAAGTACGATGATAAAGTCGCATCTATTTCATTTCCCAAATCTATTACTGTTCATTCAGGTCACTCTCAAAGAGAATCTTGGGAGGGCTACAATGTTATTATGGTAATCCTTGACGAGATTTCTGGTTTTGAACTTGAATCTACTACTGGTCATGCATCTGCAAAAACTGCAGAGGCAATATACAAAATGTATCGTCAATCCGTTACATCTCGTTTTCCAAGTGTAGGTAAAATTATTCTTCTTTCATTTCCCCGATTTAAGAATGACTTTATTCAGCAGAGGTACGACCAGGTTGTAGCAGACAAAGAAATTATTATCAGATCTCACACATTTAAAAAAGATGAGGATCTGCCAGATGGCATTAAAGAAAATGAATTTACAATTGAGTGGGAAGAAGATCATATTATAAATTATAATACCGCAAAAACATTTGCTCTTAAAAGACCGACCTGGGAAATTAACCCTACAATTAAAATTAATGACCTAGCTCAAGCTTTTTATGACGACCCTGTAGATTCACTTTCTCGTTTTGCTTGCATGCCACCAGATGCTGTAGACGCTTTCTTCAAGTCTCGTGAAAAAATTGAAGCGGCTTTTGTTCAAATGAACGGTGTAGATGCATCTGGTGCATTTGAAAATCATTTTGTTCCAGATGAAGATAAGGTTTATTTCATACATGTTGACTTGGCTCAAAAGCATGACCATTGTGCTGTAGCACTTGCCCATGTCGATCATTGGGTTAGTATGAAAATTGCTGGACAGATGAAAGATGCCGCCCCCAAAGTTATTGTGGATGCAGTAAGATGGTGGACTCCAACAAAAGACAAGTCTGTAGATTTTGCGGAAGTTAGAGATTATATTTTGCAATTACGCTCAAGAGGTTTTAATATTAAACTTGTAACATTTGACCGATGGAACTCTCACGATATGATGCAGCAAATGATTGCTTACGGTATGAGATCTGAAATTTTGTCTGTGGCAAAAAAGCATTATGATGATATGCAGTTGGTAGTAACTGAAGAAAGATTGGTTGGACCAAAAATACCCTTGCTGGTAGAAGAACTTTTACAATTAAGAATTATTAAAGACAAAGTAGACCACCCCAGAAAAGGTTCTAAAGACCTTTCAGATGCTGTTTGTGGAGCTATTTACAATGCTGTGGCGGGAACACCAAGAAACCTTGACCAAGAGGTTAAAATTTATGATTACGCATCTTATCATAGAGAAGATGAAGAGGAGTACCTGAAAAAAAATGCAAGTACAATTCAGTTGCCACAAATGAATATTATGCCTAACGACATTAAAGAATTTTTGTCAATGAATCCGCAAGAAAATGATGGTCTAGAATTCATTGACAATTTTACAATCCTTTAGTATGATAATATTAAAGGGGTATTAGCTCAGTTGGTTAGAGCAGCAGACTCATAATCTGCCCGCCGTAGGTTCAAGTCCTACATACCCCACTAGGTTACAGACACTTCTTAGGATGGTGTAGTTACTTATGGTAAGAGT
>Ga0214923_10007294_pt1 | contig 12102 bp, 13 predicted proteins | sample LL1510_MetaG_FD_177993 | JGI IMG/M metagenome (GOLD analysis project Ga0214923, IMG submission 177993) | Freshwater microbial communities from Lake Lanier, Atlanta, Georgia, United States - LL-1510 | ecosystem: Environmental > Aquatic > Freshwater > Lake | place: USA: Georgia | collected... | reverse complement strand
GCGAAAATCCTAACAAGCACCCGTCTGCCGCTCTGCGCCTCCTCACCGCTTGCAGGCTACGAGATCATCGAGTTGCCAAGTGTTGCAAGGCTCTCCCAGAGCCGCTTTCTTTTCTATGACAATAGGCTTCAAGATGTTGAGCATCCGATCGGTGAAGATGCACCAAGCGGAAACTCCCTGGCGTATGTTCGCAGCAGGCGTTGTGCTTATGTGAACGGGGTTAAGTACCCACTTGAAAGCATGCAGCAAAAGATTTTGCTAGCCCTCATGGATGCGCGTGCCCATCGGTTGGAAGCTCAACAGATTGCAGCACGCTGTGGCTCAAGCGCCTTTCCGTTTCAGCCGATCAAGTACTTTGGCAGAAACCCGCTCGTTTATAAAACCTTTGTGCGGTATCTGGCAGGCGATAAGGTCTACGTCTTAGCCGAAGGCGAGTAGAGCCATGCTTCGGTGGGACGAGCTAGTGAATAGCTGATGATGAGCTTTGTCAGCGTCACAAGCTTAGTGTTATTTAGATCGTTCTATCGCTTGCTCAATCTGATTGCGCGATTGGGTCACGGCCTCATTAAACATTGTAAGTAGGATGTGGTCTTTAAGGGGCAGTGCGCCGACAACGGCTGAAGCCCAATCAAGGTAATCGACCCTGCGCTGAATATCCCAGTGGGATGGCGGACTAACTCCCACATCTCGAACGTTACTGATCTTATCGGCAAGTTTGATCAACGCTGCACCGGGTGATTTGTGTGAGGCGTGCTCAATTTGTAGCCTTTTTCGCTCATTTTTTTCAAGCGATTTATCGTCAGTTACCTCCAGCACCATCGATGTTATCTCCTGTCCGAAGTGATGAAGCAGTTCCTCCTCGCTCGTCTCAGTATCTTCAATGGTGTCGTGCAAGAGTGCCGCTGCGATGATTGAAGCGTCTTCGACGTTACCGTCTTCGGCAAGCATCCGCGCAACTTCCAAAGGATGATTGATGTAAGGCGTGGATTCAGCGCCCTTTCGCAACTGCTTGCGGTGCTTTTCCGCAGCAAATTTGGCAGCTTTCAAAATAGTGACGAGGTCCTGACTCATGGCGTTCCTCAGTTTTTGATGTTTCAAGATCGATAGCACTCAAAAGATGAGCGGTTTATTTCAAGCAAAGGGACTATCGAGCACGTTGGAGTGGAAACTGACTCGTATCAAGGCTGTAGGACTTACTTAAGTCATCGTTTACCCATAGCCCTGACCCTTGTACTGATCCGTCTGCTGCATACAGTATGCCTTCGCCGTTGCGTTTACCCTCTTGATAGAAACCCACAAAAGTCGTTCGATTAGCAAATGCCATCGTTCCGCGACCGTGGGGTTTGCCCGCCTGCCACTGGCCGACATACTTATTGCCACTCGGTTGAGTGTAGATGCCGGTGCCGTCCCGCTTGTCCTCGCGCCAGTCTCCAATGTACTTCGCACCGTCCTTGTAATGAAAAGTACCCGTACCGTGCAACTTACCGTTCTGAAAATCACCTACGTATCGACCTGCTTGTAGGGCATAAATACCGTTACATTGATGTCAACGCTTGGCTGACAGTCAGCATAGCAATGTCGAGTGCGGGGACTACGGTGCAGTTGGTAGCAGTTGCGGTCCCGTTCTTCCTGATCACGATTTTGCCCCCTTTCACCGAACGCACGTTTCTAGTATGTCCCCAATGTGCTGATGCGTTTGACCCTGCTCGCGCAGTGCATCGTGCAGGCGCTGATGAGCGGACAGCAACCGAGCCTGATCTGGTTCCAGCGCGACCTCCTGCCCATGGATTAGGGGGCGCGGCGGCAGATCGTGCAGCGATTCGAGGAGGCCGTATGAGCAAGAAACGCTGCGGTCGATTCAAGGGAGATCCGGTCACCTACCAGATTCCCAATCCGGCTGGCGGCGTGCGACTGGAGACCTTCGTGCCTTGGACGCTGGTGAAGAGGGGGATCGAGAAGCCGGTCATCACGATTGATGACCCACAAAAATACCTATCGGAGGCAACGAGGGAGTGCAAAGCGCGGGCCGCAGCTCAGGACACTTCGCTGATGCGGGCGCTCGGGTTGGCGCACCACTGGCAACGGCTGCTGAACGAGCGACGAGTCGTGTCGGTGGTCGAAATCGCGCAAGCCGAAGGGATGGACGTGACGCAGGTGCGTCGGTTGCTGCGCTTGACCGTATTGGCACCGAACGTGTTGGAAATGCTGGTTAATTCGTCTGATATTGTGCTTGAGACGGTGATGCGCCGCCCTTGGCCCAGCAGTTGGGCGGCCCAGAAACTTGGATTACCCGACCGTTTCCCAGGTTGAACCGCCGGTCGCAGACAATAGCTACTCATTGCCCAGAGAGCGATATTATGAGCGGCAACTCTCATATATGACGGCTCTCGAGAGGCGGGCTACGAGCGCCTTCATGGTAAAACACTGTGGCTGGTCGAAGGTAGGGCACACACTGTATTCTGCTTGAAAAGCGACTCGGGTCCTGGCGCTACACGTTGACAACTCCCAATTAGCAATAAAATATGACGCTTGCGACTGCATCTCGATATTCCGACCCCTATGGGCGGTACTACACCCGTGGTAGTGCGGCGGAGGTGCTGGTTACGGCGATGGGTCGAGCTCCTAAAGGTGTGGTTATCGACCTCGGGGCAGGTGATGGCGCGCTGGTTGGCGAAGCCAGCCGACGTTGGACCGGTGCACGCTTCATTACGGTCGACATTGACCAAAACGCTGGCAGCTCACTGCTACCTGAACAGACCAACTCCTGTTTCAGCCATCATGTCGCCGATGCCCTCGATCCGCAGCTCGCGCAAAAAATCGGTTTGGACGTGGGCGCTGCTCATTCTGCTCTGTGTAACCCACCCTTCATCCGACCAGGATGGCGTAGCCACTTCGGCCAAATTCTTGAGGACGCGGGACTTTCAGGGGTCTTTCCGCACATTAAGTATGTTCCTGCGGACATCCTCTTCATCGCGCAGAACCTGCGGTTCCTTCGTCCGGGCGGAAAACTGGGATTGATACTGCCTGACGGCATCATCGCAGGTGAGAAGTGCGGGGCGCTTCGGCATGCCCTGACCAGGTCTCATCGGCTTGAGCGCGTCATCGAACTGCCCCGCCGAATGTTCCACGGGACAGAGGCGAAGGCCTACGTGGTGGTTCTGACCAAGCAGGGCAAGCCGGCCGACGCCATCGCGCTGCAACGGCTCGAGGCGGACGGTTCGCTCACGGGGACTGTGGACCTTGCTGTGGACGAAGCTACCTCGCGCCTGGACTACTCGTTTCACTGCGCACTAGCTCAGAACCTGTCAAACCGCTGCGGCCGCGCAACTCTTCGAGAACTCGGTGCAACAGTAGCCCGGGGTTCGTTCTCCTCTAGCGAGCGGAACGCATACGAATTTCCGGTGTTTCACACCACTGACTTCACGGGCGCTGGCGTGCCTAGGGCCTTCCAGCTTTCCAAGGCTCGGGCGGCAACCATTAACGCGCTCTTCGCTGAACCGGGTGACATCTTGGTTGCGCGAGTCGGCCGAAATCTTGAAGAGAAGGTGGCGGTTGTCGAGCGTGGTCGCGTGGCGTTGTCGGATTGCATCCTGTGCATACGAGTTGCTCCTGAGATGCAGACGAACGTTCTCAACTTTTTCAACAGCGAGGCGGGCCGCCTGGCTTTGCAAACCGCATCGCACGGAGTGGGCGCCAGGTTCGTCACCCAAGATGCGCTTCTCGATATGGTTATTCCGGGATTCCGCACATGACAATGCAAGCAACTGCTTCGGCCGACGAGCTCAGCGCCACCCTACAGCAGCGTGCGGACTACATTCCACTGGAAGACCTGCTTAGTGAGACCGCCAGCACGGGCTCTTTGTTCAGCACCATGATCAGCGAGCTGACCAATCGCGCGTTGCGGACAATTGTCGGGCCGCGCGGCTGTGGCAAGACTCACATGATGCGGTTCGCTTGGCTGAACTGTCGTGATGCCACATCCAAACCCTTCGCGGTGTTCTCGTCCTTTCAGCGGTACTTCCGCCTCGAACCATTGCTTTCAAGCAATGCGGGGGCCACGCAACTCTTTCACTCCTGGGTGCTCGCGCGAGTCCTAATTTCGGCGCACGAAAGTGCACAGGCTTGGACGCCCGCCATCGCCAGCGCTGATCAGGTGTTCGAAGAGCAGGGATATCCGCGGGACGAGTTGCACGCACTTGCTGCGCGTCTTGAGCGCAACCAACCGCTTGATGACGCCCTAAATGCGTTCTCGGACTCCTTGTCTATTGACCGCACCAAAGGTGTCATCGACAAGCTTCGGGAAACCGCCGAACGCAAGTACACGGTGCTGCTGCTCGACGACGCGGCGATGACCCTGACACCTGACTACCTGGTCGAGTTCCTGGACATCGTGCGCTCATTGAAGTCAGCGACGATTGCTCCCAAGGTTTCTGTGTACCCCGGTACCACCGAAGCCAGTCCTCGTTTTCATCAAGGGCAGGATGCGACCGCAATCCCCGCTTGGATCTCGGTAGAGAACGACGAGTACGACGCCATCATGGGCGACATCGCATCCGTCCGCGTGAAAGGCCTAGAATCCATACCGGATGAGGTGACGGCACTTCTACGGTTCGCTGCTTTCGGTATCCCTCGCGCCTACCTGACCATGCTGGAGGACTACCAGCGCGGGGGCTTCAAGACAGCCCAGCAAGGCTTTAACCGCATCATTGTTGACCACCTGAGTGCTCGGCTGGCTGAGTTCAGAACCCTGGGCAAGAAGATTCCCAAGCTGGAAATTCTTGTGGCAGCCGGTGAGACCTTCGTTGGCAATGTTGCCAAGGAGTTGAAAGAGTACAACGTGCATTTGCTAGCCCGCGGCGAGAAAGGCCTCGCTTACGGCATCCGCGTCGACGAGCTGGTTCCACTCCTTGAGCGAACACTCAACCTACTAATTGAGGCGGGCCTCATCTACAACGATGGCGACGTGAAGCACGGCGGGGCCCGCATCTACCGAAAGTACATCCCGCACACCACCTTGCTCTTGAGCAACGGCACGTTCACCGGCCACAAGGGGTCGCTGAAAGAGAGTCTCGACGGGATTCGGAACAAGTCCACCAAGCATCCTCTCCGCAAGAGCCTGGCAAGCGTGGTCGGCGAGAACTTCGTCGCTGGCCTCAATTTGGCACTGCCCAAGTGCGCCAACTGCTCAGAGCGCCGTCTGACCGACAACCAGCGCTTCTGCCACAACTGTGCGCATCAACTGGTCGACGCATCCACGTTCAACCTTTGCCTCGACACGTCCATCACAGAAGTACCTGGACTCACTGAATGGCAGCGGAAGCAAATCAAGGACAACCTTCCGTTCTTCAAGACCATTCGTGATTACTTGGCCAAGCAGGACCCCGCTGCCGAGCTGTTAACCGTATCGGGGTTCGGTAAAAGTCGGACCGCGCGCATCGTTGACGTGCTGAACAGCTTCGTCGACGACTACCTGTCTTAAGAGGCGGTGATGAGCAACTACGGAATCATCGTCACCGTACGGCCAACTCGCCAGCCCATCGACACGGCGGCCCTGTTTGACGCCAGTTATGCGGAATCCAAGCAGTCACCTGTCGACCAATTCCTTGAGAACTGTCTGGTGTTGAACAAGCAATGGAGCTCGCTTGGTCCGACTGAAGATGTCGTCCCAGAGGTTAGCCGGCTCATTCTCGTCGGGTACGTGTCTGCGGTTGAAGGCTATATGCGCTCGCTCATCCGCAAGCTTATCCATTGCGACCCTTACTCCCAGGCGCTCTGTGCGACTCAACAGCTTTCATATGCTGCCGCACTTCACCATGAGCCCGACATGCTGCCGGATGCTCTCTTGGAAGAAGTCAGCTTCTCGACACAGAAGGAAATCGAAAAGTCTCTACCGAAGTACGTGGGGCTAAAGAGCCTTTCCGCTGGCAGCAAGCGGCTCATCGAAGAGTTCGACCAAATTCTGCATGTGCGGCACTGCTGCACTCATCGTTTTGGCAAGCTCGGCGCAAAGAATGCGACGGCCCTTGGCCTGCAGACTCATGGTTCATTGCTGGAGAAGCCGGTGAAGCTCAGCAAGGCTACGCTGGAGAGCGTGGCCGACTTGACGTTCTCCATGGTCAAGAGCATCAACAACGATGTCTTCACCTTCGTCCTGCACCGAGCGGCGACCGAGCGGCTGCCTGACGCGTCCACTCCAGGCCTCGGCTGGAAGTGGAACAAGGCGCAAGACCGGAAGATGTTTGCCCGCTACTACGACATGTTCGCCAGCACGCGTGACGCGCAGCCATCTCCTACAAGCGATAGTTTGTACGAGCTGTTTCGAGCTCAGTACCGCAAGGTTGGCACAACCGCTGCTAAACCGGCAGCAGCCCCCTGACGGGCTGTACGACACCTGGGGAGCGCAAACCGGGCATTTGTGAATGTCCGCAGTCAGCCTATTCCGGTCACTCAACCGCCAACCCCTCACGATGGCCGCTGGCCAATCGCCGTCAGTGGTCTGGGTTAAAAGTCACGACAGCTCTCAGCCTTGGTCAGCTCATTGGCTGCCACCCGCGCGCGACCGCCAAGCTGACAACTGCCGTCCAAAAAACACAAACATTTTTTGTTCGGTCGCCTTCTCTGCAGGGGTTGCCAACCACAACTCACCGCGTCTAACCCCTTGACAGATATGGAACTGGTCTCGAGAACGCTCTCGAGACCACCGGAGAAAACCTGGAACAGAGACGGCCAGACTGGGGCAAGAACGCGGACTTTGGGGTGGTCACGCTCGCGAGGCAACAACGCGTTTCAGGGGGAGCGGGCAAAAAAAATCCCAACCGGATAAGGGTTGGGATTTTGAGTATTGGTGGTGGAATACGGAACCGAACCCGCATCCGCTTTTACAGCCAGACAGTAACGCATGGGCCTTGAGTGCATTGATTCGACGATTTGGCTATTTCGAGAGGAGTCGGCTTCCTGTCTCAACGCTGCTTATTGGCCTGGGACAGTACCGAGGCCGCAAGTTCCTTAGTCTCTTTTGCGTGTCGGTCGCTGGCCAAAACGCGCGCAGCCTTGTGTTCCATCTTGGCCCCGGTCTGTTTATCGCCACTGCGCTGAGACAGTGCCGAAGCGGCCAGGCTCTTGGCCACTTGCGACGAACTACTGCTTTGCAGCGTTTCCGACGCCAGTCGACCAACTCGTGAGGACGTCTGCTTCGTGTTCTTGGACATCGCTGTTCCTTTCACTTTAGGATTTGGCGACGGGCCGGAAAGGCACCACCTTATTGCCTTGGGCCGGTCGATCATCAACCGGCCTATGGGTTGCTTTCAGTCGCGCAAACTCCACGACATTGGTTTTGCCCTGGAAGTAGCCTTCGGGCAATCCGGCGAGTGCCTCAACGTCGCCCGCAGCCAGTCCGATGTGCCTCGGAATGGCATCTAAGGGCATGACCTTTTCTTCGACCAGCAGATCAATGGTGCGACGAAGCAGGCGCGGCTGCTCTGGTCGACGGTCCTCATCTCCGGGTTCCGATTTCGCACCCCACCGAGCAGAGCGACGCTTGAAAAGCATCACCGTGCCATCTTCATCTAGCATCTCAAGTGCCTTGAGACGTATGATGATCGCCGCCGCCGATACGCCCCAACGACGCTTCAGCAGCAACAAGTCATCCAGAGTCGGAGGCACGCGAACTTCGCTGGCGAACGTTTCGGCGGGCAGCAAAAAGGCGCCTGCGAAACGGTGTGCCTGCGCTTCCATCATTTTGTGGCGTGCGTTGTCTGTCGTGCGCTGAATGTGACGATGCAGGATCAGATGCCCGGCCTCGTGGGCGAGATCGAAGCGACTGCGGTACCCATTGTTTTTGTCGGCGGACAATAGAATGAGCGGTCGCCCCAATGCTGCGCTCCAAGCCGATAGCCCTTCGATCTGAGCGATGCCGGTTTCTTCCCGGACTACGATCACTCCAGCGCCTTCCACTGCCAGCGCCAAGTCTTGAATCGCCGAACGCCCCAAACGCCACATGTCCCGGCATTCGCTGGCAGCCTTCTCAATGTCCTCGTTCGTGATCTCTTCTGGATCGGTGTAATCGCGAGAGGGCAAATTGACTTTGGGGTAATCAACGTACTCCATCAGGGCAACCGCTACGTCCTGAGCCCAGGCAAGGCGGGCCTCCAGCATGGCTCGTGCAGCGGCGTGCGCTGAGGCGTTACTGCGAAAAAGCGGCAACGACAACTTCGCCCCGGGCTCACGCGTAAACCATTCCGGCGTTACGTTGACCACGCTAGCAAGGCGTTCAAGCGCGTCACGCTCGGGCGCTTGCGTTCCTGCACGCCACTTACTGATGGTCGCCGGAGACACATCGACCATCGAGGCCAGCTGGACTTGAGTCAGACGACGGGCCGCAAGAGTTTGGATAAGTCGATCTTTCTGAAATCCTTGTACACCGCCCCTGCTCATGATCCTGTTCCGTCTTTGTCTTGTTGTTTGCCAATGTTCTTCTTCAGCTTCGGCACAGCCAAATCGTCCTGACCTGCTGTCGGCTGCTGGTCGTAGCGCTTGATGAATGAGTCAATGGGTTCCCGGAAAAGCCAGCCTTGCATGTGGCGATCTGGAACCGCGATTTCGATGGAGATGGGGGTGTCCGGCTGGCTGTACAGCGATCCTGCAAAGCAGGCCACGACGAACACAACCGCTTGGGATGGCTCCACGTAACCTGAAAAGAGTCCGGGTTGTATTAGCGGCTCGATGGCTGCGTTCGCCAGGGACATCTGTTTTCGGGTTTCGCTACGCCGCCCGCTGTTCCAGACCCCATACTTGGTGTTAAACCGTGCCAAGGTGAAGATCCCAGACCGCCCTGTTACGATCTGATTGCCGCGTAGCGGTGAAGGAGATGCGTCTGCAACGGCGAGTGCGCGATGGAAAGACTCGTTCATATGGAAGTGGCGCAACTGCCCCACCACGCTGGGCAAGTGCCCGTCATCCATCCCTCGCGCTGCAGCATAGGCACGTTGAGCGCCGACCAGCTTGGCGTCTTCGAGGCCCATGACAAGCTCACGCGGAATATTACTCACGAGCAGGTCATGGATCGTTTCTTGGTTCGGCTGTGCCATTAGCAACCCCGTCATCAGGTTTCGTTAAAGCTGATTCTATCACCGAATAGTTTCGCTTAAAAGATACTTATCAAAAAATGATGCGATTGAGGCTGTAGTCACCGAGACTTGTAGAGGCCAACCAGATAGGAACGCATCGATCTAGAGTCCGCAACTTCAAAGGCTTGGCCACTTCACATGCTGAAATCGCAAACGTCGTGTAACGTCGAGGCCTTAGCGACCTGCAGCGAGGGTCTCGAGGCGGTCAGTCACTTTTGCCGTCAACTGCTGGAGCCCCTCACCGTTATTGAGGTATTGAATGTAGCGCAGGTGACGGAGATCAAACGGCACGTCCTCGGCGGACTGAGTGATCAAGATGACTTCCTTACCGAGTGAGTGCGCAATTCCGGCCTCGTAGAACACGTTTGCATTCTTTCCGGTCAGATCGCAAATCACCACGCTCGATTTGCAAATCAATGAAACTACATCCTGAATGATCGCATCGTGGTTCCAGATGTCATCGGCCCTTTTGCACTTTTTCCCAACCGCTTCAGCCGCCGCACCCAGTGCTGCGTAGACACCGTCAAAACCCGCACTAAAAGGCATCATGGCCGACACCATCCGATTATTCGCAGGCTCGGGGCTCAGCTGAAATACTTTTGGCGTCGGCAGATCACTGTACAAATTCCGCAGCAATGCCTTGTAAAGATCAGCGTCCTTTATTGCCCAATGTGTACGACTGAACTCAAATTCTTCGATCCCAAGCTCCCGGGCCATCCGCAGCAGTGACGAATTCGGAATCGGACGGATGGCGGGATCAACCGCATATTCGATTTGAAAATCTGTGCCCGAAAGTTTGAGCTGCGTGATGGTTCCGACATACGCAACCTGGTTTCCTGCGCCCTGAGTTTCGGACATAAACAACGTAGGCAGTTTTGCCACCGCATTGATATCCAGAACTTTATTCGGCATGAAGCGTTGAGCGATGGCGGCGTCTGTGTACTCCAGTACGCGGCCACTGCCGAACGAGTCACGATGGGGCTCCCAGCCACCGCCCGAAACGATCAAATTAAACATCCATCAATCCCATCACTTGAGTTCGTACCAAACTCCACGCCCGCTGCCCTGCTGATTCAAATGACCGTGCTGGACCAGGTTGCGGAAATGTTGCTTCAGCGTGTTTCGGCTGACACCCGTCAATTTGATCGCATCGCCAATCGTGACGCGCCCGTGCTCGCGGGCAAATTCGACGATCTGCAGTGACAGCTCGGGCAAGGCAGCCAGTACGATCTTTTCGCGCTCCACCTTCTTTTCCAGCCGCCGTACTTGCTCGGCCAGGGACCGCAGGAAGAACACCAGCCACGGTTGCCAGTTGGGAGCATCTGTCCGGATTGACCCCTGCGTCTGCCGCAAGGCAAGGTAGTACGCCTCTTTATTCAGCTCGATCACGCTCTCCAGTGAGCTGTACGGCACGTAAGCGTAGCCTGCCTGAATGAGCAACAAAGTGGTCAAGACACGACTGAGGCGGCCATTGCCATCTTGGAACGGGTGGATCTCCAAGAACACCACGACGAAGATGGCAATGATTAAAAGTGGGTGCAACTGCGCCTTGTCGCGCTCCCCATTCACCCAGGCAACCAATTCAGCCATCAGACGCGGCGTGTCGAACGGACTTGCCGTCTCGAACACGATCCCGATCTGCACACCGTTTTCATCGAAAGCGGCCACGCTGTTTGAGTTGGTCTTGTACTGTCCGCGGTGCCGCGAGTCCTTCTCACTGTGGCGCAGCAGGATCTGGTGCAGTTGCTTGACGTGGTTCTCGTTGAACGGAATGTCACGCCAGGAGCTGAACACCAAGCCCATCAGTTCGGCATATCCAACCACCTCCTGCTCATCACGGGTCTCGAAAGACTGAATGGCCAGGTTGGAGAGCAGCTTCTCCACTTCCCTGTCGGACAGCTTGCTGCCCTCGATACGGGTTGACGACCCGATGCTCTCGATGGTGGCTACCCTGCGCAACGCAGACAGACGATCAGGCGCAAGGGTGCCCAAGGCACGCCAGGCGCCTTTGAACTCATCAATCCGAGCGATCAGGCTCAAGATCTCAGGGGTGATCTGAAGGGTGTCAGAGCGCGGCATAGAACCAATAATACACCCAATGACACCCATTCCTCAAGATGTGAACCCTTCGGGCCTATGACGAAAGAATAGGTGTAAATAGATGTTTTCTCGGTTCAACCTCGGCCTTGAGGGCGTGAATTCAACGATTTGGCACCTCAAATTCAACTTCTGCATAGGAAAAGCAATGGCAGAGTCTGATGACGACATCCTGACCTTAGATTGGTCGTTTACATCGTCTCAGAGAGCCAAGAACAACAGGCGCTTCTGGCCATGCTTGGATAGCACAAGATGGGTAAGGCATGTCTGTACTTCAAACGTCTCGCGGACCTGGACATAAACGTCTTGGAGAAACTGGTCTCGGGGTCCGTCGCAGAAATCAAGCGCCGTCGCGCGGTAACGGGCGGCGCCTAGCATACGGCAGGGTTTGAAGAGAGCAAACTTTGTCCGCTTTACGTATCGGCAGGACTTGGTACATCGCTCTTACCTGTGCGCTTTGGGGCAAGACCAGAAATTGCTGTGTTCGATTTTGTGCTAAAGCGCCACACTTTTTAGATCATGCAACGATTCATAAGCCTTATGCGAATTTGGATCTTTCTCTTGTTCAGCTTGTTCTGGACTAGTACGGCATGGGGTCAACAAAGCCAATGTGGCTTTATCAAAGATCCCGATCAACAGGCTCGATGTCGTGCTTCGACAGGTGGTGGTGCTTCGCAATGCGGATTCATCCGCGATTCAGATTTGCAGGCTTATTGCCGCGCAGGCACAGGGTCAGGGCAAAGCGCTTGCGGGTTTATTCGTAACGCTGACCTGCAATCGATGTGCCGAGCGCAGTATGGGGGTGGTGCCAGTCAGTGCGGTTTTATTAGAGACGCTGACCAGCAGGCCTTTTGTCGGGCAATCACGGGTTCTGGTGCAT
>Ga0214923_10007292_pt1 | contig 12103 bp, 14 predicted proteins | sample LL1510_MetaG_FD_177993 | JGI IMG/M metagenome (GOLD analysis project Ga0214923, IMG submission 177993) | Freshwater microbial communities from Lake Lanier, Atlanta, Georgia, United States - LL-1510 | ecosystem: Environmental > Aquatic > Freshwater > Lake | place: USA: Georgia | collected... | reverse complement strand
GCAACAAATCGTACTTGGTTTCAGCGGCATTCAATTTTTGCAAATACTGTAAAATATTGGGGTCTTCCATACCCAAAAGGCTAGGAGCCATGCCCGATTTTTTAATTTTTCCCTGAATGTAGTTTTCAACTTCATCCAGCACCATGAGTTTAAGTTCCGTTTGTGCGGCAAACTTGTCTTCGTCTTTCACCTTGTCGAGATACAATTCAGCTTCGGTAGAAAGGCGGGTAATGTTGTTGGTCTTTTTGAAATTCTCGAGATTGCTCTCCACACTATCCAAATCTTGGCCCACATAACTCAAGCGGCTGTCAATAAAATCCATGGTGTACTTCGCTTTTTTGCGCTTTTCGTCTTGGGTTTCTTCTTGGTAACTGTCTATGATTGCCTGCAACCAGCGTTTGCCATTGCTCAACGAAAGTGATTTTACCGAAAGTTGTATCACCGAAAGCTTTTTGTCTTTGGTCATTGTCATAGACGCTGCCAATGTTTTGGCTGCATTGTCAATGCTACGGAAGCTGAGGTAAAAGGTATATTTGCTTTGATTGAATTTGGCCCAGGCTTTGTCTTGGGGCTTTGCAACGTTGCATATAAAAATGGTATTGCTACCCACTTTAGTCCATTGGTTGAAAGGAACGTGCACATTGCCCAAAAATATAAGTTCTGTTTTGTTGGCGTTTACCTTAAAGGTGCTTTCAAAATCAACCACCGAATCGGGATTGTTGTGAAGCACTTCAAACGGTAGTTTATCTAAATCTTCTGTAACCATGCGAATACGGCCATCAGAACGCAGTTCTGTTTGCACTTTGCCCAATTTGGCTGCACGGCGCATCACAGCCATGCCCTTGAGCACTTCCATTTCATCTTCAATAAAGGAGGCGTTTTTGCCCAAGGCCACCTGTTTGATAAGGCTGTTGGCGCTTTGGCTTTCGTCTTTCAACAAAATACCCGCCTGAAGTTCATACACAGGGTTTTGATAATTCAAATAAACTTTAGAAACAAAGTAACCCATAATGCCCATAATCAAAATTACAGGCCAGTAAGGCAAGTAATCGCGTAACAGGGTTTCAATAAACGAATTTCGGTCTTGTGGAGTTTCTTGGTTTAACGGAACTTGATTTTGGGTATTCACTTGAAAAATCTATTAAAGTTATTTTCTTAAACTGTTTACAAACAACACCAAAATACTGAGGGTTGAGGTAATGGTGGTTACGTAGGTAAGCAACTGCACGTTGGTTTCGAGAAACTTACGGCTGTTGGGTTCTATATAAATAATATCGTTGGGCTGCAAATAATACGCAGGGTGGTGAAACACAGAGGCATCGGTAAGGTTGAGGGTGTACACGGTGCGTGTGCTGTCTACCTGACGGATAATTTTAATGCCATTGCGTTTGTCCATCCAGGCCATTCCGCCCACCATACCCAAAAATTGGAGTACGTTGGTTTTGTTGTTCTGTACCACCACGGTGGTGGCTTTGTCGGCAGAGATATAAGTAACCCTAAAGTTCATGATGCGCACGCTTACCGAAGGTTCTTTGAGGTATTGTGTGAGTCTGGCTTGCAGGGTATCGCGCAATTGCTGTTGGGTAAAACCCAATACTTTAATTATACCCAATTTAGGGTATTCAATTTCTCCACTTTCATCTACCAAGTATCCAAAAATACCCCCTCCTCCAGTTTGGCCATTGTTCTGAGTCAAAACCTGCCCAGCACCCATTTGACCTCCCCCATACATCGGGTTGTTGAACACCTGTGCACTGAGTTGATCCATGGCATACACCATAATGGAAAGCTGATCTCCCCTTTGTATAATGGGGTTGGCCTGTTTCATGCTGGCCTTATAGGTGGTATCGTTGAGTCCTTGAAACATAATTTGTTGCTTGTAGTTCACACATGATTGCATGGCAACAACAAACAATATCAAAAGACCGAAGGGATAAACAGATTTGCGCATATTTTTAATTGGGTACATATTGAAATGAAAACGTATATTTTTTTATTTTATGAGGGATGGTTTTCTGAGGGATTTTTGGCAATAATTGTGCCATTATCACTGGCTTCGCTACTTGATCGCCTGCGTTTTTTGTGTGACGAAGAAAAACGGTGTCGCTTTTTGGTTTCTGACTTCTTAAAAATCAGCATCGGATTGCTAAAAATGTTTTTGGGTATTACAAACAAAATGAGTCCTAATAGGGTAATATAAATCGGAATTTCTTCAAATGAAAAAAGGGTACCGGGCATCATGGCCTCGGTCATGAAAACACCAGATATCAAACTGATAACAACGCCTGTTGCCGATTTAAAGCCACTGAGCATCCACCACAACAAGCTCAAAACAATAATAAATGCCCAAAGCAAGGGCCAAAAAGAAAGGAAGTAACTCGGGCTTAAAACAATCTGATTGCCAGTAGTCTCTATTACATAACTCGTGTCATCTAATGGTGGAAAAAATATAAAAAAAATATATTTACCTCCAATTCCCAAGAGAATAAGAATGAGTGAAAAGAAGAAACGAAACGGACCAATGCGTTTGAAGTATCTTCTAAATTTTTTGGTAAAATCTTCTTGTTGTGCCAAACTTTTGCAAAGTTATGTTATGTTATGTTAAATTTACATTAAACTGATTGCGCGCTTGATTTTTTTTGTGAACGTTCAACATGAAATCCGTCTAATCTTCCCGAAAGCTTTCGGGATTATATGTAAACACTCCTTTTACTGGTACTCACCACCAAAGCTTTGCTAATTGGAAAGGGTATGTGCAAAAAATCAAAAACTGTGGTTATGGCTATCAGAAGTTTGTAAACTAGGCCTTCCATGCGAATGGAAGGGGCTTTTTTGCCCGTAAGTTTGGCAACGTTGTTAAACAGTGAAAAATAAGTTAAGTTATGGCTCACCGCCAATTGCCTTTTGCCAAAGGTTTTCTGCTCTAGCATGCCAATCATTTGCACACAAAGATCGTCTACCCAAACAAAGCCATTGCCACCCACAGGCACAAACGGGTTTCCCCCGTTGATAATGCCAATAAACTGATTTTGCGGGGTGTTGCCATTGCCCACCCCCAAAATGATACCCGGATTCACCACCCCCACATTGAGTCCTTCTTCCTTGCCCCGCCAAGCCTCAAGCTCAGCATAATACTTACTTATGGCGTAATCGGTATTGTATTTAGATTCCTCCCACTCCGAATCGGCCGTAATTACATCGCTGCCTTCTTTTCTCGAAAGGGCAGCCACCGAACTCACATGGATCAAATTGGCTATTCCCAACTTCAAACACGTGTTCACCACATTGGCAGTGCCTTGTATGTTATTTTCCATCATGGCATTCCTATCCTTCCGCTTAAACGAAACCATGGCCGCACAATGAAAAACCGCCTCTATTTCTCCCGAAAACGCCTCTACCAAGGCATCGGTGTCTAAAAGTTCGGCATCAAACCATGTAAAACGCTTTGAAAGCCCCTCAGAAAGCAATGCGTCATCTAACTGAATCGATTTTCCTTCAAAGATCTCTTTGAGGGCATCGGTTTCATGGTTGAGATAATGCTGTTTTACAGAGTCAAACAAAACCAATGAACTACTTGTGCGTTTCATTGCCACCACGTGGTAACCAAGCGTGAGCAAATGCATTACTAAGTGAGAGCCTACTAATCCGGTACTGCCCGTAACAATAGTTTTGTTGATTTTATTCATATTTGGAATGGCTTTCATCTTAATGTAAAAAGGTTTAAAAGAGTTTAGGGAGTTTATGAGGGTTTATAAGGGTTCATTGGTAAATCAAAAATAAGTTATAAAATCCAGTATCAGTTTTTATTTATTGCAAATCAACCCTTATAAACTTTTATAAACACTTATAAACCTTTATAAACACTTATAATCCTTCATAAACACTTATAAACCTTTCATTTTTTTTAACAAAAAAATGAGATTGCCAACGCATAACTCTCTTTACCAAGCCCCAATATACACCCCCTAGCGTTGGCAAGCAGCAAATCCGTATGTCTTTCCACCTCCCTGGCATACACATTACTGAGGTGCACAAGGATCACAGGTGTATCCATTGCTTTGAGGGTATCGGCAAGCGCGATGCTGGTATGGGTATAAGCACCTGCGTTAAAAACGACACCGTTGATGGTATTGTCTTCTTCGGCTTGTTGCAAAAAATTAATGAGTTCTCCTTCCACATTCGATTGAAGCGTTTGAATTTCCACCTCCGGAAACTGCTGCCTCAAATCGTTCATCATATCATCCAATCCTTGGTTTCCATAAATTTCTGGTTCTCTTTTCCCTAACCAATTTAGGTTGGGACCATTAAGTAGTAGTATTTTTTTCATTACATTCAAAAAAAAAGGTTTATAAGGGTTTATAAAAGATTATGAGGGTTTATGAAGGTTCAACGTGTAATCAAAAATAAGTTATAAAGTCCATTTTTAGTTTTTTTCTATGTAAAATGAACCCTCTAAACGCTTATAAACCTTTATAAACACTTATAAACCTTCAAATACCAATCTTCCATCCTCATTCAAAAGGTAATCCTTTGCGCACCTCTCCGGATGCGGCATCATGCCGAAAACGTTGCGGCCGGCGTTGGTGATTCCGGCGATGTTATTGATTGAGCCGTTTGGATTGGATTCGTTGGTGGTATTTCCCTCAGAATCACAATAACGGAAAATAACTTGGTTGTTGGCTTCAATTTGCGCAAGGGTTTCTTGGTCGCAATAAAAACGTCCCTCACCGTGTGCAATAGGAACCTGGATTACCTGATTGTCAGATAATTTATTGGTTACCATGCTATTGGTGGTTCCTGGTTTAAGGAAAACGTTTTTGCAATTGAATTTAATATTGGTATTGCGAAGTAAAGCGCCTGGCAACAAACCGCTTTCAGTTAAAATTTGAAATCCGTTGCAAATTCCCATGACAAAACCGCCTTTGGCAGCATGCTGAGAAACGGCATCCATAATGGGACTTAATTTTGCAATGGCACCGGAGCGAAGGTAATCGCCGTAGCTAAAACCACCCGGAATAAAAATATGCGTACATCCCATCAAATCGCTTGATTTGTGCCAAAGTTTTTCAACTGCTTCATTTGAATACCCCGACAAAACGTCAATTAGATCTTGATCACAGTTTGACCCTGGAAAAATTACCACTCCGAATTTCATGGTACAAAGGTAGTAAAAGGTTTATAAAAGTTTATGAGGGTTTATGAAAGTTTATAAAAGTTGGGTTTGGAATAAAAAGGTTTATAAAAGTTTAGGGGGTTTATAAAAGTTTATAAAGGTTGGGTTTGGAATAAAAAGGTTTATGAAGGTTTAGGGGGTTTATAAAGGTTTATAAGGGTTCATTGGTAAATCAAAAATAAGTTATAAAATCCAGTATGAGTTTTAATTTATTGCAAATCAACCCTTATAAACCTTCATAAACTTTTATAAACACTTATAAACCTTTCAATTTTAGGAATTAATTCCTAAAATTGGGTTTGCGTTTTTCTAAAAACGCAGTGGTTCCTTCCTTGAAGTCGGGGGTTTCGAAGGCGCTGCCGAATTCGTAGATTTCGCGCTGCATGCCGTTTACGTTGGGACGGTAAAAGTCGCTCACGCATTTGAGTACTTTATGCACGGCCGACGGGCTTTTGGTTGCAATTTTTTGCATCAATTGCATGCAATATTCGAGCAATTGATCTTGTTCTACCACGTGGTTCACGAGTCCCAATTGAAGGGCCGTTTGGGCATCAATGGCATCGCCGGTAAGGAGAAGCTCAAGGGCTTTTCCTTTTCCAATGAGTTGAATGAGTCGTTGGGTACCGCCATAACCTGGAGGCACACCGAGGTTGACTTCAGGTTGTCCGAATTTGGCGTTTCCGCTGGCAATTCTGAGGTGACAAGCCATTGCGAGCTCACATCCCCCACCCAAAGCGAAGCCATTCACGGCAGCGATACAAATTTTATTTCCATCTTCAATGGTATTCATCACATCGTGACCATCGGCACTCATGCGGGTAGCTTGCTCTTCGTTAAAGTGTGCAAATTCCGAAATATCGGCCCCTGCCGCGAAGGCTTTTTGTCCCGCACCGGTGATGATCATTCCATAAACGTCATCATCTTCATTGGCAATGGTAACGGCCTGTTTGATTTCGCGCAGGGTATCAATTGTAAGTGCATTCAATTTACTTTCCCGGTTAATGGTAATGATGGTAATGTTATTTTGGGTATGGGTGGTGATATTCTGCATGGAGTTTTTTGTTACAAAAGTAACAAAAAAAAGGTTTATGAAAGTTTAGGGAGTTTATGAAAGTTTATAAAGGTTGCGTGGGGAATTCTAAGGTTTATGAAAGTTGCGTGGGGAATTCTAAGGTTTATGAAAGTTTAGGGAGTTTATGAGGGTTTATAAGGGTTCAAAGGGAAATAAAAATAACCTGTAAAGTCCATTTTTAGTTTTTTTCTATGCAAAGTCAACCTTTATAAACGCTTATAAACTTTTATAAACCTTTATAAACTTTCTATTTACAAACACAACCTTTAAAATTTGAATTATATAACTTATTTTTGATTTCCAATTTGAATATTTACAAATGCGCTTAAACGTTCGTCAGCAAAATGCTTTGAAACAAGTTTTTGGCCATCTTCCTGGCGAGGTTTTTTTGTTTGGGTCGCGGGTTAACATGAACCGCAAAGGTGGTGATATTGACATACTGTGGATTACAGATAACAAAGAGTTTAGATCCCTCAAAAAAGAGATGGAACTCACAATTCAGTTTCAAAAAATTTTAGATGAACGCTTGGATATCTTGATATTGCCTCCGGTTAACGAAATGACAGAGTCTGAAAAGGTATTTTATGCAACATTAAAAACGCAAAAACTATTCCCATGAACAACCATATACTCTTATCAAATCTAGAGAAATTTCATAAGTCGTTCGAACACTTTGAATCAATTGTGTTGAAAGCCCCAAAGTTTGATTCCTCTGTAGCATATTCATCCGAAGAGCTTGAAATATTTGATGCCTTAACAAGTAGATTCGTCAGGCTTTATGAAACTACAATTCAATTATTTAGAACAATTGACTCGTTGCAGAGTATGCATATTTCTGAATCGTTTGGTGAATTAATTACGAACATGTTAAAGCTCAATGTAATTGTGAATGATGAAATTTGGTTTGAAATGCGCATGATACGCAACAAAATTTCGCATGATTATCTTCCTGCCCAATTACAAATAATGATTACTTTAATTACAAATGAGTTCTATCCTGAATTTGGGAAAGTAAAACTTTGGAATTCTAAGGTTTAGATGCACTTCGTGCGTTTAGGGTTTAGGAGCCTGCGGCCTGAGGCCTGCGGCGTTTAGAGTTTAGAAGCCTACGGCGTTTAGGGTTTAGGGTTGTTCTATGGTTTCCCTAAACCCTAAACACTAAACCCTAAACGAGCGAAGCTCTTCTAAACCCTAAACTTAAAAAACCGTTTGCACCTTAATACCTCTAATCTCCTTTCCAACAAAGTCATCGAGGGTAATGATGTTTTTGGGATAATTGTCTTTGATGGCCAACAGCGAGGCAAATTCTCTTTCGCGGGTAGATTCATCAAATAAGCTGAACGACACTTGATAATATTCGGTTTGATCGCCTTTTGTGGCTACAAAATCAACCTCTTTATTCCTTAAAGTTCCACAGGAAATCTCAAATTCACGGTGTCGTAATTCTAAATAAACCAAATTTTCCAATTGGTAACCATATCCGGTTAACATATTACCAAACAAATAATTGCAAAAAGAAAGATCATTCAAATAATACTTGGAAGTACCTGAAAGGACTTCTTTTCCAGCCAAATTATAGCGATTACATCGATGAACAATAAAGGCATCTTCTAGGTAGGAAATATATTGCGACACAGTTTGGTAATTGGTATTTCTATTTTGACCTTTAAAGTATTTTACCAAACTCTGAACCGACACCAAATTCGAAATATTATTGGCAAGAAAAATAAAAATATCTTTCAGCAAAACAACATCACGCACGTTTTGTCGGGCAACAATATCCCTCAAAATAATGGTATCGTAAAGCGATTGCATATAGTTACGTTTAGAATCTTCATCGGGCAAATTCAACAACTCTGGCATACCTCCAGACGACAAAAATTGGATATAACTTTCTTTGTTTTGAGGGATATTTTGTATTTCACAAAATTCTTCAAATACATAGGGCAATACCAGAAATTGGATGTATCTACCAGATAAATGTGTTGCCAATTCCCCCGATAATAATTTAGAATTGGACCCGGTAATGTACACAGAAGTTTTTCTAGTAAAATCCTGCGACATCGCATTTACCGCGCGTTCCCATCCCTCAATATTTTGAACTTCATCAATAAAAACATGATATCCAGCACTGCCATCAACATCTGAAAAGACGGAATTTACAAAATCGACCAAATCTGATGGAGTTTTTATAAAATCGTATTCCAAATATTCCATATTGATATAAAGTGTAGCCTTTCTATCGACACCTTTTTCAATGAGGTTTTTAATAAGCTGACGTAAAAGATAACTTTTTCCAACGCGTCTCTGCCCTACCAAAACCCTAACGAGCTGGGTATCGTCGTATTTGGTAATACGTTGCAAATATTGATTTCTCAAAAACCCGGTGTGAAGGTTGGATTTCCAGAAATTAAACCGCTCAATTTTTGCAATATTTTCAATCATAAAACAAAATTAGCAGATTTTTGCAATATTTTCAAACGTAAAGTAAAATGCACTTCGTGCACTTAAAGATTAGACGGGTTAGACAGATTAAACAGGTTAGACAGATTTTTTGATTAGAAAGATTTTTAGGGTTAGATGCCTGCGGCCTGCGGCCTGCGGCGTTTAGGGTTTAGAAGCCTACGGCGTTTAGGGTTTAGGGTTGTTCTATGGTTTCCCTAAACCCTAAACCCTAAACACTAAACACTAAACGAGCGAAGCTCTACTAAACCCTAAATGTGCGAAGCTCTTCTAACCCTTAGAATTCCTTTTTTTTCTTTTGCAAAAATCGCGGAACCAATTGATTGGTAAAATAATATTATTTAATTTTGACTAGTGTAAATTGAAAAACATATTGGTTATGGCATTAAAGGAAAAATTAGAAAAACTAAAAAACAATACTAAACCCGAAAACAATTGGGAAAACTATAAAATTGAGTGGCAAAATGCAATTTCAACATTAATAAATACAATTGTTTACAAATGGTTTGATGAATATGATAAAAATGGTTTGATGAATTTTGAAATAATACCAATAAAACGATTTGAACCATTTATCGGAGAGTATTCAACAACCAATCTAGAAATTACCTTGTCGGAAAGCAAGTATTTAGTTATTGAACCTATTGCAGCTTTAACGTCTGAATATGATGGAAAATTAGAATTTTACATGCGCGGAAAGATTGATAAAAAAGTGAGTATTTTTCGGAAATTACACAATGATAAATCCTACGAATGGTACCTAGCAAAATCAATCAACAAAGAAGATCATTTTGAATTAAACAAGGATATTTTAGAAAAGATTATTGAAGAATGGTTGTATTAAGGAATAAGAAAAAGGTTTATAAAAGTTTAGGGGGTTTATGAGGGTTTATAAGGGTTCAAAGGGAAATAAAAATAACCTGTAAAGTCCATTTTTAGTTTTTTTCTATGCAAAGTCAACCTTTATAAACGCTTATAAACTTTTATAAACCTTTATAAACCTTCTAATTACAAAATTTCTCCAATCCAACTAAAGAACCTCAAAATAATAAAAGATCATAGAAATTATATTGCTCACGGCAAAAGGGTTGTTACACCACCATTAATCGAATTCAAACTTTTTGAAGTTGCCGAAATTTTAGACAATATTATTTCTGAGATTGAAAGTCACCCAAGTTGCTGACCTTAGTGTAGAAGCCTACGGCGTTTAGGGTTTAGGGTTGTTCTATGGTTTCCCTAAACCCTAAACACTAACCCCTAAACTCTCACAACCCCTTGAAACGTATTAAACCTCAAACAAACCTCTAAATCCGATTCGATGTGGAGCGATTTAAACCGTTGCACATGCGATGCGTCTGCGAGGAAAGCGGCGAGGTTGGGTTTGGCCAGGTTCCAAAGCGAGCAAGCCATTCGGGTGGCGTCGTCATTGGTGGTGAAGCCGTTGTCTATGAGTTGTTGGGCCAAGGCCCCGGCAAAAACGGTGTCTTCCAGGTTGAATTTGTCTTTCCAACCTGCACAAAACAGAAGCACATCGAGGTTGTTTTCCATGATGGTTTTTGCCATGGCATCGATGTTTCGAAACGACGATACATAGCGGTATTTGGCGGCACTACAGGCATTGATTGCCTTGGTTCCGTTTGTGGTTGAAAGAACAATATTTTGTCCCTCAACAATATCTTTTGTAAATTCTTGTGGGGAATTTCCCATATCGAAACCGTCTACCTTTACGCCATTGCGTTCTCCAGCAATGAGATAGCCTTTGTTGCGATACACCAAAGCATCTTCCAAATGTTCCACGGGAACCACATTTTGGGCCCCATTTTCATACGCCACCACCATGGTGGTTGTGGCCCTAAGGATATCAATCACAACAACTTGCTTGTTTTCAATATACTTGCTGTGAAGATGAAACAAGGCCGGGGTAAGGATGGTTTCGATTAACATAAAAGGGTTTATAAAGGTTTATGGGGTTTATAAAAGTTTTCCCGATAGCTATCGGGAGGTTGGGTTGGGAAACACTAAACGAGCGTAGCTCTTCTAAACACTAAACGAGCGAAGCTCTTCTAAACCCTATTCTCCTTTACCCAATTTTGGATGTAAGCAACAATCTCGGCCATTTCGGTACCTGGTGCAAAAAGACGGGCAACACCGAGTTGGTTGAGTTCGGCCATATCGGCATCGGGAATGATACCGCCGCCGGTTAATAGAACATCGTTGATGTCGTTGTCTTTCAATAGGTTCAAAATTCTAGGAAACACGGTATTGTGGGCACCGCTGAGAATACTCACGCCAATGGCGTCAACGTCTTCTTGGATAGCGGTTTGAACCACCATTTCTGGTGTTTGTCGCAAACCGGTGTAAATCACTTCCATTCCGGCATCACGCAACGCCGAAGCAATCACTTTCGCTCCACGATCATGTCCATCCAATCCCACTTTCGCAATCAACACCCTAATTGGTCTGTTTTCAGAAATTTCCATAAGGAAAGCAAAGATAATGATTTTTTTATTGTTTAGGATTTAGAAGAGCTTCGCTGGTTTAGGGTTTAGATGCCTCCGGCGTTTAGGGTTTAGGGATTGGCTAGTTCTTGGTTAATTCTAAAACCGATATATCTTGGTAAGCTATACTGACAGCAAAATCCTTAATTAATTCTGTTTTTGTTGTCAAATAATCCGCAATTTTTTTAGTTGATGAATTTCCAATTTTCATCCAAATAACTTTTGGAGGATGACCATATAAGTTAGAAAAATTAATGAAATCAAAATCAAAAGTAACAATGATAAAATCATTGCTTTTTGCATATTTCCAAATTTCAATATCCGATTTATTCTCTAATCCTAATGACCTAATCTGAAAACAATCAAAATCCTTATCGGCTAAATAATGACAAATTCTAAATGAAATATTCTGATCAAATAAAAGTTTCATTCGAAAAAATGAAATTAAGCGACCAAAATATGATTTTCCCTCTGAGCAACAAAAGCCAAACAAGCATTAATCATGTCAATTGTTAGTTCAGGAAAATCAGAAATAATCTCATTTTTTTCTTGGCCATCAGATAACCAACCAATAACATCACCCACCGAAATTCGGGTGTTTTTTAATATTGGTTTACCAAAACGAATATTAGGATCAATAACTATAAACTCTTGAAAATTTTTCATTTCGCTTTTATCAAAGATACAAAAAATATAATAATTATCAAAATAACCCTGTGCTGCTTAGAGCTTCGCTGGTTTAGGGGTTAGATGCCTGCGGCGTTTAGGGTTTAGGGTTTAGCGTTTAGGGTTTCCCAATCAGTCTAATCTGTCTAACCCGTCTAATCCGTCTAACCTGTCTAATCCCGATTAGTCTAAACCCTCATAAACGCTTATAAACTTTTATAAACCTTAGAA
>Ga0214923_10007291_pt1 | contig 12103 bp, 10 predicted proteins | sample LL1510_MetaG_FD_177993 | JGI IMG/M metagenome (GOLD analysis project Ga0214923, IMG submission 177993) | Freshwater microbial communities from Lake Lanier, Atlanta, Georgia, United States - LL-1510 | ecosystem: Environmental > Aquatic > Freshwater > Lake | place: USA: Georgia | collected... | reverse complement strand
CCAATCTCGCCACCTACACCGGCGCCTTCGATCCGATCCGTCAGGTGTTCGCCGCCACGGTGGAGGCCAAGGCCCGCGGCTACCAGGTGGGCCAGTTCAGCTTCAACGTGAAGGGCGGCCGTTGCGAGGCCTGCGGCGGCCAGGGGGTGAACGTGATCGAGATGAACTTCCTGCCGGATGTTTACGTGCAGTGCGACGTGTGCAAAGGCGCCCGCTACAACCGCGAGACGTTGCAGGTGAAATACAAGGGCCACACCATCGCCGACGTGCTGGAGATGACGGTGGAGCAGGCCTGCGAGGTGTTCTCCGCCATTCCCCAGGCGGCCGATCGGCTGCGCACGCTGGTGGATGTGGGCCTGGGCTACGTGAAGCTGGGCCAGCCGGCGCCCACCCTCTCCGGCGGCGAGGCCCAGCGGGTGAAGCTGGCCACCGAGCTCTCCAAGCGGGCCACCGGCAAGACGCTCTATCTGATCGACGAGCCAACAACCGGCCTGAGCTTCTACGATGTGCACAAGCTGATGGATGTAATTCAGCGGCTGGTGGACAAGGGCAATTCGGTGCTGGTGATTGAGCACAATTTGGACGTGATTCGATGCTCCGACTGGATCATTGATCTGGGTCCAGAAGGTGGCGACAAGGGCGGGCAGATCGTGGTGACGGGTACGCCAGAATAGGTGGCGGAGCATCCCACCTCCCACACGGGGCGGTATCTCAAGCAGGTGTTAATGCAGCATCCGTGCCTTGTGGAAGCGGAGTAAGTGCTTCCTCCAGTTGTAGATGGTGATGATGTTGATGTCCAACTATGCTGAGGTCTGGCCAGTGCTTCGGCAGTGTAGCGGACGCATCTGCCTCCTCAAGTTGGCCTTTAATGGCCTAACGTTAGCGTCGCATGGTTCTCTTCCACCACGCCCCCTAGCCGAAAAGTGGCCGGGATAGAGGGGCTAAAACTGTTACCAGAGGGGACATTTCGATTCAGGTGCTAAACTGATTGTGGGTTATTTAATTATGTGATGGTAAAACCCACCTAGATGCAGAGAGCTTTGCGAATCGTAGACTCATTAAGCTCCCAAGATGAGTCAGGGTGTAGCAAAATGGCTTTATTAATTGGATGATGATTTAACCGAGTTACATCAAATAGATGGGTATTACTCCCCACGAAAGAGGCCCAGCGAGAGAAGGAGCTCGAAGCAGTAAAAAGTAGTGTTGCATCTATCATTAATCCAAATGCTTCGGCTTGAACATCATTCGTAAAGAGCTGATCAGTCGAATGAACATATAGTCGATCATGCAGAGAAGTTCTTTTTTCAGCAAAGCGATTTATCCAATTAATATCACCCTGAGTGCATATAACGATCTTGAACTCAGGTGGCAACAATGAGTCCAATAGCAATAGCAGAGACAAGTAGAACTCGTCATGCACAAACCAATGTGGGTGACGGTCAGGAGTGCAATCTCCTCGTCGGATATGAATACACGCGTAAGTCCCGGATGCAACAGTAGGTAAAACCGGAAACGTAAATAGCCGAGAGAACTCTTCTCTAATGTGAGGAATATTTAGAAGCCGCAATAGCAGACCGGGTGCTTGGTCAAATGGTAGATATAAAATGGTATTCGGCGGATGTGTCACCAAGTGCCGAACTACAGATCCGAGCTGAGTACTATCATCGAAGTCCCACTTCCTGTTTCCATGCTGATCAGGGCCAGATGATTCCAAATAACGTATTGTACAACAGTGATCTATTCTTGAGGAAACAACGGACAAGCTTTCGAAATTAACAAAGTCATTCCAAGAATCGCAAAAATACATATAGCGCGGCAATAGTATTTTTGCGCCACATGCATACGATAAAAGAATTGCAGTAGCTATAGAATTAGTCTGATGACCAAAACGTCCATATCGATCTGGAGTGGCAACAAGATAGAGGGTCATTCGCGGAATGGAGATCAGAGCATGAAGTATTGAAAAAGCTCAGCCAGGCGTAAAACAGCCGTTTGGCGAAGCAATGGAATCTATCGAAGACATAAAATCATGGGAAGATAAGCAGTATTAAGCAATAACAATGAGCAATGAATCGAGCCAGTCAAAGCACGCTTCACGAGGGCCTGAGAGTGAAAACTGTCTATAGAAGTAGGCTGTAAGGAATAAATAAGGTTTGGGCATTACAATGCATAAGTTAGTGGCCGAGAGAAACGATATGAAAAGATTCATCTCATCAGGCATCGCCGGGTACTGTTGTAAAGATGCTAACATAGTAAAGTTATACGGCCCCAAGTTAGTTATCTACTGTCATTAACCATGCAATCTTACTTCATAGAAAGCGTCAAATCGCAGGAATCCGCTGATGCCCAACTAAGAGCGCTAAGAATGAGTATTGCATGCATGCAACCCATGCAGTTCTCAAGATTTAGTGACGGCGAACTCTTTATGATGCTCGGAAAGAGTATTCGCCTTACTCCTAGCGGAGCTTGGATCGACGGAAAACAGGTTAATACACAGAGATACGAAGACCACGATTGCAAGACCTTCTACCCCAATTCTGATATGGCAATATCTAACGAACTAATTCAAGCTGTAGGACATACTTCTCCTGGATATGTTGCAGGATTGCCGCTTCCCTGCTGTATAGGTCAAGATATGTCTACAGAGCTAAACAGAGTAATTGGTCAGGCCCCTGTTCTTTGGAGTACAGCTAATCTGTTCATTAATGCGAACTATCCATTTTTCATTGAAAGTGTGTTGCCTATTATTTTGAGTCGTCCAGTTGTGTTAATAGCTAACTACCGTGCAAACACAGCTGTCATACCAAACCTTGTCGGACATATTCCGCTTGGAGATGACTGTAAGCCGTATATTGATGGCTATACTATGCAGATAGAGGCTCTCGTGTCGTCAATGAGTCAGGCAGACAGGCATGATTCAGTGTTTCTATTTGCCGGGAGCTATATATCAAATCTCCTCATCTACAGAGCAACCAAAAAATGGAATGATCTTACGCTGCTTGATATTGGAACTTCGCTGCACCCCCTTTTGAGACTTAAGATCTACAGACATTATCTTCACTTATATTGGCAGAGCCCGAAACTTTACTCCTATCACCAATGCGTAATGAAGCTATGAATCAAATTTGCTATAGAGCTGCAACTATCAATGATTGCGAATTTGTCTACCGTTTGAGGTTTTACCCAGATGATCTTGATAACTATTTTACAAGTGTTATCTCTCCTCTTGTTGCTCATAGAAGTTTCTGGGTTGATAACTATTCATCATATTGTGTCGCAGAATGCAATGGGTTACGCGTCGGTTACTATGGAGTAGTTAACGATGACTTTAGGTATGCAGTCGTACCTTCAGCTAGAGGAAAAGGCATCGGCAAAGGTCTCATCATGCACGCAATCTTAAAATATGATATTCGTATCGCAAAAGTTGCGGTAAATAACTTCGCAAGTATCAAATGTTTTTTATCGAGCGGCTTCGTTAAAACAAGTACAGGGAAAACAGACCTGGGAAAGGAGTATATAGTTCTAGAGAGACTCAAGAAAGCTAACTAGAGTGACTGAAATGTGCTCTACGTCGTCCTTGGATAAATGAGGCCCTAAAGGTAGCGTAATGGCTCGAAGAGAATATTTAGATGCATTGGGACAATGTGATAATTTTTTAGAATATACAGAACTCTCGTGTATAAGTGGATAATGATAATAAGCGCCTATGCCAGAACTATTTAAGAACTTGAATACACTCTCACGAAATTCATGTTGAACAAGGCTGGCAATGTATAAATTGACAGCAGAAGACTGTGGGTGATTATGGCCAATAATACGTGAGCACTGTTTGAAGAGAGAGTTGTACAGCAAAACTTGTTCTCTTCGCTTGATGAGAAAGTCATCGAGCTTACCAAGTTGGATAATACCAATGGCTGCTTGGATGTCTGTAAGGTGATAGTTAGAAGAGACTACGGATATATCGTAGAAAGCCTTGCCAATCTCAGATTTACTATTACGTATAATACCGCCTGAACGATAGAGTGCAAACTGAGCGCTTAATGTTGAGTCTGCAGATACAATAAAGCCTCCTTCTGCGGTGGTTATATTCTTTGCTGGATGCAGGCTAAAAGTACCTCCTACGGACCTAGGAGAACTACCAACTGGATTGCCGTCGCTATAAGATCCACCCAGCGCATGAGCACAGTCTTCCAACACATAGAGTCCATGTTCCTCTGCAATATTCCATATGGCCTCCATATCACAGGCAATGCCAGCAAAGTGGACAGGAATTACTGCGCGGGTCTCTGGTGTGATTAATGAACGAATTGATGATGCAGAAATACAATAGGTCGCGGGATCAATGTCAGCAAATACTGGAGTAGCACCAACCATTGATACTGATGTAGCTGTCGATGCCCATGAAAGAGTGGGTACTATTACCTGGTCACCAGGGCCTAATCCTAAGGCACGTAGTACGATCTCAATAGCAACACTTCCATTCGAACATGACACGCAATGTTCATATGACAGCTGTTCGCAAATAAGCTCTTCAAACTTACGAATCCTTGGACCTCTTGCTATCCATTCATTACGCATTAATTCGGCTACGGATGCAACTTCGCTCTCATCAAATGAGTGCCGTGCATATGAAAGAAAAGGACTTCTCATTCGTCTACTTCCATAAAAGGAGCTTTCGTTGACTTGCACCCTAAGTTATTGACTGTGTAGTCATACATCCGTGATATTCCATCGCGAAGAGATACAACAGGCGTCCACCCAAGTTCGCGCTTGGCAGCTGAGTAGTTGGGGACTCGACGTGGAATATCCTCATATGAAGAACCGATAGCTTCGCTGTGTGGCTTATAAATAACCGACTTATTTGTCTCCAACCCAGCAACTTCGCACACAGTTGCAGCAAGTTCATTAATTGTCGTTTCAACTGATGAGCCGACATTGTAAAACTTGTTTGCAGGCTCTGGCATGGAGAGTAAAGTATAAATAGCCGAAATTAGGTCATCGATATATGTAAAGCAGCGTGTCTGATTGCCGTCGCCATGGACTATAAGGGGCTTACGCATTGCTGCAGCAGTTACAAAACCATCTACAACACGTCCATTTAGGCGTGGTCCATAACAATTAAAAATGCGGACGCCAGAGAATTTAAGACTTCCTTCTTGAAAGCAAGCATGCATGTAGTGTTCTATCATTGCCTTAGATGTAGAATAGCACCATCGATTAATATCAGTTGACCCAAGTACTCGATCAGCTTTCTCATCCCACGGTATATTCGGATTCTTCCCAAAGACCTCAGATGTAGATGTATAGAACATATGCTTCCCAGTGAAACGAAGCTGCTCTATGATGGAAATAGATGCATTTAAGTTTAGATCAATAGTCCTTTTTGGATCTTTCACATAGTATTCAGGGCTAGCTATAGCAGCTAAGTGAATCACGTAATCGCATGCAGAGATTAGTTTCTGTAGCAATGATTCATCAAGGACGCTTCCTGTGACAATGGTCAGATTTTCTTGCCAAGTTAACTCATCCGTTAATGACCTGGGAAAGCTAAGATCAAGCGCAATTACTTCAAAACCGCCCTTAAGGAGGAATTTTGTTAAGTGAGATCCGACAAATCCAGCAGCCCCTGTAATTAAGAATTTCATTCCCCAAACAATTCACTTTTTATTCAAGCAATCTTAGCACTCCTCGTGCAAGAGCTTAAAACCCCTAGATACAAGTCGTTGCAATGGTATATCCATATGCGAGCCTTTCCCCGATATCGATATGGCCTCTTCACCTGACCCTTGTCGGGCGCCATCGATGCTTCCCCATAGCTGAATTGACTCTGCTGGATGTGGTGGGACAACTGTGGGGATGCCCTGTTGCTGTAAGGCAAAGGAGAAATGCATATCCTCACCGCAAAAGTCAGTTCCAGCAAGAGATTCAGCCTTAGACCAGTAATCCTTCAGCCACTCAGTCTTGAAGAACCAGCTGTGGCCAACAATATCCACTCTTGTTGTAGTTGTATTCTGCGAAGGCCATCCAATGCGAATATGATCCATGTAGTGGCAGGATGAGTTATAGATAAGACCTACTGTTCCAATTAGACTGGGCGTTTCATGGAAAGTTGTCATACAATTCTCGATCCAGCGTGTCCCAGGCACTGTATCGTCATCAAAGACAACGCAGAATTCCGAGTGCATGTTGAGACCAAAGGCGAAACGAGCCCAAACACCGTGATTTTCGTCAGATATAACAAAAATAGCCCTTGGCATTTTCTTCCGCAATTGTGATATGAGTAAATCCTCGCCTGATCCATTAACCCATATATAGATGAAAGATACAGGATGAGACTGGCGGATAAGGCTCTCATATATTCTTAATACTGCCTCAGGTCTTCTGTATAGATTTATTATTGCCGAGACCGTCCCGTTGTGCAGCATGTTTTGACTCTGTGTGTAATGCTTCCTGGTAGCTGGGAGTGTCGCTTGCTCATCGCTGAGCATGAGGGGTCTCGAAAGCGGGAAATAACGTTCTGCACTAAACTTGGCAATATCTCTTGTGCCAATCACTATATTGGATGGATTAAGAAGGTAGAGTGCAGCGGGAAGTAGCGGGTAAAGCTGCTTCAAACTAGGATCTATAAGCAGAATCGATGGTCTTATCTCCGAGATAGGAACCGATAGCCCCCTCTGAACACGCCTGAGAATTAAAGACTTGCGCGAGGAATAAATTGACTCTAGTGTAATGCTTTTATCAACGAAAATGAACTTATCGTATAGTATTGAAAGGTTTGTGAGGCTATTGCTTAGGCCATGGCACGTTGTCACGCAAATAACATTGCGTTCCTGATTACCCGAGGATTGAATTATGGCCTCAATTGAATCATCTGCGTAAGTTAGGGAAGAAATGCCATTAGCAGTCAGAAACCGTGTGTTAGCGCCCTGGCTTTCGTACTGCAATCTGTCGATAAGAAAAAAACAATCTTTTGATGAGATAGTCGTCGGTTCGTCGCTCCCACAGGGGCCTTCAGGAAGAGTATGCGACAGATCTCTCAGATCATTCTGGCTATCAATTATTAATGCCCCAATATTAGGGGAGAGAAGATAGTTATTTAGAAGCAGGCTTAGTGGCCGGATGTTTTTCACGGATCTTACTAGTCCAAGCTGTTCCCTAATTCAACACTAGGTCATGATGCGTCAGACGTCAATAACCTGTGGGGCGTGCATTATGTCGTCGTATGTAATTTCTATGACTGGCGTCTATTTGGCTTTTGTTGAGACGGTTGGCGAATATCTCCCTACAGCCAATGACTTTCATGCGGCTCTACTCATTAACCCAGTACCGGCCAGGGACCACTTGGGTATTGTTGCATGGGTCGCACAGGTCTGCGATTGTCCTCTTAGACATTCTGGCAAACAGATCTAATGTATTCAAGCTGATATAAATAGTCATGCGTACTCCTAAGGCTTTCGTATGTCGAAAGCTCATTGAGTGCTCCATCTCTCCACCTGTAGTTATTTAGTATGATTTCGTTCTGAACCTTTCTTCGTATCTGATCATATGGAGCTGTCCATTGAGAGTCATGTCTTATTATTGCCATGTTAAAATTTCGGCTTCCAGAATGATGTCTGCCGAACACGCAGAACCTAGGCACGAATATACCTGAGCACCCGAAAACTAGGTACATAGTGAATAACGCTCCAAACACATTTGTAAACATTTTCTCGCTAAAGTAGGCAATGTCAAGGAGCTCTTTAGCTTGAGCTGAACGGCCAACGAATGTAAGTTCGTTTATACCATCGTTGAGGCAGCAAATGTTAGCCGTAAAGGCTGAACCTGATACCGGGCGAATGATATTTCTCAGGGGTAATGCCGTCGTGTATTTTCCGTTCAATAATAATGTGTGTAGGTCGGCATGAACAAATGAGGCCGAAGAGTCTGAATCCAGCGCCAATACGGCATTCTCGAGATATCTATTACATAAGTATCCGTCAGAGAAGCACATAAATCCAAAGTAATCGGTATCAACGCTCGAAAAGGCCTTCCACATTGTTTCGTAAAAGCTAGTTCGCTCTTCATGGACTATGTAATCGATTCCATGTTCTCGGCATATCTTCTCGAACTCTGCACCGGTATTATCCGCAGATTCCCCTAATAACATTCGAATAGTTATTGATTGCTTCAGTGTCTGCTTGCCTACGCTAGACAATGTATTTCTTAGATGGCTGACCGCGTTTTTTGCGGGCATTATCAGCGTTAGCTTTTTTTTCATTGTGTCGCCGTCTCTGTACTGCATTCATCATACCTGATCTGTGATACATCGCTTGGTTGATGGGTTCACCCCCGGGTACGGTACTTCTCTGCTCCTTAGCCTTGTCATGATTTTGCAACAGCATAACAGGCGAGGTGATCAATGACCTTTGTAGTCACCGGCATTTTTCGAACCCCCTGATTGAGCCTGCGAACTACGCGAGACTGGCCCAATGACACTTGGTAATTTGTGTTTAGATCGAGTCTTGCTCGTTTCCTCTTATATATTCTTAGATATGGTTTCTGTATAACTTTATCCGTCTAATATTTTGGCCATTTCAACCAGGGTCTATTTCGGCAGATTTAATTTCTTAACCATTTGTACTTATCTAGTCTTTCAGAAGATCAGCTTTAAGCTCCTTCTGATGAACTAAATCGCCGAGGGCTATGTGTTTCCTCGGTAAGTTATAGATTGTTGGCTAATCTGGAAGCGAACGGTCGCGTTGCTCTGAGTTATGCAACGGAATTATCTGGCACCATTTCCTACAGAGTGTCTCATGTAGACACAGTCGGTCGGATGGCATGGCCTGCCTACGGTCCTGTCTGTGTAGCCCTCGGCGGGCCTGTCACTATTGGCTTTCGTCAGCGGATCTCTCCGCTCCAGTAGTTGCATTCTTCTGGCTAGCGGTTGCCCCCACCTCCGCCGTCGCCGCCGATCACACCGTACTGGATGACCTGAACCGCTTTCTCACGTCCGTCCCAGTTGGCAGTCAACGACGCGTGGTGGTTCAACCCCAGTTTTTTTCAGTTCTTGGCAGAGGTGTTCGGGATCCTGTACGTCTGCAGGTGCTTCCGTGATCTAGCGGTCATCCCCCAGCGGCACCGTGAGTTACTGAACCAGTCACTGGGACTGAATTTCAAGCGCTCGACTTCTGACACCACCTTTCTCTATCTCTTGTTAAAGGTCCACATACAGGAGTTTGGCCAGTTATTGTAGGCCTAGATTAACAGCCTAATCCTAGAACGGACTGATGATCTGGTGCAATTGATATTTGACGGGAATACCTAACGAGGCTCTGCCATTGAGACAGATGCCGGCAACCATTAATTCGTTGCCCTGTTCACTGTCATGTCGAGCGCTTTTTGTATTGTTGGGCCTGACGTTGACCCGTAGATCAGCCCAGTGTGAAGCGACTCCTTTTCTGGCCAATCTGGTTAGTGGACTCAACCATTAAATCTACTAGGCAAACATTCGATCAGAATCTTTGCAAGCTCACAACTGCAGAGCATTTGAATTCACATGCCAAGGTCGTCGCCGACGTACTGCGTTATCGAGATGACTCTGACGACTTATCACCGTTGGCGCCTGCAATACGACGGGATGTAAGCGGAGGAGATCTAGAGGAGCCTGATCCCTGCATCTGTGGCTATCTCAGCCAGGGGATGACGAGCTTGGACTTGTTTATTGATGGACCGTAGCCGGCTCTTCTACATCAGCCGGGCCTCGGGATGGCTATGCATGGTTTCGTGAGGCCTTGTTGTATCGCTCTTAAACCAACCCGTAGGGACCATAAAACTTATTGTCAGTTAGAGAACCAGCTTATAAGAAAAGTTATACTATACACGTTAATGACATTCTTTGCCCAAGAGAGTCCTCATCTGTTCTGCTCCGCATCATGATAATTCCATGTTCTTGCTCTTATTCTTATGCGTGAATTTTTCATGAACCAGTTCTAGTAATACCATGTAAATGCTTGGTTTCCCAGGCTAAGCAACTTGCGGAGAGATTGCAGCGCCTACACTTAATGAAACTATATCTCACGCGATGGACGACACGCCCTTACTCGCCAGTTTGCACATGAACGCTTGTGTCTCTCTACAGGCAGATCAGCTATATTTACTATAGGCTTAATTTTCGAGGACTTTCACCCATGAAAAGCGTCTTACACATAGGTGCTGCTGCTGGTGAATTGTGTTTTTATTCAGGTCTCGGAGTTGACAAGCTTGTATATGCTGAGCCAGACAAGGTTTGCTTGTCGGCGTTGTCAGCCAATATACGAACGCTCGCTGACAATGGATCCCCAATGGAGATACTTGTCATACCTAAAGCATGTTCACATAGTAGCGGACAAACAATCTCATTTAACGCCAATGGAATGGGCCAGTCCTCTATAGAAGAACCACGATCAAGAACATTCGAAATGGTTGGCAATAATTTCAGCAAGTACACTGTCGAAACGATAACCTTGCGAGATCTTAAGGACTCTACATTTGGCCATCATAAGGTCGATTATTTATGTATAGACACACAAGGGCACGAAATGTCAATAATCTGCTCCACAGATCCTGAGTATCTAAGAAGGAGCTTCTGGGTTATTGACGTTGAGCTCATGACTGACACCCAACAGTACACAGTCTCTACGAATGCTTGGAGGCAGGTTGTCAGTCATTTGATTCGTGCCGGATTTGAACCGTTGATACATCCACATGGCATTACAGAGAGCTACATATTTATAAACTCGCTTATTAACCCGTCTTATTACACGTCCTCGATTGAGTGGATTCGCGATCGCGTTATGTCTCAATACTTTGCCGAATCAGATTTTGCTTCCTCAGGCAATAGTCCTCGCGTGATCTCCGCGCTTGGCGATCACATGTTTCTACCTCTTACACATGTGGGGGGATCAATACACGCGAGCCGCCTACAGCAGTTCAGAGAGGGGGTTGTTTCTTTCTTGTTAACTAATCTTGACCTTCTTCGGCGCCAGGAATGCTAGATAATCGATTTTCAGCGGGAGCAAGTGTGAGTTACAGGGATTTCTTGACGATCATTAACTCCTAACGCAGTTATGTGGACTTTTCAGCATATGGTCAACTGCTTACGCCTGGTTATTGAGGTTTTATCGAGCTGTTCAAATACACAAGGCTTTTGCAGGGGTGCCGTAACTAATTGCGGTTCGACCTGGAATATGTTCGACAGTGTCGACATAATAAAGACGGTTTTCCAGCGATGCTTAGTGCTGCCGCCTAGGCGGATTTTCTGAGTACCGAATTTTGGTTTATCGCTCCCAATGTATTTTTTACTTTCGAGCAGATGTGTGCATTCAGTGTTTTGTTCATATCCTGCAGGTTTACATCTAGCGTATCTGCTAAAGTTCCGCTCTTTCTGGCTTGTATTACTACCCTTAATTCCATGGTCTTGTCATCCATCCCAAGGCTTTTGGCGATCTCTGGTCGTCGGCATAGACGCAAACGCCCTTCTCGTCTCAAGCCATCTTTAAGCGACTGGTGTCAAGTTTTGCAGGCTGGCGGTAGTGATTGCTCGGGAATGAATCACATCTGGTTCCTTTTCCACGTCTGAATGCGCGATCATCCCAGAATACCAATGGTTGCCTTCCTGGTCTGTCCTCTGTTGGTTTGGCATTCAGTACGGGTACCACCGCTGACCCCTAAGGCGGCCTAATGGCACCTGAGAGGATCTCCTATCAACAATTAATTGCCGTACGATAGCCCCCACTCCGAGACTTTAGCCGCCATGGTGGTGAGCAGTGGACGCAAGACGATCCCGGAGATCGCTGACGATCACGTCATGGCCCCTATCCAGGTACGCCAGGGAAGTGGAGAAACGCTATAGCACGGCCTTAATAAACTCTTTAGGCACCCCTTGCCTCTCAGTGTGTGGCATCAGTTGTTGATGCAATGCGCCACTCAACCAGATTGTCGTTGGATAGGCACCCCCATTTCGGGATCAAGCTCGAGACAACTCAGCAACGTAAGTGCGACCGGCCCAGAGGGATTTGTAGGCACCACACTGTCGGGTAGGAAAAGACACCAGCGCAAACACAACGCCACTCAAAATCGACCCGCT
>Ga0214923_10007290_pt1 | contig 12103 bp, 10 predicted proteins | sample LL1510_MetaG_FD_177993 | JGI IMG/M metagenome (GOLD analysis project Ga0214923, IMG submission 177993) | Freshwater microbial communities from Lake Lanier, Atlanta, Georgia, United States - LL-1510 | ecosystem: Environmental > Aquatic > Freshwater > Lake | place: USA: Georgia | collected... | reverse complement strand
TTTGTTCATTAACAAATTCAATTGTTTTGATCTTTAAATATGTGCTATTAATATATTCGCCAAATTTATTATCTCCTATAATTTTTTCATATATATTATAATCAATATTGAATTTCTTATTATAAACATTCTCATCTATTTTGTCTTTGTAAAGATTAGAATCTATAAATTTACTAATATTCTCTCTTAATATTTTATTCGGATTTAATTCATCTATTATTTTTAGATCTTTAGATGTAGTTCCATTAAATTTAAAATATTCTGTAATCAAATTTTCCATTACTTTAAATAAGTATATATTACAATATATAATTATTTAATAATATATTAATATTCAATGTTATCTAAATATCCTTACTAAAATAATATAATGAATTTCCATTATATCCATTTCGTACAAAATCCATTTTAAATCCCTTATTCTTCCAATAATCAACTGCCTGAAAATTAAATGTTTCAACGGTTATCATTGTACAATTTAATTCTTTAGCATACTTTACGACCATCTCATAAAGACTTTTACCAATCCCTAATTTTCTGAACCTAGGATCTATTATTAATAGCTCAATATTCATAACTTTATACATTATAGAACATCTAATTGCTCCTATCAATTCAGTGTCATTATATGACGCATAAATAAATTGATGATAATTTGAATCCATATTTATTTTATTCAAAGAATATTCCATAAAATGCTTATCAAAAAAGTTTATAATTTCTGTATCAGATTTCTCAATCCTCTTGTAATTTATATTATTCATTATATATTATTATTATAAAAAAAAATCTTAAATTAATTATAAATATTTACAGCTTTTTTTCGCTATAATTTAATCTACCATCTACTCGTATTATAGCTACCACCGCCGCCTCGACTAGCACTGTAGCTTCCACCACCACCGCCGCCTCGACTAGCACTGTTAAAGACTCCTACAGAAACACTACTGGTAAATAATTTTGCACGTGCTTCTTTTTCTTCAGCAATTATCGCATCTCTTGCTGCTGCTTTAGTTAATGTGCGAGCACTTCGTTCAATAGATCGAGGATCTTTCCATTCTGCGGTTCTCATATCAATAATGTCCATTGCGTAACAGCGAACAAATGATGTAAGACGCGGTTTATCTTTAGACAAATATTGAAGGATATTCATTAAGCTATCCATTAATGATTTTTCAATTGTATCAATCTTCTGCCCACATATACGTAAAAGAGAACACAATGCCTTAGTTTGAATATCTGACATTGTTTTAAAATCTCCACCATTTAATAGACGATCAATATAAACATTAATAAAGTCAATACTTAATGTCTCATCCGCGTAAAATATATGTGCGACCAAACACATACTATTATTAAAGCGCTCCTTCTTTTTCTTATTTTCTTCAGAATCTTCTGCTGACAAACATATGATTTTCTCGAATTCTGATTGACATTGCGCATTAATTAGTGACTTAAAATTTATAGCATCTAATGCTGATTTCTTTGAAATCGCTTCAGTCGCAAATGGTCCATCCCACTTCATATCTTTTATTTCTGTTTCTCCAGAAACATCAAAGTAAAATCCATCACCTGCTGGGGCAGATGGTCCAGCAAAATATGAAATCTTTAGATAATTTTGACTCCATATTTCAGAAGCAATACAACCCAAATCAATAGTCAAGCGAGCATAAATATCCTGATATTTTGGATCATTTAATGCTTTCTCAAATACTAATGAAATTATAGTATCAAGCATCTCATGTGATATAATTGGGTATTTGAACATTCCAACACACAACTCATCATAATTTTCAGCAGCCAATTTATTTAGCATTCCCATAAAGAATTCTTTTGCTTTAGTTATGGGATCATCTTTTGATAGACGCTTGTAAGCCTTAAATGATCCATCCAGATCATGTTTCTTAAATCCAAATGATTCAATCGCTAGAATTTCTTCTAATGATTTAGGAGCACGAATATTCTTTAATCTTTCAATCAAAAATATTTCCATATTATATTTTGTTTTTAATCTAGGATATTGCTTACTGATACTATTTAATAGTCCATCATCTTCCTCCAATAATTCAATCTGACTTGGAAAACCAGTATTTGGCAAACCTCCAAATGGAGATCCTAGGTAATCTGTCGTCTTCTCATACTTATGTTTTGTTTGGAAATACTTTAGTTTGATAAATTTTGGGAACATCAAGCGGCGCACCTCAAAACGATCAACCGTAGTCTTATCCATAATTTTTTGTAGTTTTTCTAAGATGGCCGTACAAATCGCATCACTGCGAACAGAAAACCATATTTCTAAATTTAAACAATTGGTGCTACTATTAGTTCTATTCTCTAGTATAGCTCCATTAATACATTCAGCAGGATCAAGTTCCTCGCCCATTATAGCGAAGCATGTAATCTCCCATACTTTTGTAATTAACTTCTCAAATGGCATTGAACTAGAAGCAATTAACATACTCCATGCTGATAATGTTGTACGCTTGCCATTGATCTCAAACTTGTAATCTGGAATAACTTTATCACGAAAAAGACATACACCATCCATCTTACTCTTGGTGCCATCCTCTCTAATTATACTTGGAGAGTGAGGATAAAATATTTCATGAAGTGGCAAAAAATGAGGAAATGTCATAGGAAAATCAATCACATTCCTAAAAGTACAAATTCGTTCAAAGGAAGAACCATCCCAGGAACCAGCATATCTCTGACTATAATGCCATACTTTATCTAGGTTTTTTTCTTTATTTTCAATGATAATAACTGGTTCAACCACTTCAACGGGAACGGAAATAGGATTAGTAGTGATTGACATGATAACATAGCTAACTTTGATCTATATGCTATCTTTGATTTTTTCAATTTTATTCAATATAAAACATTATTTTTAATTAATTATAATGATTCTTTCTTTGAGCACTATTACTCATTATCTATCAATAATACCAATTTTGAAATACTCTTATAATAATACAGCGCTTAATAGATACAGAAATATTATTATAATATCTTCGTCAGCATCCTTATTATGGCACGCTTTTTATAAACCTAATAATATATTATATCATATAGATTATTTATGCTCCGTTATTTTGGGTATGTTTGATATATCAATAGCTTGTAGAACAAAAAATAAAATTATAATTGCTAAAATAATTTTATTAAATTCTATTGTGCTGATAACAAATGTTTTAATTGATTATCATACACAAAATACAAACAAATATAGTTTTATACATAGTTTTTGGCATATTTTAGCATCAATAAAATGCTATTACGTAAGCTCATTATTTGTTCCAAATATAGTTATTTCACACAATAAACATAATATAATTTCATATGTTTAATTTATATATATTCTATCAAAATATTTATAAATTTAATATAATCTTATTAATAATCTTCTTATTAAGATTTATATTTTTCTTATTCAATAAATTATTTATTGATTCTTTTATTTTTCTTATCTGTGTAGCATTATTTATATAGAAATCTATAGCAAGTTGCTCCGTAGAAATACTATCTATTACTTCTGATTTATCCCTGGTACAAGTAGAAATAATTCTAATATGATTTAGATAAATTGCATGTACTTTTCCGTAAGGAGTTGGCTCTTCATCAAATTCATCACAATCTGTCGTCTTTGGCAGGGTAATTTGATTATCTTTATAAGCAAAAACTTCATCGCCTATTGCTACATAACCATTAGCTACTTCTATTATATTCATATTTTATATAATATAAATATAAATTAATAATTTATAAAAATAAGAAGTGATTCTCAATTCAAAATTATTTATTTTACCCTCAGAAGAAATTAATTCATATGGTATTGAAAATTTAACATATGGCAGTCTTACTAAAAAAGGAATCAATACTATGATTGAAACAATACACAAATATAATCGAAATAATAATTATAATATTAATGGTCTTGATTTAGGATGTGGTGATGGGGAACTAATCTATCATCTTCAAGATTTAATGCCAGGATCTAATTGGGAAGGTGTTGAAATTAGTTCGCATCGTGTTAATAATCAATTTAGAGATGTCTGTATTTGGCAAGGTGATATGTTAGAAGAAAATTTTAGAATTTATAATATATTACATGCTGATAATTTATGTCTTGAAGAACATATTGCTGAAAGATTAGAAAAGAAAATTGCGATTGAATTTAATGGTCTATATATAACTTATCGAAAACCTCAATATTGGGAATTTCTAAAAAAAGCAGTATATTTAGGAACAGTTATAACTGAAACTACTTGGACTAATCATCCGATTCATTTTTATAGAATTTAATTTATATAAATTATTGTGACCAATCAATTGTTATCTTTGTCTTTTCAAAATTTAATATAATCTTATATTTTGGAAACTTTTCTTTTAATCCTTCCATTAATTCATTTATTGGATAAATTCTTTCAATATCATTTTTATATACCGAACTTAAATTTTTCACTACTTGAGCTGGTAGTTGTGGATGCCTTAATAATGTATAAGGTCCAAAATTACCAATTGTATAAACATATCTTTTAGTAGCATTAGGATGGGGATTAAAATTTGCTATTAAATCATTGGTAATAATATTTATAACCTCATCTACATATTTTTTTATATCCTGTTTATATATTTCATCTTTATATATTTGTGGGATATTATTAATTGGATAACCTGTAATAGGATTTATCATTTTTTTACTTTATATAAATTAAGATTTTATTTTTTATTTATTATTATAATAATGAATAAAACTTTTAAATTCAAAGAATGGAATAATTATTTATTACAATTTAAAGATGAACCTATTAAAATTTTAGAAATAGGAATTGATAATGGAAATATTTTAAAAGAATTTATTAACGTTTTTTTAGATTCAAATAAAGACGCTCAATATTATGGAATTGATACATGGAATGAATCAAAAGATAATGAAAAAATTGTTAATGATATAATAAAAAATTCCTCAAGAAAAGATAATATACATTTAATTAAAAAAGATTCTATTACTGCTATACCTGAATTAATTATTAATAAAATGTTCTTTGATGTTATTTATGTCAATTCATTATATATAAATAAAAGTATATTTTATGATTCTATGATGGTAATGAAACTATTAAATATTAATGGTGTAATTATATTTAATGACTATATTACACAAACTGTTGAATCAAATGTTTTTAACCCAAATAGTGTAATTAATTCAATATTAAATGTTTTTAAAGATGAAATCATAATTTTATATATTGGATATCATGTTATCTTAAAAAAAGATAATTTAAGAAATACTAGAACAGTAAATAATAATATAATTAATGAATTTATTAATTTATTAAATAATTTTTGGATTAATAATAATGTTAGTGAATATGGTATATTATTAAATTTAAAAAAGTTACCAAATATTAAACCAAAATATGATGATTCTAAAAATATTAAATTACGAGAATTAAAAGGGATTGAAATTTTTAATAATTTAAATATATCTCATCTAATGTATAAATATCTACCATTAACAAAATTAAATGAAGAATTAAAACAAAAAGTAGATAATAATGAAATTACTATTAATATTAATAAATTATATCGGATATCAAAATATAATAAATATTCTTTATTTAATTATATAACTAGAAATACATATACACATGCTGATGTAAATAATAGTAGTACTAAAATCTTGATAGATTCACAAATTTCAAAAGTTAATGAACTTAACAATAATTATAAAATAATACATAATGATATATATAAGGAAAACTTATATATTGATTTTATTAATATTTTAGATGCGATTAATGATAAAAATAATATCAAGATATTATTTGATAAAGTGAAAAAAGATAATATTAAAACAACTCACTTTGCTGCTGCTCATTTAATAAAATATTTGGATTTTTCAAAAATGTATAACAATATCTTAATACAAACATTATTGTGTGCTTATAAATTAAAATTAAATGGTTTTATGTCTTTAATAATTGATTCTCGTTATGATTTTATTAATGATTTTTTGTTACTATTAAATCATATTTTTAATAAGGTTAAAATTAATATACTCGCTAATAAAATGGGAAGATTATCTATTCATATTTCAGCTTTAGGATTTTTAGGTATTGAACAACCATTATTTGATCAAATTTATGATGTTATTACTAAAACTGACAAAGAAATAATATCATTATTTGATAAACAAGAAAAGTATATGAATATAACTTCAATTCAAAATAATATATTTGATCAAACTAAAAAAATTATTAATTTTATAAATAAACATAGTAATGAAATTGAACAAAATATAGAAAAAGTTAATATATCTATGACTAAAAGAACAATAGACGATATTATTACTTTCTTATTATAAATCTTTACGGGTGTAAAGCATATTGGAAAAGACAAAATATAAATTATAATAATAAATTTTTTATTTATTATTATAATTATGAGTAAAAAATTTGGATGGACAGAATGGGATAATCATTTATTAGACCTTAAAGGAAAACCTGTTAAGATTCTTGAAATTGGTATTGATAAAGGTAATGTAATGAAAAAATTTATTGATGTTTTTTTAAATACTAATAATTTAGCGGAATATTATGGTGTAGATAATTGGAATTATTCAGATGAATCAGCAGAAATAATTGATAATATTAAAGAAAATTATTCAAATAAAAATAATATTCATTTAATCAAAAAAGATGCTTCTATTGGTCTATCAATTTTATTATCAAAAAAGATATTATTTAATATAATCTATATAAATTCTCTATATATTAGTAAAATTATGACATGTGATCCTGATTTTTTTTTAGTATTTAAATTATTAGCAAAAAATGGTATAATTATTTTTGACGATTATATTATTCCAAAAATTAATAGTTTCGTTAATGATATCCTAATAAAAGGAAAGGAAAATAAATTTACAATACTATATGTAGGATATCAAATTATAATTAAAAATGAATATTTAAATAATACTAAAACTGATAAAATTATAAATTCATTCAATTCTTTTTTTGATAAATATTGGAATAATAATAAAATAATAAATTTAGGAATAATTATTAATCAACCAAAGATACCTGATATTAATCCAGTGTTTGAAGATTATACAAATTTAAAATTTAAGGAACTAAAAGATATTGATATCATTAGAGAATCAGATTTAAAACATTTTATGTATAAATATATAGAAGTTCCTGATATTACAGAGACATTAGAAAATAAAATAAATGAGAGTAAAGATGAGAGTAAAGATGAGAGTAAAGATGAGAGTAAAGATGAGAGTGAAGATGGTTGTAAAGATGGAAGTGAAAAATTAAAATTACATAAAATGCTTGAAACATCAAAATATAATAAATATAGTTTATTTAATTCAATTACAGGTAAAATGAATAAATTAAAAAATTGTGATTCTAAACAAGTTGATATTACTAATATTCTATTAGCAGATGAAATAATTGATGTTAAAAAATTAGAAGAAAAATATAAATTCAATAATTATATTTATAAAAGTTTTATAAATAATCGATTCATCAATATTTTTGGTGCTCTTGATAATAAAAATAGTATTGATATTTTATTTGAAAATATTAAGAAAGATGGTATTTCTACTCATTCTTTTGAAGGCGTTAGTGTATTTAGACGTCTAGATTTTTCAAAAATGTATAATTATATACTATTACAAATATTATTATTTCGCTATACTCTAAGCAAAACTGGTACATTTAGAATATCAATTAGCACCAGATTTGAATTTATAAGTGATTTATTATTATTATTAAGTTGTATTTTTGAAAAAATAAGCTTATTAGTAATACCAAATAAAATTGACAATTTTTTAATTAAAATTCGGTGTTATAGATTTTTAGGAATCTCTGATGACTTATTTAATAAAATTTATGACATTATTTCAAGCACTGATAAAGAAATAATATCAATATTTAATCAAAAAAAATTAAATATACTTATTGATATAGATTCAATTCAAAATAATATATTTAAACAAACAAAAAAAATAATTAATTTTATAAAAAAATATAAATTAACATTAATTAATAATATTGATAAAATTAATAATAGTATTCGAAAAAGAACTATTGATGACATGTCAAATTATTTATTTATTGCTTCTCATTAATTTTTTATTTATTATTATAATAATGAGTAAAAAATTTGAATCAAATGAATGGAATAACTATTTATTACATTTTAAAGATCAACCTATAAATATTCTTGAAATAGGTATTGATGATGGAAATGTTTTACAACAATTTATTGATGTTTTTTTAAAATCAAATGAAAATACACAATATTATGGTATTGATACTTGGGAAGAATCAAAAAATGAGCAAATAGTTGGCAATATAATAAAAAATTCTATACAAAAAGATAATATACATTTAATTAAAAAAGATTCAATTATAGCTATATCTGAACTTATTATTAAAAAAATATCATTTGATATAATTTATATTAATTCATTATATGTTCGTAAGAATTTATCAACTGATTCTAGCTTAGCTATGAAATTATTAAAACATGATGGTATAATTATTTTTAATAATTATATTATGCTGAATATAGAATCAAATCTTCTTAATCCAAATATTATAATTAATTCTATTCTAAATATATATAAAGATGAAATTGAGATATTATATATCGGATATAATGTAATATTAAAAAAAACTAAAATAAAAGATCATTATTTAAATTCAAATATTATTATTAATAAATTTATAAACTTATTAGACGAATATTGGCATCTTAATGATATAAATGAATATGCTATATTGTTAAATTTACATGATTTACCTGAGATTAACCCAAAATATGAAAATTTAGAAAATATAAAAATAAGAGAATTAAATGGAATTGAAATATTTGATAATTTAAAAATTTCTCATCTAATGTATAAATATATACCTTTAACAAAATTAAATCAAGAAATAAAAAATAATAAATATAATGATATTACAAAAAGTATTAATAAAATATATCGCATTTCATTATTTAATAAATATGAATTATTTAATAATATAAATCGTAATAAAAAAACGACTTTAAAAAAATATAGCACTTATAATCCAAATAATGTTTATTTTGTATCAAGAGAAGATATAGATAATGATTACACAGAAAAAGAAAAAAGAAAAGACAAAAATTATATAAATATCTTAGACGCAGTTTCTGATAAAAGCAAAATAAAAAAAATATTTGATGATGTAAAATCCAGTAATATTAAATTCTTCGGAACCTCAGCAAAACAATTTATTAAATATATGGATTTTTCTAAAATGTATAATAATATTCTTCTACAAATTTTATTATGTAAGTATGTCTTACATTTAGATGGTTCATTTGTTATTCAAATTGATATACGTTTTGATTTTATTAATGATTTATTATTATTATTAAATCATATTTTTAATAAGGTTATAATTTTTATATCAGCTAATAAGATTGGAAGACTTGGAATACGAATTGAAGGGAAAGGATTTTTAGGTATTAATATTAATCTATTTGATAAAATTTATGATATTATTACAAAAACTGATAAGGAAATAATATCATTATTTGATAAACAAAATATTTATATTAATACAGATTCACTTCAAAATAACATATTTAAACAAAGTAAAGAAATTATTATTTATATTAATAAATACACCAATATTATTGAAGAAAATATAGAAAAAATTAATATGTCAATTACTATGAGAACTATTAATGATATTATTACTTATTTATTATAAATTTTTTATTTATTATTATAATAATGAATAAAACTTTTGGATGGACAGAATGGGATAAACATTTATTACATCTTCGAGGGAAACCTGTTAGGATTCTTGAAATTGGAGTTTATAAAGGTGAAGCTATGGAAAAGTTTGCTCAAGTATTTTTAGAATCTAATTCAGAAGCTGAATATTATGGTATTGATACTTGGGAAGGTTCTCCAGAATATATTGAAATTGATTTTAAAGAAATCGAAAAAGCAGCTTTAGATAGGAAAGAAGCAAGTCCTAGAAAAAATAATATACATTTTATTAAAAAAGAATCTGTTATAGCTCTACCTGAATTAATAATTAAAAAAATAATATTTGATATAATCTATATTGATGCTTCACATGTCGCGAAGGATGTTTTATATGATTCTACATTATCTATGAAACTATTAAATATTAATGGAATTGTTATCTTTGATGATTATCTTTGGCAAAAATTAGAACCCGTTATATTTACACCAAAACCAGCAATTGATTCAATATTGAATATTTTTAAAGATGAATTAAATGTTCTATATATGGGATATCAAGTTATTGCTAAAAAAGTTAATTTAAAATTTCTTCCTAAACAAACTGATAGAACTATAATTGATGGATTTATTAGTTTATTAGATAAATATTGGTATGATAATAATTTTAACGACACAATTTTATTTAATCTTAAAGAAATACCAAATATTAAACCAAAATTTTCTAATTTTGAAGATATAAAATCAAGACAACTAAGTGGTATTGAAATATTTAAAAAATTAAATAATGAATTTCTAATGTATAAATATTGTGAATTTAGTAATATTAAAAACGAATTAAAAAATAAAGAAAAAACACCTAATTTAGATAAAATTTTTGGAGCATCTGATTTAAATAAATATAGACTGTTTAATTTTATTAATATGAAAAAAAATAAAACAGATAATGATACTGATAAAGCTTATCGTTCGAATGTATCTCTAACAAAAATTATGTATGATCGTAATAAAAAAGAACAGGATTCAATTCAACAAGATAAATTTCGTTATAAAGTATTAGCAAATATAGATCAAAATAAGACTATACAATATATAAATTTATGTTATATATTAGACAATAAAAGTATGGTAGATGATTTATTAACAAAATATAAAAAGCATAATAAAAAAACAGAACAATTTTTAGGTGTTTATTGGGTAATGTATCCAGAAATGACTAAATCATATAATTATATATTATTACAAATCTTATTATTACAACATACATTAGAAATAGGAGGCGAATTTCATATTGCTGGAAATTCAATTATTATCAATGATTTATTAATATTGTTAAACCATATTTTTGATAAAATTAAAATTAGAATGACTTCAAAAAAAATCGGTAGTCTTGAGTTATCTATTACTGGTATCAATTTTTTAGGCATTAATGATTCATTGTATAATAAGATATATGATATAATAACTACAACAGATAAAGAAATTATTAGTATTTTTGATAAAGAAATTAATTATTCATATATTAATATAGAAATATCTGAAAATAAAATATTTGATATGACAAAAAAAATAATATCAATTCTACAAAAAAATGAAAAATTAATTCTACTTAACATTGATAAAATTAATATGGCTCAAAGAAAGAGAACACTAAATGATGTAATGAAATATTTATTATAAAATAATTAAAAATAAAATAATATTTATTTTTAATTTGATCTAATGATTGATACTAAATCCACAAGGCCTTTAGCCTTAGGTATTTAGCATAAAATATTTTAATTTGATCTAACGATTGCGAAAAAGTAATTTATTTTTCAAATGAATATACTTTTTCTTATATTTCATATACTTATCATAATACCCTCCTCTTCTTCCTGGCACTGATACAGCAGCGCTATAATTAAATAAATTATTCATAATTTTGTATATTTGTTCTTTTGTAATTTGTCTTCCTTCTCTTAATATTATACCTTTATCAGTAAGTGTATTAAATAATCTATGTAATGTCTGAATATCTGTTTCGCTTAATACTGGTTTTTCTTTTATTCTACTTAATAAAGATATTGCTGAATATAATTCTCCATCTATCTGCCCACCAGATGAATCTAAACGTGATGGTCTTATCTCAATAGTTCTTAAAATTTCTCTAAATGTAGCAATATTATCATCAAAACTACCTCGAGAAATAGTTAATGGTGTGAAAGATTGTTGTTTAGCTTGTCCTGGTCTTAAACTTGCTTCTATTTCTGCGAGACTTACTGGAGCTTCTGATTGTCCTGGTCTTAAACTTGCTTCTATTTCTGCGAGACTTACTGGAGCTTCTGATTGTCCTGGTCT
>Ga0214923_10007289_pt1 | contig 12104 bp, 6 predicted proteins | sample LL1510_MetaG_FD_177993 | JGI IMG/M metagenome (GOLD analysis project Ga0214923, IMG submission 177993) | Freshwater microbial communities from Lake Lanier, Atlanta, Georgia, United States - LL-1510 | ecosystem: Environmental > Aquatic > Freshwater > Lake | place: USA: Georgia | collected 2015-10-15 | reverse complement strand
GAGCAGGTCGGCGAGCGTGTGGTCGCGGCCGCCGACGACGAGCTTCGTGTCGAGCGGGATGCCGCCGAGGCCGCACTGCGAGAGATAGCCGAGCCACTGGTCGGGATGCCCCTGCCCGGTCGTGCTCCCTTCCTCGACGACGGCGACGACGCCCCGCTTCCCTGGCCGCAGCTGCCAGCCGGTGAGCGGACCACCGCCGAGCAGATACTCGAGCGCCGGCCCCACCTCGCCGTCGCGCGCGAGCGGAAACGCGGGGCCGAACGCGAGGATGCCATGCACCACCTGCCAGGCGCCGTGCACCGATGCGTCGAGCCGGCGGGCATCGCGGGCATGCGAGATCGCGGCCTCGATCCTGGCGCACAAGGCCGGCGGAGAGGCACGGGTGGATGCGCCGGTGGGGGTGGTGGGCGGCGGCACCCGGCCGCAACCGCCCGCAAGGACGCAGGCGGCGGCGATTCGGGCGGCAAACGGCAAACGGTGGCGAACGGTGTGTCTCATCGCTGCGTACGACTAGAATACCCTCGCCCAGCCCCGCCGCGCCGCCACCGATCGCGGCCCTTTTCCGGAGCCATGCCGCTGCCATGCCGATCTTCTTCGATCCCGGCTACATGCTCGCCGTCGCCCCCGCCCTGCTCCTGGCTCTCTGGGCCCAGTGGCGGGTGAAGTCGTCTTTCGCCGCCGCATCGCACGAACCGGCCCCGTTGACGGGTGCCGCGGCAGCCCGCCACATTCTCGACTCGGCGGGCGCGACCGACGTGGAGATCGAGGCCATCCCCGGCATGCTCAACGATCACTACGATCCGCAGACGAAGGTGCTGCGGCTCTCCGAGGCGGTCTACGGCAGCCGGTCGCTCGCCGCCGTCGGCATCGCGGCCCACGAGGCGGGCCACGCGCTTCAAGACGCGCAGCATTTTTCCCTGATGAAGGTGCGGAACATCGCCGTGAACGTGGCGAACATCGGCAGCGGCTTCGGGATGACGATGTTCGTACTCGGCCTCATGATGCGAAGTGCGCCGCTGGCCTGGCTCGGGATCGCGCTCTTCGCCGGCACGGTGTTTTTCCAGGTGGTGAACCTGCCGGTGGAGATCGACGCCAGCAACCGGGCGAAGACGCAACTCGTGAGCCTGGGGATCGTGCCACCGGCGGAGATGCCGGCCGTAAACAAGGTGCTCAACGCCGCTGCCTGGACCTACGTCGCCGCCACGCTCCAGAGCGTCCTCACGCTCCTCTATTACATGAGCTACCTTTCCGGCAGTAGCCGCGACTCGGAAAGCTAGATGGCCTTCGAAAAAGCCTTCCATGGCTTTTTTCCACGCGGGCGACACCCGAAACGCCGAGGGTTGTCGGGGCTGCCGTGGGCCGCATCCTGCGGCGGATGAGTTGATCCACGGGCTGCCAGGATCTTTTCCGCTGTGCCGCCTGTGATTCAGTTCTCGGGATACACTCCCCGGCGGATCGCGAGAGTCCGCACGGCAGGGCTCGTCCACTCCGAGGCGCGCATGGCGACCGGTGAACCCTCTCCGCGGTGCTGGCACGCGCTGACCACGGCCGACGTCGCCGCGCGGCTCGGCTCCGACACGGTCGCCGGGCTGACGCCGGCCGAGGCCGCACGGCGGCTGGCGGAGTGGGGGGCGAACGCGCTTGACGAAGCACCGGCCGTCCCGTGGTGGCGGCGGCTGGCGCGGCAGTTCGAGGAGGTCGTGATCGCGATCCTCGTCGTGGCGGCGATCGTGGCCGGCTTTCTCGGCGAGTGGGCCGATACGGCGGCGATCGTGGCGATCGTGATCATCAACGGCCTGATCGGCTTCCTTCAGGAGGAGCGGGCCCAGCGGGCGCTTGGCGCGCTGCGGCGGCTGGCGGCACCGAACGCCCGCGTCGTCCGCGGCGGGCAGCCGCTCGTCGTGCCGGCGCGGGAGGTCGTGGTCGGCGACCTCGTCGTGCTCGAGGCCGGCGACCACGTGCCGGCCGACGCCCGACTGGTCGAGGCCCACGGGCTCACCGCCCAGGAGGCGGCGCTCACCGGGGAATCGATGCCGGTGGTGAAGGACGCGGCGACGTCGCTCCCGGCCGAACTGCCGCTCGGCGACCGCGCGACGCTCGTGCATGCCGGCACGGTCGTGGCGTCGGGCCACGGCTCGGGGCTCGTCGTGGGCACCGGCATGCGCACGCAGTTGGGAGGAATCGCCGGGCTGCTCGAGTCGACGCCCCCCGAGGCGACGCCCCTCCAGCGGCGGCTCGGCGAGCTCGGCCGGGTTCTGATCGTCGTCTGCCTCGTGATCGTGGCGGTCATCTCCGGGCTCGAGCTCATGCGTGGGGGAAGCCCTGCCGACGTGCTCCTGCGATCGGTGAGCCTGGCGGTGGCCGCGGTGCCGGAGGGGCTGCCCGCCGTGGTCACGCTCGTGCTCGCGCTGGGGCTGCAACGCATGGTGGCCCGCAACGCGCTCGTGCGGCGGCTGCCGAGCGTGGAGACGCTCGGCTGCGTGACGGTGATCGGCTCCGACAAGACCGGCACGCTGACCCGCAACGAGATGACCGTCAGGGCGGTGGTGACGCCGCTCTGCGAGTATCACGTGACGGGCGCCGGCTACGCGCCGCGTGGGGAGTTTCTCGTGGAGTCGGAGCGCGTGTCGGAAGCGACGGCGGCATCCACGCGCCCCGCCGATCCCGGTGTCGACCCTCAGCTCCTCAGGCTCCTCACGATCGGCGCGCGGTGCAACAACGCCGCCTTGAGCCCGGCGGCCGATGGCGACGATCGCTGGGAGGTGGTCGGCGACCCGACCGAAGGCGCCCTGCTCGTCGCCGCCATGAAGGCGGGCGTCGCCATCCACGACCGCGGCGAGACGGTGGTGTATGAAGTGCCGTTCGACTCCGATCGCAAGGCGATGTCGGTCGTGGTGCGGAAGGCCGACGGATCCCTCGTGGTCTACGCCAAGGGGGCCCCGGAACCGCTGCTCGACCGCTGCACGCACGAAGACCGCGGCGCGGGGCCGGAGCCGCTGACCTCGGAGCGGCGCGAAGCGATCCTCGCGCGGAATGCGGCTCTGGCGGCCCGGGCCCTGCGCGTGCTCGCGCTCGCCTGGCGGCCGGCGGCGGCCCTGCCGGGGCCCGATGCCGCGGCCGCCGGCATCGAGCGCGGCCTCGTGTTCGCCGGTCTCGTGGGGATGATCGATCCGCCACGCGACGAGGCCCGCACGGCCGTGGCGACGTGCGCGGCGGCCGGCATCCGGCCGCTCATGATCACCGGAGATCATCCGGCCACGGCGCTGGCCATCGCCAGGGAGCTCGGCATCGCCGGCCCCGGGGATCGCGCGGCGACCGGCGCGGATCTCGACCGCCTGTCGGCCGACGAGTTCGCCGCCGCCGCCGGCACGATCGCCGTCTACGCGCGGGTGACGGCCGAGCACAAGCTGAAGATCGTGCAGGCCTGGCAGCGCCGCGGGGAAGTGGTCGCGATGACCGGCGACGGTGTGAACGACGCCCCGGCGATCCGGGCCGCCGACATCGGCATCGCCATGGGGCTCACCGGCACCGACGTGACGAAGGAAGCGTCGGACATGGTGCTCACCGACGACAACTTCGCGTCGATCGTGAGCGCCGTCGAGCAAGGGCGGGGCATCTACGACAACATCCAGAAGTTCATCCACTACCTCCTCTCCTGCAATGCCGGCGAGGTGCTCGTGATGTTCGTGGCCGCGGTCGTGGGCTGGCCGGCGCCGCTCGCCGCGATCCAGATCCTGTGGCTGAACCTGATCACCGACGGGCTGTCGGCGTTGGCGCTCGGGCTCGAGCCGCCGGAAGACGACCTCATGCGGCGGCGGCCGCGGAAGACCCGCGAGCCGGTGATCACCTGGAGCCGCGGTCGCACGATCGTGGTCCACGGGGCGATCATGGCGGCCGTGATGCTCGGCGGCTTCTGGGCGACCTACCGCGGCGACGCCGCCCGGCTGCCTCACGCCCGCACGGTCACGTTCTGCGTCGCCGCCTTCGCGCAATTGCTCTTCGCGTTCGCCTGCCGCAGCGAGCGCCGCACGGCCTGGCAGCTCGGCCTGGCGACGAACCCCGCGCTGCTCGTGGCCGTCGTCGTATCGGCCCTGCTGCAGGTGAGCGTGGTGATGCTGCCCTTCGCCCGGCCGGTGTTCGAGGTCGGCACCGAACTCGGCGCCGACTGGCTCCTGGTCGTGGCCGCGGCGGTCCTGCCCCTCGCGATCGTCGAAGCGTCCAAGTGCCTCACATCGTAGGACAGGCGTCCCGCCTGTCGTCTCATCTGGCGCACCGGCTCGGGGTCGCCCCTACCTTCGTGGGACAGGCTTCAGCCTGTCATGCCTCTTCTAAAACGCGTCGGCTTCGGGCTCCCCGAATCCCCTCGCCGGACGTTCGCCTTGTTGGTGGGCACCGGCTCGTGACTGCCCACGCCCTCTCGCTTGACGTTCGCCTCAACGACCAATCCGCCTGCGGCGGATCGGTGCCCGCAGGCTTCGGCTCTCTGCGTGTCCGCTTCGCTTTCGCCATCCATGGCTGCGCTTGCTCCCACAGCCCGCTCTATGGTCTCGGCAGCCCCGATCCTCCTCAACTGGCTTGATTAACAAAGGGGGGAGGATCGGGGTTGTCCCCTACCATTGAGACGGCGTATTTGGGCTGCTTCACGCAGAGCCTCGGCATCCTGCCTCGCTTTGCTTGGCGAACCTCCGTTCGCTCTTGATAGCCGGGCCTCCCGCCCGGCAGCCCATAGACATCAGGCCTGGAAGGCCGGGTTCATGCCAGCCGATGGAGGTCGGCCAAGGGCAGGTCGGCACGATGCCGAGCCTGCCCGTGAAACTTCCCGGCGAGATGGTAGGGGCGACCCCGAGCCGGCGCGCCGGTTTGAAGCTATGAAAGCCTGAAGCCCGTCCCACAGTCAGTGGTTCAGGGAGTAGAGCAGGATGTTGAGGGCGATCTTTTCGGCGTCGTCGCGGTCGTAGCCGGTGCACTCGAGCGAGTTCTGCTTCTCGAGGGCGCAGGAGATGTCGTAGGGGGAGAAGATCACGGCCCAGCGGTCGCCGATCCGGATGCCCTCGAGCTTGGGCGCGACGCGGCGGCGGCGGGCGGCGAGCGGGCCGTCGCCGCCGGCGGGCTCGCGGAGTGTGACTTCGCGCACGTCGAAGCCGCCGTATTCCGTTGACGTGAACAGCGGATCGGACGCCGGGATCTCCTCGAGCCGGTGGGCGGGGAGCACGGCGGCGATCTCGGCGCGGAAGGCGGCCGTAAACCGCCCGGCGGCGCAGACGCTGTCGGCGAGGAGCATGCCCCCACGCTCGAAGAACTGCCGCAGCCGCTCCCGGGCCGGCTGCGGAAAGGCGAAGCCCTGCCGCCCGTGCATGAACACGAGATGGTGGTCGAACAGCCGCGGGTCGGCGGGGTCGATCTGGTCGGGCGTGTCGTCGACCCGCACGCCGAGCTCGCGGCCGGCGGCCCGGAGGATGTTGGCGAGCGCGGCCGGCGCGGCGTCGCACATGCCGCCGTGTCGAAGCTTGCCGATCGTGATCTGCCCGCGCTCGAAGCGATCGGCCGGTCCGGCCGGCGGCCGTTCGATCGCGAACAGCTGGTCCTTGCTCTTGAGTTCCCGGTTGGTGGCGTAGGCGAGCACATTGGCGCCGATCGCCAGCGCCGCATCGACCTCTCGCTGGATCGCCGGCGCGAGCGAGCGGCGGGCGGGGCCGCCGATCTCCCACAGGCAGGAGAGACTCGGCATCGCGGGGGAGCCACGGTCGAGATCCGTCGGTGGAACATAGATCAGGCAGGTGCGGCAGCCGTAGTCGACGCCGAGGAGCGGCCGGTGCAGCTCCGGCGGCACGACGGCCTCGGCGTGCCAGGCGGGATGCTCCGGCGGCAGGAGGTGGAGGGCATATTCGGGCTCCGGGAAGATTTCACCGACGAGCTGGCGGAAGCGGCGGTCGAATTCGTCGCTCGCCGGGCAGCAGGCTTCGGCGAAGACGAAGCCTCCCTCGTCGATGTAGCGCCGGAGCTGCTGGCCGGCGTCGGGGCCGAGGTTGAAGGCGGCCCTGCCCGAGAGCCACAGCACCGGCGCCTGACGCAGGTCGTCGAGCGTCGCGGCCGGCGTGTCGACGACGTGCCAGGAGAGTCCCGCGGGATAGTCCTTCTTCCACTGCCCCTCCACGTGCTCCACGAGGTGCGCGATGTCGTGGCCGTGGCGGTTCCAGTCGGTGCCCGGATCGTGGCGGCTCTTCGCCACGAGCACCGGCCGCCGACCCTTGGCGAGGAACAGGAGCGCGAAGCTCGTGGCCACGATCGGATCCTCGATCCGGCCGCCGCGGAAGCCGCCCGAGAGCTGATCCTGGCTCTCCACGAGCACCCGCGCGCCCTCCAGATACCAGTCGGCATGGCCGATGAACCGCCGGGCCGTGAACCGGCCCACCCGCTCGAGCCCGTAGAGATAGTAGAAGTGCCAGGTCTGGCCGCCGCCGGGATTCTCGCGCACGCTGAACCGCTTGCCGAGCCAGTCGAGGCCGCGTTCGAGCACCTTGGGCGACGATCCGCCGCCGCAGCATGAGACGGTGTCGCGGGCGGCCTGAGCGTCGGGCGTGCCGAGTTGCTCCGCCGTCATCCACACGCTCGCGATCCCCGCGCAGGTCATGCTCCCGGTGCCGGCGACATTGCCGATCGTATAGCCCCACGAGCCGTCGGCATTGGCGCACGACACCCAGTATTGCTGGGCCTTCATCCACACGTCGGGCTTCACTTTCGCGCCCGCGCGGGCGGCCTCGTGAAGGGCGAGGAGGGCGAACTGCGAATTGGAGTTGTCTCCCGTGCCCTTGCCCTTGCCATACGACCACGAGCCAGCCGCAGGCCCCGCCGCCACCTGCGTCTGCTCGAGCCAGCCCACGTTGCGCTGGATGATCGCCCGGTCGGCCGCGGGCGCGAGCATCGCCAGCACGAGCGTCTGCAGCGCGACGGAGTAGGTCTCCTCCGGCTCCTGGCGGCGCAGCCAATCGAGGCTCTTGCGCAGGGCAGGTTCCTCGGCCCGCATCCCCGCGTTGGCGAGCGCGAGCATCACGAGCGCCGTCGCCCCCACGCGGGTGTCCTGCGTGCGCATCGCGCATTCCCACGAGCCGTCGGCCTCCTGCTCGCGCTCGAGCCAGTCGCGGGCCTTTTCGATCGCCCGCTGGATCTGTTCGGACGACACGCCCGCCTCGTCGGCCCGCACGGGAGCCGCCGGCCAGGCCGCCGCGCAGCACAGGGCGGCGACGAGGAGACACGGCAGCCGCGCGGCGGACCGCGCAGGTCGTGACGGTCGGGAGGGTGGCGGCGCGCGGCGGGGCATGAGCATCGAGGGAAGTTTACCGCTTTTACCCGTGGGGCGCGGCGCAGGACGATCGAAGGGCGAGCGCGGGGCCGCGGACGTTTGCCGCTTTCGTGGCGAAGGCGGATACTGAACGGGAGGTCGTCGCCGTGCCGGCGCGGCCCTCTCCCCAGGAAGGATCTCGCGACCCAGTGTCCACCGCCCCGAAGCCCAAGACCCTCGATGACGTCCTCCACGAGTTCGCCCAGCATCGGCGACTGATGCAGGAGGAGCTGCAGAAGGTGATCGTCGGGCAGAACGACGTGATCGAGCAACTCTTCGCCGCGATCTTCACGCGCGGCCACTGCCTGCTCGAGGGCGTGCCCGGCCTGGCGAAGACACTCATGGTGTCGACGCTCGCCCGGATTCTCGACGTGGGTTTCAAGCGGGTGCAGTTCACGCCCGACCTCATGCCCTCCGACATCACCGGGACGAACGTGCTCGAGGAGGACGATTCCGGCCGGCGCAGTTTCCGGTTCGTCGAGGGGCCGATCTTCACGAACATCCTCCTCGCCGACGAGATCAACCGCACGCCGCCGAAGACGCAGGCGGCGCTCCTGCAGGCGATGCAGGAGCAGGAGGTGTCGGTCGGCCAGGAGACCCACCGGCTGCCCGACCCCTTTTTCACGATCGCCACGCAAAATCCGATCGAGCAGGAGGGCACCTATCCCCTCCCGGAGGCCCAGCTCGACCGATTCATGTTCAACATCAAGGTTGGCTATCCGACGGCCGCCGAGGAGGAGCAGATCCTGATGGCGACCACACGGGCCGAGAAGCCCGATGTGCGGAAGGTGCTCTCCGGCCGGGCGATCGTCAACATCCAGAAGCTCGTGGGCAGCGTCGCCGTGAGCGAATACATCGTGAAGTACGTGGCGCGACTCGTGCGGGCGACGCGGCCCAAGGATCCGCTGGCCCCGGCCTACGTGGCCGAACTCGTCGACTGGGGGGCAGGGCCGCGGGCCGGGCAGTTCCTCATCCAGGGCGGCAAGGCGATGGCCGCGATGGACGGGCGGTTCAGCGTGTCGCTCGACGACGTGCGCCGGATCGCCGTGCCGGTGCTGCGGCACCGGATCGCCACCAACTTCCAGGCCCAGGCTGACGGCCTGACGAGCGAATCGATCGTGGAGCGGCTCGTCCGCGAACTTCCCGAGCCCGAGATCCCCACGCTCGTGAAGTGAGCCGGCCATGGTGCGGGTGGTCGAGGAATACCTGAAGCCGGAGGTCGTGCGGCAGATCGCACGGCTCGATCTCCGCGCGCAGTTCATCGTGCGCGGGTTTCTCCAGGGGCTGCATGCCAGCCCCTATCAGGGCTTTTCCGTCGAGTTCAGCGAGCATCGCAAGTATGCCCCGGGCGACGATCCCAAGGACATCGACTGGCTGGTGTACGCCAAGACCGACAAGCATTACGTCAAGAAGTTCGAGGCCGAGACCAACATCACCGGCTACCTCGTCGTCGATACGAGCGGCTCGATGGCCTACACCTACCGGCAGCAGATGACGAAGCTCGACTACTCGATCTCCCTGGCGGCGGCGCTCTGCTGGCTGATGGTTCACCAGCAGGACCCCTGCGGCCTGATGACGTTCGACGACCGGCTCCACGCCCGCCTGCCGGCCCGATCCAAGCGGTCGCAGATCGCACAGGTGCTCTCGGCCCTGGCGAAGGTCAAGCCGTCGGGCCGCACCGACATCGCCAGGAGCATCGCGCAGATGGCGGCGATGCTCCGCCACCGCTCGCTCGTGATGATCTTCAGCGACCTGCTCGCCGACCCGGAGCCGATCCGCGAGGCCCTGCTCCGGCTGCGGCACCGCGGGCACGACGTGATCCTGTTTCACGTGCTCGACGAGGCTGAGGTGAGGTTTCCATTCGAGGGCGTGGTCGACCTCACGGAGCCCGAATCGCAGGACCGCCTCGTGGTGGACGCCGATGCGGCCCGCCGCGACTACGTGGCCGGCGTCGCGGCGTTTCGCGACGATTACCGGCGGGCCTGCTTCCGGGCGGGGATCGATTACGTGCCGCTCGACACGGGCATGCAGTTCGACACGGCGCTGATGGAATATCTCGTGAGCCGCCGCAACCGATTTTAGCCGCCATGGGCCTCTCGTTCTTGACGCCGATGCTGCTCGCGGGAACGGCGCTCGTCGCAGTGCCGGTGGTGCTGCATCTCATCATGCGCCGGAAGCCCGTGAAGCACGCCTTCCCGGCGCTGCGGTTCCTGCGGGAGCGGGCGGTGGCGAACCGGCGGCGGCTGCGGCTCAAGCACCTGCTCCTCCTCCTCCTGCGGATGGCGGCCGTGGCGCTGCTGGCGCTCGCGCTCGCGCGGCCGACGCTCCGCGGGGCCGGCTGGCTCGCCGATGCCGAGGGGCCCGTGGCGGCCGCGTTCGTGTTCGATACGGCGCCGCGGATGCTGCTCCGGGAGGGGAATCGCACGCGGCTGGCGCAGGCCACGGAGATGGCCCGGCTGCTGTTCGCCAAACTGCCGCCGACGAGCGGCGTGGCGGTGCTCGACACTTCGGGAGGCGCCGCGACCTTCTCTCCCACCGTCGCCGCGGCGGCGGCCCGCGTCGAGCGGCTCGCCGCAGCCACTCCCGGCACGACGCTCGCGGGAGCGATGGCCGAGGGGCTCCGGCTGCTCGGGTCGACGCCGCTCGCACGGCGCGAGATGTACGTGTTCACCGACTGCTCGCGGGGTGCGTGGGCGGGTTCCGCGCCGCTCGACTCGGCGGCCTCGCATCCCGACGTGAGCGTGCTGTATGTCGACGTCGGGGCCCGGGCGAGCCGCAATTTCGCCATCGACTCGGTGGAGCTCGCCAGCGACGTGATCGCGGCGGGCTCCCCGGCGCTCGTCACGGTGTCCACCAGCCGGACCGGCCCGGATGCCAGTCGGGCCGTCGCAGTCGAATTCGTCGGGCCCGAGGGCAAGTACGTCCGCCGGGCGATCAAGCCGGTGGCCTGGAAGGAGGGGGCGGCGGCGCAGGTGTCGTTCGATGTGTCCGGGCTCGAGCGGGGCGTGCGGCAGGGCCGCGTGGTGATCGACGGATCCGACGACCTCGAGGCCGACGACGTGCGGTCGTTCACGGTCGAAGTCGGCCGGCCGGCCCGCGTGCTCGTGGCCTCACCGGCGCCCGCCGCCCGCACCGGCCGGTTCATGGTGCAGGCGCTCGCGCCGGTGGCCCTCAAGAAGGCGGGCAAGGCTCGATTCGACGTCGCGGCCGTCGATGTCGCGGAGCTGGCGACGACTGCTTGGGACGACATCGCCGGGATCGTGCTCGTCGATCCGCCGCCCCTGCCGGCCCGCACGTGGGAACTGCTCGGCCAGTGGGTGGCCGCGGGGCACGGGCTCGTCGTCTGGCTCGGGCCGCAGGCCGGCGACGCGGCCCGGTTCAACTCCGAGGCGTCGCGCCTTGTTCTCGGCGGCGGCATCGTGCGGGTGTGGCGCAGCCCGGACGGCGGCAACTTTCTCGCCCCAGCCGCCCTCGAGCATCCGGCGCTCGCCGCATTTCGCCGCGTGGGAGACGCCGTGCCCTGGCAGGATTTTCCCGTGGAGCGGCACTGGGAGTTCGACTCCGGCGCCGCCGACGGTGCGGCCGCCGACGGCGCCGTGCCGATCGCCGCCTATCGCAACGGGCTGCCCGCGATCCTCGAGCACCGTCTCGGCACGGGCACCGTGCTCACGATCACGACCCCGGTCTCCCAGCCGGCCACCGATCCCGACGCCTGGAACACGCTGGCGACGGGCTTCGAGCCGTGGCCGTTCGTGATGCTCGCCAACGAGTCGCTGCGGCACGTCGTCGACACGGCCGACGACCGCAACATCGTGGCGGGAAGGCCGGCCGTCCTCCACGTCGACCGCCGCGATGTGCCGGCCGCATTCGTGCGGTCGCCGGCGGGCGACGACTTTCCCGCGGCCATCGATCAGGCCCGCGGTACGATCACCGTCACGGCCACGCAGGTGCCGGGCAACTACGTCGTCCGGGCCGGGGGCGAGGTGGGCGGGTTCATGAAGGGCTTCAGCGCCAACCTCGATGCCGCCGCCACCGACGCGGCGCGGCTCGACGACGGGCTTCTGCGGGCCGTGCTCGGCCCCGCCGCGCTGGTCGCCCGCACGGAGCAGGAACTGGTGCGTGACGTGAATCTCGAGCGGGTCGGTGCGGAACTTTCGGGCTGGCTCTTGCTCCTCGCCGCCGCCGTGATCGCGGCCGACTGGGTCGTCGCCAACCGCTTTTACGCGCCGCGCGGCGAGCCGGCTCCGGGCGCCGCGGTTGACCCGGGATTCACCGGGCAGCCGCCGCTTTCGGCCGCGGCGGAGGCGGGAGCATGATCGCGGCCGCGGGACTGCTGCACGACGTCTCGGTGGCCTTCGATCCGGTCGGCTCCTGGGCCACGCTGGCCGTCGTCACGGCGGCCTTCGCGGCCGTGCTCTTCGCCGTGGGGCCCGACCGAGCGCGGGTCACGCCCGGCCGTCGGCTCGCACTCGTGCTGGTGCGATTCGCGGCGTTCGTCGCCCTCCTCGCCTGCATGACGCGGCCGACGATCGTGGCCACGAAGAAGGCGCGGCAGCCGGGGACGGTGCTCGTCGTCATCGATGATTCGGAGAGCATGACCGTGGCCGACGGGCTCAACGGGCAGACCCGCTGGGAGGAACTCGCGGCGGCGCTCGCCGCGGCGCGGCCCGCCGCCCGGGCGCTCGCCGCCGAGACGAACCTCGACGTGTCGCTGTGGCGGTTTGCCCGCGAGGCGCAGGCGGTGCCGCCGGTCGGCGATGACCCA
>Ga0214923_10007288_pt1 | contig 12105 bp, 8 predicted proteins | sample LL1510_MetaG_FD_177993 | JGI IMG/M metagenome (GOLD analysis project Ga0214923, IMG submission 177993) | Freshwater microbial communities from Lake Lanier, Atlanta, Georgia, United States - LL-1510 | ecosystem: Environmental > Aquatic > Freshwater > Lake | place: USA: Georgia | collected 2015-10-15 | reverse complement strand
AGATTTCGTTGTGTAGCCGACCGGTATTGATTTCAATACGGGTTTTCGCGGGTTCGAATACCATTGTCGGAATATCGTTTAGGACAGTTCGGCGAATAGAATTGGCGAAAGATACGTTGATTCCTTTGAGTGTGAACCGGTATATTCCGTGTTCTTCCGAGATTTCGGAAATATGGACGGGGGTTTCGGAGATTTGGACGGATTTGGCGGCGACGTGTTGTGTTTCGATGATTGCAGACATACTATAATATAATATTATTTAAATATTATATTTTTAAATCAATTTTATTGGTTGTATGGGGTGCTCAGGTGGGTGTCCTACAGGTTAATATCCTGCCATCAGAGCGCCAATCAAAATGAACATTAATACGAATGGGAAAAGAACCAAGACCCAAGCGAGTGTGGTTGCGCCTGCACGACAAATCAAGTTCAAAACCCACGTCCAAAACAGGATATAAATCACCTTTATGATAAAAATCATTGCGGTGCTAGAAACTTGGCAAGAATAATTTCCTAAACAATAGGTATTCAATAGACCAAAATTCTGTATCAACATAACGATGAGCGCGATGACCGAAATCACCAAATATACCCTGGAAGGCATACACAAATTCTTCAACCCTTGGATGGCCATATATCATACAGGAATATTTTATTAATGGTAATGTTGGTGTATGTTTGGGTTTTATACAATTTGCGGGTGATTTTTATTAAACATTTGTGTAACTGGTTGAACGGACGGATTCGGGTTGGGTCCAAAATTACCGCGCAAAAGTTCATCCGAATTAAATGGTCCGGTTGTATTTCCAAAATTACTAATTGGATCAGTTCCCAACAACGACCACGAATCAAATAATCCACCGCCTTTCATTACATTGGTTTTTCTTTGGCGGCGACTACGACGCGCCGACTTGGACCGGCGTCTTTTGCCTCCACCCGAAACCATATTTGGCTGTGTTCGGACACTCATAACATTATTCGGTGCAGTTGGGTCACTACCGCCATATGTATTCAAATCGTAATATGAACGAATCGGGAGTTGGTCGAGTCCAGGCGAAGGACCCAATTGGTTAGAACCGCCGCTAAAGATGGATTTATTATCGCATCCACATCCCCCCTTTTTCAGAGACTGTCTCTGACGTCTTCGATTACGGCTGGTATGTTTGCCGCCTTTTTTAAGTGCGCGTCTTTTGCTACGATAGGTCATATATATAGCATTCATAAAAAAAGATTTAGCGAAATGGGAATATGTGGGGCATATTGTGGTCATAAAGTGGTCATATATTGGTCATAAATACAATGTCATACAGTGTAATTTTATACAATATCGACGTGTGTTAGAAAGTGGCGTCTGCAACAGATGTTATGGATATGTAAATCGTCCAGCACTTGTGCCTCTACTGTTTTCTCTGTATGATTGGTTTTTGTCATATAGACAATTTTGTCTAAATGAATCCCCTGACTCAGTTTCCTCTTTCGCACTTGGTCTTGGTAAAATCGGTAGGTATCCGCCAATACTTCGCCGCAAGTATAACATTTCACTGGAATAATCATTCGTTTTGTTGATGGTTGGGTATATATATGTATATAGGATTATCTTATCTTTATAAATTGTTTTAAAATCAATTTTATTTATTATCATACATATATATGAAACGTCATACAGGTATTATTGTAATTGTATTATTAACATTAATCATTGTAAATAACATATACTATCCTGTAGGACATACGGGGGTGGAGGGATTTGACATACATAGTAAATGGGCGCATAATGAGGCGGATACGTTCGACCGTTATATTATTACGGTTTCGCCCCTTTTGAAAAAGGTGAAGGGTCAAACAGATTTGGTCTTTTTGAAAGCGCAATTGTTAAACATACTCAAAATGTTCAATGCGAATTTCGAGGCCTATATTCAAAAAGTGTATAATACAAAAGACTTTTTGAATCCAAATATATCTGTGGACTTAATAAACGGTGTCATTACACAACTGTTTGACTATCTGAAATCCGTGGTGGATTCGGCGAAAAATACGGAGGGGGATGGGTCGCTGACCAACGATGCGCGAAATTCGATAAAAACGTATTTTTTCACGGGGTTTACTCAATTATTCAAAAAATTGGCGGCTCTGAAACACAAACCGGAGGTGGGTTCGAGTGGCGCTACGTTATTCACGAACGAACAGATTACGGATTACGCGTATACTGGCGAGCCGTCGATAAAACATTTTGCGATTTTGTGCGACGATAATTCGAGTATTGCGAAACAGCTCAATGGCGACCCCGTCGATCCTACAGGTGTTCATATGGAGTTTTTCATTAGCAACAGTATTAATAATGCAAACAATAGCAACTTTTTATTACAAGTATACAAGGACACGGCGGAATTACAGAATACCACTACGCAATTCTCGGATTATGCGTCTAGTTTACGATACACCAAAAATGCGAGTGGTTCGGATCCGACATTGGACGACATCTTGGGCGACGTTGTAGCGAATACTGCCGATGTATATAAAATATCTCAATCGAATACAGAAGGCCCGTTTCTCGCAATTTTGATTTTGTCATTGGCTTTGGGTATTGCCATTGTGTATTATTTTTATGACTCGTTTGGAGGTTCGGTGGCTTCTTCTGTAAGTTCTGCATACAATACAGCTTCGAATGCGGTTTCCGGTGCAACCGCGAATATGAGTGCGAATGTGTCTGCAAATGTAACCGGAATTGCGGGAAAAGTCGGAAATGCAGTATCTGTAGATAATTTGACGACGACTATGAATAACGCGGGTGGTGGATTATTTTTGTTTCACGGATTTTTGCTGATTCTCATTTTGATTTTGTATTTGAAATATCACGGAGGAGATACATTAGATGATTTGGAGGATGTCATAGAGGAGGGTGCGGATAGACTGATTTCAATGGCAGTAGATGAAGTGGAAAACCAAATGGGTGATGGTGACGACGAATAATTTTTGGTGTGTGTCTTACAGGTATTTTTGTTTTCGTCTGGTTCGGCGTTTTCCGCCTCCTGTATTCACTGTATTGTCTTGAGGAACGATTTGTTCTTGTTGCTGTTCTTGTTGCTGTTCTAGACCTGGTTCACTTTCTGGTGGAAAATCCGGCTGTGAACCTAGACCCGCAAATTCGTCGTCGTCTTTTGGTGTCTGTGTCCCTTGTTTGTGTGTTTCAGTGACGGCTGGTGGCTGTGTCTCTTGTTCTTGTGTTTCGGCGACGGCTGGTGGCTGTTTTCGTGTAGAAAACAGTTTTCCAATTTTAAAAAGCCGTTTTCCAGTATTAATCGCACTTTTATTTGCAAGATCTCTGAGAGACCGTTTCACCCCCGGCTGAGGTGGACGATAAAACAGCGAATTCAACCGGTCGCTTCTAGGCATATATGGATTACGCCATGCAAATCCTTCCTGTGGCATAAACGGTTTCAAAGAAAACAGCAAAGTATACATCATAAGACCCATAGAATAATAACAATTTGGCGTATTTGCAATCGACGACAATGCGGATGCAGCGATGGACGTTCCCATAAATGTAGCAGATACCATACTGGACATTGTGCCGCTATTACCAACTACACTCATAACTATATTCGAACTGAATTGTGCCAAACTTGCATATGAATTCAATCCCGAACCAATCAATAATCCACTTATCTGACTGCAAGCAAAATGAGGAGTCATAAGCACACAAAAAGTGAAATTGTATAAGAAATCGATTACGTCTTTTTTGAACGCATTCTTCTTTTTGAATTCATTGTCAAATTGCCGTTTTCTCTCGTAATACTCGTTCAGTTTATCATTCGGGTAGTTTTTTACAGGATACTCTTTTGTGAGTCCCTTTGTTTGGTAATATTTTTCGAGTCTTGCAGTTAAATTGGCATTCGGTAATTTAGTGGGATCTTTAAACAGGTTTTGTGTATAATTCAAAAACGCCATATTGGTAGAATGTCGAAATGTCTTTTTAATATAAGTCATGTCGAGCGAGAAATACCGGACTTTATTATGCACCTTTTCCAATAACATTTTAACAATTCTATGAATATTTTCCTTGGGGGCTGGATTATAAATCATAAAGGTATTATATTTCGGGTCAACTACCGTAGTGTCCAACAGGTCAATCTTGTTTATAATATCGATATATTCTTTGAATTCTGGATGTGTATCCACGTGGTTCTGAATCAGTGCCGTCAATTTATCGTATGTATTTTCGCGTTTAATAAGTCGGTAATAATTATTGATTTTGTTCTTAGGATCAGGATGAACCGATGTAAGATAAATATCGGCCAATATCAAACACCGGATTTGCTCTTTCACCACATATGCGGGTATTTGGTCGGCTTTCTCGACACTCGTCAATTTATTAAACATACCTAGTCCGTATTTTGCAATGTATGGGTCATTGCTACCCGAACTGTAATTATATAAATTGGTGGTGCTTATATGCATATTTAAAGCACGGTATAATCGGCTCGTGTATAGGACAAATCCACCGTGTATTTTTTTGGTGCGCCTTTTGAAGCGCCGTTTTGACTGCATTTTTCGATACTTTCGCGTTCCGCCACCTGTAGATCCGGTTTGTTTCGCATTCTCTGTGCCTTCGCTTTCATTGTTCTTATTATCCTCGTTATCATCAATGTTTGCTTCAAGACCGGTGTTTGGGTTCTCTTCTATCTTTGTTTCCAAATCTTTCTTCAATTCGCCCGTTTTATCATTTGAAGTCATCGACCAAGTCATAAATGATTTCAATTGCCTATACATATTTTTCGTATCACTTCCCTCTTTACAAGGATTTTTCACACGAAATGCATCGTCGCCTTTTTGGTCACCTATTCCCATAAACGATTTAATTCGATTGACAAAATTACGGCGATATGCATACAAAAAGGTATTTGGATAATATTGTCTTTTTTCACCATACTTATTATTGATTGTATTGTATGACGTTTTTTCGATTGGTTCATTCACATCAAATGTTTTGGGTTTTACTTCATATTCATCATCCCCTTCAAAATAATACGTGTTTGACAATGCATCCATTAAACCGTCCAATATGCGATAAACACGCATCATACGAAATTTAGAATATCCTTTGGACAACGTATATTTAAACATATGCAAGAAATTGAAAAAATGGGGGTTCTCAAACGGCATATTTATTTTATCATTCAGTTTGAAATAGTCAAATGATTTGTTTATGATATATTTTTGGTCATTTGCATCGGTTTGTATCTGTGTAATCGCAGTATTAATATGTTCTATGGTATCATTCAGTTGTGGGTTGGTTTGAGACAAAGCTTCCAGTTTTTGAATTTCCTCTTGGATGGATTGGAGGGCTTCTTCTGTTTGAGGAGGACCTCCACCGGAAGTCCCGGGAGTCGGTTCGGTTGGTTTTGTTGCGGGTTTTTCTTCTTTCGTCGCGGGTTTTTCTTCACAGATGGGTTTATTAATAAACTGGAAATATTCCTGTGGCATTATAAAATCCTTTTCAACTAAATAGTTGACAGACGCAAATTCGCGAAATTCCTGATTCTTGAACAACAATCGATTTACTTGGGGAGAAGTCCCGAACCCTAAATCTGAAAAACGTTTTGATGCAAATTTCAATTTGTCCGTAAAACTCATATATGTTGTATATAATATATAGACATATTATATAGATATGAAATCAAACAAGGTAATAATATGTATAGGATTGATCATACTGTCTTTAGTCATTTTGTCATACAGTATTATTTTGGCTACGCCAAGAGGTGTATCCATTGAGGGATATACTGGATTCGACGGAATGGATACCACCAGTTTTGCCGATTGTTCCAATAATCCGCAAGCGGCGGGGTGTTTTCCTCTAAAATACATAGATGTCCAAGGTAACATAAAGACGAAAAATGCCCGTGTTGCATACGGCTACTGGGTCGATGCCAGCGGGTTTGTCCAACAGGCACCTTATGGGTATCAAGTATCGGACGACAAACGGTCGATTTCGCCCAAAACGGCATTTGCCAGATACGACTTTTCTGCCAATGGCGTGAATACACCGACGACGATTGGTGGTGATACGCAAAAACAGGTGTATGACACAAACAAATACAATGTGCAATACCACGACGATGTGGCGACGGTCATCAAAAACGCAAACGATAATAATACGGGTGTGGTATGGGTGGTCAAAGACGGGCAATTGACGGCGCTGCCGCAAACAGACCCGGGTGCGAAGGGCGAAATGTTGTATTATCAACCGGGGTCATACAAGTATGGTGCTGGGTCGTATGTGCCGGGGTACGAAGACAGTGTCTTTATGAGCAAGCTGACACGGCAGAGTTATGCTAAACCGATTACGGATACGGCGTCGATGTTGGGTGGTATTTGTGCACAATACAAGAGTTCGCCGGACCAATTGGAAGAGGCATGTAACCGGCTGGACAAAAACGTATGTGCGGCTACTACGTGTTGTGTCCTAATTGGCGGCGAGAAATGTGTTAGTGGTGGCGAGGGTGGTCCTACAATGAAGGTGAATTACAATGACCCGGCGATACGTAATCGCGATCTGTATTATCATCAGGGGAAATGTTATGGCAACTGTTCGAATACGTTCGAATATGCTTCGGTGGCGTCCAACAGTGATATTGGTGTGAATTCGTATGCTGGGGCGTATGCTGACATATCATTGGCCAAAAACACAACATTGTCGGATACATCGCCTACAGGATATCGTGTAAGTCAGACGGACCAACAAAATGGTGGTCGCGGATATGTATTGAATCAAGGTGGGACGGGGTATAATTTTCTCAGTGGCAATTGAATGTGTGTCCTACAGGGTTATTTTGGTTGGGTGGGTGTGTATATATGTATCTATAATACATATATATGAGTATTCCGCAAATATTTGCATTATCGGCCATCGAAATTGTCGGCGACTTTTCACTGAAATCTTATGCGAATGACGAGGGCGGTATTGAAATGTTATTGTTGGGCATTTTAGGATACGTCGGTGTAGTGGGAATGTTGATTGTGAGTTTGCAGGGATCGTCGGTGTTATTGGTGAATGGTGCTTGGGACGCAGTATCGACAATTATCGAAAGCATTGCGGCGTATGTGGTTTTGGGCGAACGGTTCGACAATTATTTGCAGTATGTGGGTCTTGTAGTGATTGTCATTGGTCTGTATTTATTGAAAGTGCCTTGGAAAAAGTCGCACCCGTTCCATATACCGTCTTCAAAGGCGAATAAGAAAAACGTTGGGTGAGTTGTCCTACAGGGATTTTCTTATTTGACGTCGATGTCTTGTTTTGTTTGTATTGTGGCGTTTATGTTTGGTTTGTTTGCCTCCGATTTTTTGCCTTTTTCTTTCAAAGCTCCTATTTGTTTTTAAATATTTTGGACCACCAGGAAAACTTCCATCTTCCGATGGTGGTGCATAATTAAGCTCTGTATTATGTTCAATCATAGAACGACGAGCCGATTTACGTTCACTACGACTTTGATGAGCTTGTCGTGATTTATCTGCGAGTTTTTCAATATACGAATTACTCTTTCAGTTGAACTAATTGAAAGTGTCTTTACGAAATGGTTTAGAACACGATCATTAGTTAATATATTTGGTGGAATAGACGACAATTCTGATGATACGAATAACTTTTTATCCAAAAACTTGTTCGCACCATCTTTATAAACATATTGTAATACAGTTTTCAAATTTCGTGTTTGATTAACGTTCAATTCTTTCTCTTTACTTAATCTTGATACTACACTATCTATATCCATATATAAAATACATAGATATAGTTTGAAAATACGTTTTTGTGATTTGTCCTACAGGTTATTTATTTGTAAACCAATCACGGTTTATCTTTCTTTGGTAGCGATCCTTGAAACACATACCCTTTGGTAGTCTTCTTTTTGACAATGGGTGGAGGGGGGGTGGATGGTTTGGTGGTGGTGGTGGCGGTGGGTTGTCCTACAGGATTATCTGTTTGTGTCATTTGTGGTGGTCCATCCGGTTCGACCATAAGTCGATGTGCTAAATCGTGGCATTTGGTGCAGAGGGCCATCAAATTGGCGGGATGGTTTTTGTGGAACGTATCAATGAATCCCTGTTTATCGGCGAATTTTTGCGGTGCCAAATGATGTATTTCGTCGCTCAGGGTTTCTTTACACATTTCACAGATACCGCGGATTTTCGTCGTATTATAAGTGGACGCCTGGAGGGCGAGTTGTCCTCCGGTGCCATCATTGGCGTATTTATTACGTATTTGGTAGGCGGTTTCTAAAAACGCGTCGTCCAAATGGAGCGATTTGCAGACTTCCAGGCCATACATCCGGTTTCCCGGTCCGTCTTTCAAGATTCGGTCATACACGAGTGCATCTTGTTCGCGGTCGTATATGACCGACATATGTTTCAATCGGATACGCGGGCATTGGTCCATCTCTGAATAACCGATCATTTGATGGAAATGTGTCGCAAAGAGGAACGAGGCGTGTTTTTTATGGAATTCCATAATTCCCGCCATAAAGATACTCAGAGCCGATTCGATTTCTGTGCCGGAACAGAGTTCGTCGCCCAGTATTAAGCTGTATTGGTCGGCGAATTTGAGGATAACACGGAGTTCGCTCATTTCGACGGCGAAGGTGGATAAGCCACGAAAAAGGTCGTCATTTCCGAGAATGCGTGAGAAAACTGATTTGTATGGACGATATGTGAACTGGGACGCAGGAACATAGAACCCCGCCTGTGCCATAATAACCGCGATTCCTACGGACCGGATGAAACTGGTTTTCCCCACTGCATTTGTGCCATACAGGAGTATTCCGTCGACTTCGTCGCGTCCTAGGACGAGGTCATTGGCGACATAGATTTCGTTTTTCTGGATATGTTCTATTAATGGATGGCGTAATCTCTGAACATCGACGAATGATTTTTGGTCGGGGGCCGCCCCCGCACCCGCACACCCATCCGAAATTCTGGGTCGGCAATAATGGTAGGTTTTGGCCAAAAAGGCTTTGGACAAAATGACATCCAGATTCGCAATGTATTTCGAAAGAGTATCCAGGGACGTATACCACGTAGTTTCGAGATTTGTCAAAAAGGCTTGGTATGTCTGTGCAATGACGGTATTCAATTGTTCTTTTCCATACAGCATTTGTTTTGTCAAATAGTTGATTTTGGGAGAAGACAATTCAAACGTCGTTGCATTCACACTGACGAACTCGAGTTGGGCCAATAAATCCGTGTATGGATGGACGGTCGAATTCGTGTTGGACAAAATGGTTTTCAAGATCGCACCACGTTTCTTGGTAATTTGGAGGGAAACACCCGATTTTTCGGTGGTATGTTCTTTGACGTATTCGCATTTTTCGCCGGTTTGAATGTGCATAATATGATTCAGCCATTCGCGTAATGCGCTAAACGACTTGATGGCGTGGCAGTGGGTGTCATACAGGGTATCTAGTTTATCGGAAATGTCGCGTTGGAAAATGTTTTCTTCGAAAATGGTGGCTGAGGCGACGCTTTTGCAAAGGTCGATACGTAGATTCTGTTGGATAAATGTTATAAACTCCCTAACTGTTTCGTCGATGGACGGGGGCGAGGACGAGGAGGGAGGGTGGGCTCCGCCCCCCGGGGCCGCCTCCGGCGGCCTCAGATAGGCGTCCAGCAAATCAACCTGTTTGACAGACTCGTAGATTTGGCCGATGATTCGCACCGATTCATACAGGTGATATATTGCAGCGGGATAGATCTTTTTCAGGACGATTTGCCTGAGTGTTTTATCCAAATCGCGGATACAATGGATGGATTTTCTCAGGTCGGTCATACAGATAATTTTTGGTTTGGCATTGGTGTCGTCCTCTGCATCCAGGATAACCGCCGTCATCTGGTATTCGCGGTTCAACCACGTTTCGTCGTAGGTGGGTTTCGTAATTTGGTCATACAGTTTACGTTTTCCCATTGGCGTGCAACAGCGATTGACGAAATTGGCAATCGAGGTCAGAGAATTGGCCGTTGTCGGATGGTGGCCGTGCGATTTTGATGACTGAACCGCATCAATGATATTCAACTGTTTCAATGTATGGCACGCCAGCAATACACGTGTATTCGAAGTGTCAAACAGGGGTATTGAGATACGTCGGACCAAATCGGGATTATGTTCCTGTATGAAATTGAGGAGGAAACAGAACGCCTGTGTAGCCAACGCGTTTTCTCTGAACTCAATGCAAATATCGTAGGTTTCTTCCGAGAAAAAACAGGTAATCAAATGCCGGATATAACTCTGTTTGGTGCAATTTCTCGTTTTTTCAGCCAGATGTTTCGGAGTGGCGTGGGCCTGATCAGAGGCGGTCATAAAGATATAATGCACGAGGGTCTGGTTGACCGAAACGCCGGCATATTGGACGATTTTCTCGGTAGGCGCGCGGTCGATTTCAGAGATGACGACGATTTCGTTGGGCGCAATGGTGGAAATCTGGCGTTCCAATTCGTCGAACGTAATGGGTGTAATCATACAGGGTGTTTGATATTCGTAAATGGTCGATTCGCCCGTGAAAATATTGATGGCGGCGGTGCCGATAATGAGGATATCCCCTGTAGGTTTTCGCAGACGTTCGATCCAGATGGTCATGATATGATTGGTAGTGCGTGTGGTTGCCGATTCGTCATAGGGAATAAATGTGCCGGGTGAATAGATTTGCGCCAATTCGCGTGTAATCTTTTTGTCGGATTTGTTTTGATTATAAATGATGGAGGTGTATCCCACATCGGACAATTTCTGTAGATACTTTTCCAGAGTATAATCTCTGAACCCCGACATTAAAACGGGGCAGTTGTCATACAGGGTTTTCCGGTCTTCGGAAATGGCGAGATTACATATTTGGGACACCTCTTCGATGTTGCTGTGTAATGCACCGGTGGGCGTTTTGATGGCATAGATTTCGTAAAATACACCGACGAGCATTAATACGACGGTCTTTTCGCCGTATTCTTGTTTATGTTTTCGGGTAAGTTCGAAATATTCTTTGGTGATGGACATTTTGATTGTGTATTTAGGTTGTTCAGAGAATATATAATAATACGTTTATGTATTTTTGAACAATACATATCATATTCAAGGTCATAAAAAACTCTTGCGAGTCTTTTTGTTTTTGTGTCATACATACCTATTTGTATAAGTCCATCCCCATCCGCTGTTATGTCCTACGCCTCTGTCGTCGTAAATTCCGCCGTCATTTTGTTCGTCATCTCTGAATCCGTGCATATAACCTGTGTGATATCTGTGCGACAATAAGGACAAACGGGTTTAATGGTATGATTGTTAGACATTGTTTGTAAAAGTTTGAATACACATTCACCGCAATACTCGTGTTTGCAATTAAATGTAGTATCTGTAGGACACTCGTAGCAAATACAGCATTCGGTGGTTGGGGTGGGGGTGGGCGCCTGCGGCGCAGTGTCAAACAGGATATTCAACGGTTGTTTCTGTATGACATCCTCGAGTATCTCGACATCTTCCATTCTGCGAACGCGATACAAATTGTATTGCAGGGAATCAATACGTAGTTCGCGAATATTGGGACAGAAACTCTGAATAAACTCATACGTGATTCCATATCCTAAATATTGGTAAATGCGATTGGTATCCGGTTCATACAGGGGTGTATGGTTTGGTCGAACCGATTCGAGATTGAAATCGCTATTGATTCTCAATGCGAGTTCCTGTAATACCGTATCATAATCGAAACGGCGAACGGTTTGATCTTCCGTTCCGAAATCAATACTATTGATTTGGGTGCTAAAGATACGGTATCCCTCCGTGAGTGAAATGGCTTTGGAATCAGCGTAGTCCAGTCCGACATCGCGCATACGTAGCCAGATATTATCAATGATACGTTTTTGCATATGGTCGGAGTTTCGAATATTGATTTCGGGGTGGCTATACAACATAAGAACACGGGCATACGGAAACGCATCAGAGAATCGAAGCGCAAGACGGGCAATTTTCACGTAACGTCCCGCGTTGTCGCCGATGGACAGGTGATAGGAATTCAGTCCTTTCAATTCGCGGTCGGTGAGGGAGAAGAGCCACTGAATAAAGGTGGAATGTTC
>Ga0214923_10007287_pt1 | contig 12106 bp, 11 predicted proteins | sample LL1510_MetaG_FD_177993 | JGI IMG/M metagenome (GOLD analysis project Ga0214923, IMG submission 177993) | Freshwater microbial communities from Lake Lanier, Atlanta, Georgia, United States - LL-1510 | ecosystem: Environmental > Aquatic > Freshwater > Lake | place: USA: Georgia | collected... | reverse complement strand
CTGTTCCACGCTGTCTAAAGATTCATACTAAGGCGTTTCTGAATGAGCCCCTTAAGTCAAAGAAGGGCGTTGATAAGAGCGAAGCTTCTCTTCGCTATCCTGATAATGAGGACCGACTTTTATGCCGCGTAAATTTTCAGGACTTTATTCAGGGTCTATCAACTGGCGAGAAGAAGGCACATGGTGCCAATGTAGTTATGCCACATGAATTAGTTGTAAAGGCTCTTAACCACTATACTTCTGAGGATGAGCTAGCAATTAATCAGGGTCAATGGGAGTCTATTCGTGAAGAGACTCTAAAGCTTGGGGGGCTCGGCAAGAGTCTTCCTATGTGCGACTTTAGTGGTTCAATGAGTGGTCTTCCTAAACTAATTTCGCTGGCGCTTGGCATTCTAGTATCCGAAATTAACCACAAGAGTTTTAAGGACCATATCCTCACATTTGATTCTGACCCTAAGTGGCATTCATTTTCGGGGAAGAAAACGCTAAAGGAGAAACTAGATAGTATTGATTGTAATTTGGGGCAGGGTACCAGTACTAATTTCTTCAAAGCGTGTATGTGTATCCTTGTCAAGATGAAAGAGCATAGAGTGCCTGTAGGAGAGGAGCCAGAGGACCTAATTGTCCTAACTGATATGGGGTTTGATGGTACTAAGCAATATGGCTCTGATGAGTGGACTACTCAGTTAGAACTTATTCGTGATAAGTTTAAGGAGGCGAGCAATCAAGTATGGGGTTCTGGTGTAGGTTGGAAGGTTCCGCGAATTGTAATTTGGAATCTAAGCGCAAAATATACGGATTTTCATGCCAAGGCCGATCAAGAGGGTGTTGTACAGCTTTCAGGTTGGAGTCCAAGTATGCTAACTGCTCTACAAAAGGGTGGAGTGAAAGTAATGACACCATATCAAGGAATGCGGGTTGTTCTTGATGATAAGAGATACGATGAAGTCCGCAATCTATGGAATGAACTTCATGAATGTCATGAACCTTAAAGCACCTGCGACTATAAAAGCACCTGCGACTATAAAAGCGGCAGCAACTATAAAACAACTTAAAGATTTATTCCAAATATATCGTAGGCGGATGACGAAGACGCCAAGGGGGGAGAAATAAAACCACAAAAGACAAAAACTAACTTCACTAAGTATATGTATTTACACAGCAATTTTATAAAAAACCGAATATTTTTTACAAAATGAATACAGCTAAATATACTTAATGAAGTTAGCGTCTTTTAGTCAATAAAGTTAGAGGTAAACTAACTTTAATAAACATATTGTATTCACACAGCAATTTTATAAAAACTCTTTATTTCGTTTTACAAAATGAATACAGCTCATTTATGTTTACTAAAGTTAGAACCTCTTATATCAGAGATATTTAGTATCTTTACAGCAATTGCGTAATATTATTTTTAGTACCATGGATACTGCTAAAAATACTCTGATAAAATAGAAAAACAAATAAAAAGTGGCAATAGCGGCAATAGCAGCAGCGGCAAACAACTGGGATAATAGCAGGGATAATAGCAGGGATAATAGCAGGGATAATAGCAGGGATAATAGCAGGGATAATAGCAGGGATAATAGCAGGGATAATAGCAGGAATAACAGTGAGAATAATAGTGCAAATAAAATTAGAAAATAAATAAAAAGCAGGCATAAAATTAGAAAAACAAATAAAAAGGGGGGGGGAGAAATATGATTAGGATGTGATTTTTTCCAAGACAAAACAGCTTTCCAAGATTAGATAGTGTTTCCAGTACTTATAATCTATCTCTGATAGATTATAAATGATAGGACCTATAGATCTATTTATTTAGATCTAAACCCTATATTCGTCTATGAATGTACTACTTTTTAGACTTATTCTAAAAAGCAAAAATAATTATTGTTGGATTAGATTTTGATAACGCTTTGCTTATATAAATAAAATCTAAAAATGAAAACAATATATACCACGGAACAATACATTCACGCTTTTATATATCTGTACTAAGTAGTCTACTACTTAATAGTACAACTTTTATTAAAAGCAAAGACAGCCAGTCATTGATGGAAACAAACAGCAAACAATTAATAATAATATGTCCTTTATTATTTAACGGCATAAAAGCGATAAATATCTGATTACAGTTATTTATTACTACCTATTATAATGGTTTTATTTTTTTAGAATAATCAATAATGGGTTGCTTTTTTATTTTACTAAACTCTCTTACACTTAAAGAAGTGTAAGAGAGTTTTTTGCTTTATTTATAAGTAGACATGTCTAAGCCTTTAGCGACCGAGCATGCAACCGAGCATTTAACAGACTCTGATTCTAATACTTCAGTTCAAAATGAAATTGTTGAAACAAGACAATTTACTGTCGCGGTCCAACAAGGTCAGCGCCGTCGTGTTATGAAAGGAATGACATATAATACCGATGAAAAACATGGTTATATTTATTTAGTTCGCACACGAGAATTCAAATCACTTAATCAACAAATCTACAAAGTCGGTCGCACATCTCAATGTCCTGATACACGTATTACACGTCTTCATAAATATACAAAAGGCTCTGAAATATATCTCATTCTACAATGCCACATAAATGATGTAAGCCTAATTGAAAAAGAAATACTTGAACAATTTTGCTTAAAATGGGATCCTGGCCCAGATGGCTCTGAAGATTTTATTATTCCAACATTTAGAGAATTGATGGAAGCTAAAAAGATTATTTTTGATGTTATTAGAGTCTATGAAGAAAAACGAATATAACAATATAAACCTTAATTTATGTACTAGATTAGTAATGACATTAGGATTTATTATTATTCGCCATGTTAATAGCAAAATAACAGATTATTACTGGAAAGAATGCTACACATCTATTCGTAAATTTTATGATAATCCAATTATTATTGTTGATGATTCTTCAAATAAAGAATTTTTAAATGAAAATATCTTTCTTACACATTGTACTATTATATATGATACCGAACATAAAGGTTCAGCAGAACTTCTTCCATATTATTATTTTTATAAATTAAAACCTTTTGATACTGCGGTAATTATTCATGATAGTATTTTTATACAATCTAAAATTAATTTTGAACTTTCTGAATCTGAAAATATACGTTTTTTATGGTCATTTAGACATAGATGGGACAATGAATTATTGCCTCTAATTACTGAGTTATCTACACATTTATTAAAAAGTGAAGAACTTATTAATTTTTTTCATAAAAAAGATTCATGGAAAGGATGTTTTGGTGTTATGTCGGTAATTAAATGGGGGTTTATTGATAAAATTAATAAAGAACATTTAATATTTGACAATATGTTACCGCATATAAATAATAGATTAAAACGATGTGCCGTTGAAAGAATTTTCTCTATATTAGTATATTTTAATGATCCTAATATCCAAAATGAACATTTTGGAGATATACATTCTTATATTAAATGGGATACTAAATTTATAGAATACCTAACTAAAGATTATAGTAAACACCCAATTATGAAAGTATGGTCAGGTAGATAATGGTTGTCTTTTATTATACATTGTATTAAAGCTATCTATAACTTTCGCTTTTTCATTACTATAGTGTCTATTCATTCCTCTATATCTCATTAATTCATTTCTTTCATATCTTTTACGATGCTTTTCAACTAAATACTCTGCCCCTAAAAAGTTCATATGTTTTAAAGTATATATATTTTCACTAAATTTTATATTACCTATTGGCCGACATGTATGTGCGCCCCACCAAAAATTAATTCGCACATCTGGAACTTTAAATAAAATACATTTTGAAAAATTAACATCTTCTATACCCTCATTTAAAGTAAATAAATCAATATCAGATAAATCAGATGTTTTACTATTACCAACAATATTAAATCCTTTTGTAGTAATAATAGTTACCCCTTTCTCTTCCTCGCTAATTAGCTCTTTCTCTGTCATTTCTAACCATTCATCCATATCACACATTATAACCCAACCACTTTTTATATCATTCCATATATTATTTCTTATATACATCATGGTCTCTTCATTCTGACAATTACTTGATTGAAACTGTCTTATTTCCATATCATTTTCTTTAGCTAGTTCACAAGATCTATCTGTACTATAGTTATCTACTAATACAAACTTAGCAGTAGGAAATCTATCTTTATAGTGTTTTAAAGTATATGGTAATAGTAGCTCTTCATTGTAACATAATAAAAATATACTTATATTCATAATTATATTTAAACACTAATGCTTTCTTTATATTGTTAGAATATTACTCTATAATAATTATGCTTATAATAACTATGCTTTAGAACGCCACTGCGTGTCACACACATTACAGATATATAGAAACTTCATATTAACTGCGTCATATTTTAGGTAAATAACATCTTTTTCTTTTCCTGAAGTATTCGTGGCACATCCTGAATTGGGGCATTTAATAGTATTAACATGCGGAAGCGTTGGATCTTGCTTAGTAAACTCGTTCATTAGAATCTTATAACCCTCAGAAGTCTTCTCCTTCAAATCAATTTCAAGAATTAGTCCACCCTTATCTTCTTGTTGATATCCACAATTGCGACAAATACGTCGGAGTTTATCCTCATTTTGATCGAGATACAAGTAATATCGGCAAACTTTACAGAAGTCAGAGTCCTTCATTCTAATCAGCCTGCTATTATATGCGGAGCTCATTTAAATCAAATTTGTTTTGATCGAATATTTAGTAGCCTAAACTTTTAAATTAGTTTTATTATATATAGTCTAATGAATTCTAAGCTCATTTTACATAGCCCAATTGCCATTAATTATGCTAAATTCTTAAATCACCATATGTTATTAGGAGTATTTGGAAATAAAGAAGAAAATAAGAAAGCCAATTATTTTCAACATCATAATTCGTATTTAATACCATATAGATGTAATAGCATTAACGATAAAAATAGTTTAATTATAGGTAATTTTATATATCCTATGTGGAATGCTATTGAAACAGTAATTTTAAATAGAGAGACGAAATTTAATTATAATTATATCATAGGACATAATTTTACACTTGAAATTACTCCTAAACATTTGAAGAAATATCATATTTATAATGAATCTGATGTTAGTGTTGATAATATGGCATGCCAAAAGAAATATCGTATGTATCCCAATAAAATCCATGCGTTTAATACAACTTTAGAGCCCAATTCTATATTATTATTTCCCATCCATAAAGACGTGGCAGATATACTTATACAAACGAAACTTCTATAAATTGCGTATAATTGCTGATGCTTTTCTAACAAATAAAAATTGACCTGTCAAAAAAGGGATGAGTAGTCGTAACACAATGCCTACTGTCACGGAGAACTTTATTGAAACTCCTCTCGGCCTTTTCATTGACTCCCATCGGGTCAATGAAAGGGGCGAAGTATCCTTTACGGGTATGGGAACTGTTAAAGGTAAAATCTTTGTTAAACCCGAAGAATATCCTACATTCCTTGATCTTCTCCACGATTATCTCTTTGAACAGAACAAACGTCCACTAAATCTTGTAGAACAGCGCCGTCCCGATCTACTAACCCCTATCCTCATTGATCTGGACTTTAAATACAATGTAGGGCAATCTCTACATCGAACATTTGATTTAACACATATTCACGCATTCATTCGTACATATACCGAGAATATTACACATTTCTATAAACTAGAAAAAAACTTACGATTCTTTATTACTTGGCGTCCTGCGCCATATGAGGAAAAGAAATCTAACACACAAAATCGCTCCATTAAAGATGGAGTACATATTGAGTGCCCTGACTTAGTACTACACTCTGAACACCAACAAGTACTACGTCACCGTTCTCTTGAATTTGAAAATCTTACTAAAACCTTTAATAATACTGGATATATTAATGCTGAGAAGGATATATTTGATGAAGCAATTGTTAAGAAAAATGGATGGTTCTTCTATGGAGAATCTAAACCTGATATTCATGCATATACACTTGCCTCTGTCTATATTTATAATCCCACAACAAATACATTTGAAGAAGAAGATATTGATAACTATAACTCCAGGCAACTTCTAGAGATTCTCTCTATCAATTATAATCTTAATACAGACAGTATTTCCTTTAAAGAAGAAACACAGGATGAATGGAGGGAACGTCATGACTATTGTACTGGTAATCGCCGACTTACTCTAGTAGAACATAGTAATTCTATCGATATGCCAATTATCTCTGTAACAAGCAATAACGTACACGTTCAATTAGAGAAAGATAAAAAGGATATTATTAAACGACTCGCAATCGAATGTCTTTCCGCAGATCGTGCTTCTGGATTTCAATCCTGGATTGAGGTTGGCTGGTGCCTTCATAACATTGATCCATCCGAGGAAATGTTTCAAACTTGGATGGAATTTAGTCAGAAATCTCCTAAAGCCGGCCAAAATAATACATCACATCTATTGCGGGACTGGAATCGTGGATGGGGTCGCTCTATTTATGAGAAATGCTTTACTCATCGCTCTCTTCATATGTGGGCAAAAGAGGACAATCCTGAGAAATACAAGGAGATTATGAAAGAGAGCTTTATTAACTTTGTAGAGCGTGATGTTGATACTACTCATACTCATATTGCGCGACTCATGAAACGCATGTATGAGAATACATACTGTGCTGCAGTTGATGCTAAAAAGGTTGATTGGTATTATTTCAATAATATCTGCTGGAAAAAGTTGCCACAGGGTATTGAACTTCGCAATAAACTTACAACTGAAGTGGCGCAGGTTATCGCAGATAGTCGCAGCAAGTTACGTGAAAGAATTATGGCGATTGGCGATGAACAGAAAACATCCTGGGAGAAAGAACGCCTTAAAATCCTACTTAATGTCGAACGCTCACTATATACTTCGGGCTTTAAAGACTCTGTTATGAAGGACTGTATTGGCCTCTTCTATGAAGAGGAATTTGCACATAAACTTAACTCAAATCAGTACCTACTAGGATTTAATAATGGTATAATTGATCTACATGCGATTCGTACAAATGCGGCGGGAGAAAATGAATACTATGTTAATTTCCGTAAAGCTGAACCGAATGACTTTGTAACATTTATGGCTGGACGGTATGTTACTAAAAACTGTGATCCTATTGATTATGTAGAGTATAATCCATCAGATTATGAACAAGCACCAATTCACGCTGAAATTGATGATTTTATGTCTAAAGTCTTTCCTAAACCTGAGTTACGCAAATATATGTGGCGTAAACTTGCCTCTTGTCTAGAAGGTGCCAATAAAGAGCAAACATATGAGACATGGATTGGTGTTGGTGGTAACGGTAAATCTAAACTTGTAGATCTTATGTCTATGGCTCTTGGCGACTACGCTTCCTCTCTACAATCTACTGCACTTACGCGTAAACGACCCGATTCTGGTGCGGCCAATCCTGATATTATGGCTATTCGCAATAAGCGATTTATATATATGGCTGAGCCTGATGACAGAGAGCCACTTAATACTTCTCGTATGAAGCAATTTACTGGTGAAGATGATGTAGAGGCACGTGGTTTATTTGAGGATCAAACCAAGTTTAAAATCTCTGGCAAAATCTTTATGTTGTGTAATGCCTTCCCTGCTATTAATACGATGGATAGAGGTACCTGGCGACGTGTTCGTGCCATTCCTTTTGAATCTAAGTTCGTTGATCCTACTATTGAAGATCCCAGTCCTGAATCTAACATTTATCCTCGTGACAATCAACTGGATGCCAAACTTACACGTTGGCGGACATTATTTATGTCTCGTCTAGTACATATTTATAAGACTGAATATCTTCCTTATGGACTTGGTACCATTCCTGGTATCGTAACACAAGAATCAAATAAATATCAGGAGTCATTTGATTCTGTTGCTAAATTTATGAATGCGCGTATCCGTGAAATTCCTAAGGGTGGTTACGAATCTAATATTAAAGATATCTTTCGAGTATATAAGAACTGGTATGAGTCAATTGGTGGTGGTGTAGGTCGTAAACTATCTCAGAATGAACTTTATAAACGCTTGTCAGATAAGTGCGGTGAACCATCGGATAGGAAAACATTCAGACAGATGCGTCTATTTGAGGATGATATAGATGTTGAAGAGTATGATAGATCACTAAGCTAAAATAATATTATTAAAACATATTTTTATTGGAGTTTATGTTATATAAAATAGAAATATAAATAAAAACATTGATAAAAATATGCTACCTACAAATGATTTACCAAATGCCACTAATTTAAATTCAGATGTAGTTGTATAAACATAAATACACGCAATAATCATAAAAATATATGATATTGCCAAAATAGCTAAAGTATAATCTTCAATAAAACGAAGAGTTTTTTGCGGTTGTGGCTCTGTAACAGTATCATGTACATCCGTAAAATCTCTGTTTGACCGCGCAATAATTGCTTCTCCTTTTTCTATATCTTTTGCTAAACCTTCTTTTTTCTTTTTAAGATCATTATTGCGTTCTTTTACTTGTTTAGCAATGTCATTATATCCAAATTGTCCAAACATTGTATCACCCATTATTAAAGTATCTTGTGTAGTTGCTCGCAATGATGAAATATCTTCTTGTAGTTTAACAGTATCTGTAGCAAAATTATCATTTCTATTTTTCTCTGGTACTGATGTACATTTATCAATGCTGGCATTTAGATTACTAAGACCATTTGGCGTTGATTTACATGTCGATGCTTGTAAATTTCTATCGGGTGCCGGCGGCGGGGGGCGAGGATTGACAGGTGGCATATTATTATTACTCTGATATAATATTTTATAAAATTATATCAATGTAATATGATATTTATAATAAACTAAATTTATGACGGGAGAAGTATTTTATATCTAATATATCTGTTTTATACCCTGTATTGTTAGATCTTGTGCTTTATTTGCCATATTTGCAGCACCTGTAGCTGCATCAGCAACATTGGCACATAGTGGGACTGGAATCTTTCCATATTTACCTTCAAAATTTCGTCTATTCCAGTATCTATTATTTCTCCAAATATTTGTAAAATTGGCACGATATATTACCATAAATATGAAAATTAAAACGAAAAGACTAGATAGACTGCCATATAATGCGCTACTAATTAATATTCTACGCCATAATAATGTTAAAAGAATTAGTGAAGATAATAGTATAAACAGTGATGAAAATACAAATAATGTATCATTCTTGTTGCTAACAGACCATTGATTCATTTCATATTTTCGTCCAGCTAAATTCTTATCTTCTGTAATTGCACCTGCAGATTTTGCCTGATTTTCATATATTTGTCGCTGAAAATCAGCTAATTCACGACTACGTTTATCAAGCATTAAAACAGCATCTTGTGAATCTGAAGCACGTTTTAAATCACCGTAGACTTTTTCAAACGTTGACTCTTTTTGTTTAACAACATCTTCATAAATTCTATCTTGTTGCTCCTGTAAAAATTGCTGAAGTTTTGCTGGATCTTGTTTTAATTGTCCTATTGCGGTTGCCAACTCCACATCTTGAAAAAGATTTGTGACATCAATTATTGAACTGAGATTACCCATTTCCCTAGTTCGTTTAAAGAAATTAGAATAGGCTGATTAGATAAGAGTTTCGGGGGATATAGTATTGTTTTATTCACTTGATGACTTATAAACGTATACTAATAGACCTAGTGCTACGACATTTAGAAAACTATAAAGCCCAAGTAAATTATTGGAATATTTAGCTTTTTGTTCTGTAAATTTAACCATTTGTTTATTTAATTCTGTGGTAGCTTGACTGGATGTAATTATTTTATTTTGCTCTTGTAACTTAATTTGATGTTCCTTATTTTGCTTATCAAATGCTTTAATTTTTCCTTCTAAATCAGAAGTTGAAGCTAACATATCCTCAGTAACACCATTTATAATTTGTGTTAAATCATTTAGCTTTTTATTTAAGTTTTGACTTATTGCTAATTTAGATTTAATTATAAATTGAATATCAGCGGTATTATTTAAATATCCTTCTCTTATTGTATTAAATAGATTATTAAGTGCTGTTTTATATCTTGATTCATAAAAAACATATTCGGCATTAATATTTTTTAATAATTCATCCTGTCTTAATACAAACGATTCATAATCATCTGTTACAGCTAATGTTGGAATAATACCTTGTGATTTTAAGCTTTTAACAATATTTATAACAATCTCTTGTTTTAATATTCCAGTACTATCTCTATCGGAGGCAGATGGCGGAGAGCTTGGTAATAGACCAGGTTTATTACCATTTGAATATGTTTGATTTAAATCTGTATCCGTTGAAGCCATTCTACTATATTTACTTTACTTTTTATACTTACTTACCAAATATACCTGCGACTTTCAATGATAAAAATAAAATTACAATTAATACTGATGATATTAATGAGCCAATTACAACCTTATTTGTAATAAACTCCATTATCATATAATAAATTGAAGTAGTTGTGGTACTAGTAGTAGATGTAGTAGCAGCAATAAAAGATGGCATAGTCATTTTAAATATTACAACCCCTACACCAATAAATAAAACTGAAATTACCCATAAATATGGAATTAGACCTTTTCTTACAGGCCTGTCTAATATAAAAAGTTGATGAGGTGTTACATCTGTATCGCGAGACCGGAGTAACTTGTCTCTTGCGACCGAGCTTTCAACATCAATTTTCATTTCCTTCTGAACCTTTTCTAAACGATTAATTTGTTTCTGTAATTCTCCATTTTCAGTTAATAATCCTGTTATATTAGTATCTCTGGCATTATTTTTTAAATATGTTAATATATCATTGTTTAGTGTTGAATATCTTTGTTTTATATTTTTAGCTCTTTGTGTAAGCTCATTAATAGTTTGATAATTTGGATTATTAATAGGATCCTGACTTAGTCCAGCCTTTGATATATAGTTTCCAACAGCCGTATTTAATTGTGTAATTAATGCTGGAATATCCTCTTGGGATAGTTCATCAATCCTTTTTTGAAAGTCAGCTCTTTTTTCAATCCAAGATGACATTGATTCTCCTGGTATTCCCAAGGACAAAATACTATGACAAAAAATAGCAAAAATTATAATTATAGTCAAATTATAATTTTTGTTAGATATTTTTGTTAAATATTATTATTAATTATGGCGCACATACACGATAAATAATTGATTCACCAGAAGAAGCACTTGGGCGAGTAATCTTTACAATATCGCCTGGCACTGCACCAATACAACGTGCGATTGGATCAACATGAAACTTAATTTCAGGAAGCTTTGTCTTCGCAGTAATATACAATGAGTTCATTAATTCAGCGTGCGTATCAGGCGGCACAATTTGATGTTTTGGAACAAGTACGTGTTTCATAGGATTAATTACTATAGTCTCAATACTAAAGAATGATACACGCAACTTTCGTCGCTCCTTCTCACCAGATTCTTTTAGCTTCATATATTGTTTCAATGCTACCACATGATGTGCGTCTGCAACAGGTCCAATCATCATTACAATTACCTCAGTGTTCTCTGTATCTGTATCCTCAATATCATTAAAGAATGTATCGAGCTTTTGACGACTAATATTAGCATATCGTATATCGCAAATTTTACTTTCATCATCTTTCTTTGAAACCTTAAAACTTAGACTTGGAAATGCGGTTGCTGCAGCAGTAGCCTCGGCCGGAGAGAATTTACGATACTTTTCAACATTATAACCTCTGTCTTCAAGGATATCTAGCAGTGTTTGACGACTACGATAGACATTGTCAATAAATATAAAGTTATCGTTCATTTTCCTAATCAACACGTCTGAATTTTAGGTTGTCAATTTTCTATTCAAGTTTTGTAATCGTTATATTGCCACCTGAACTTCCTCCTTCCATTGGAGTATATCGCTGCTGTAATGGGCCCATTGGACCCATCTGACCCATCGGACCCATCGGACCCATGCCACCAAAACTCCTATATTGATTTCTTCTTACTTGGCGACCCATTCCTACTCCCATCATTAGTCCATCTGCCCTCATTGCCTCTGCATCTGTTCTTACAGTTATAACTGTAAGAACAGATGC